>Ga0187871_10001770_pt1 | contig 18389 bp, 16 predicted proteins | sample June2016WEW_16_1_FD_132988 | JGI IMG/M metagenome (GOLD analysis project Ga0187871, IMG submission 132988) | Peatland microbial communities from SPRUCE experiment site at the Marcell Experimental Forest, Minnesota, USA - June2016WEW_16_10 | ecosystem: Environmental > Terrestrial > Soil >...
ATGGAACGCTTTCAGTGACATGGCTACTCCGCCTGGCCCGTGGCAGGCTTTTGCTCGCGCGGAACCTGCACGTGCGCCGCCGGCACGGCGAAAATTCCCTGTTGCCGCCCCTGCTGATCCTCGTGGCTGAACATGATCAGTCCAAGCATGGCGACGGCAAACGTGGCCGTAAGCGCCAGGATCCAGTAGATCGCCCGGCGTTCTGCGGCCAAATGCATGAAAAATCCTGCCACCAACGAGCCTTTGGCCGTGGCAATGACCAGGGCCACAAGAATGCCGAGGATGATGCCCAAATGCAGATTGGAGGCCAGCACGGTAACAACCGTGCCGACCGCCAGCGCGACGAACACTCTCACGTAGGTCCGGACGTGGCCGCGCACGTCATCGTGTTGGGTATCGGAATCGCTCATGGAGCCTCAATTTGTTTCGGATTTCGGATTTCTTTATTCAGATTCGATTTTATTTGCCCGGCAACAAATACAAAGTCGGGAACAAAAAGATCCACACCAGATCAACAAAGTGCCAGTACAAGCCGGCGACCTCGATCCGATTGGTGAACCGGTGTGGATCGGTCTGCCACATCCGTCTGCCCGGTCCCCACAGGTAACTGTTGACAATCATTCCGCCGATAACATGCAGGCCATGCAACCCCGTCATGGTAAAGTATAGCGCCATGAAGGTGCTGGTGGACGGATACAGCCCGACCTCGAACTTGTGGGCATATTCAAACCCCTTGATAACAAGGAAGGCTGCTCCGCACAGGATTGTCAGTCCCATGTAGAGTTTGTACCTGCCCAGGTTCTTTGCTTTCAGCGACGCCCAGCTCATGACCATCGTCACACTGGAGATAATCAACACCAATGTATTGATCGTGGCAAGTGGGACATTAAGAAATTCCGCGCCGTGTTCCCACGTTTCGGAGCCGGTCCGCAGCAGCACATAGGTCGAGAACAAGGCGCCGAACAGCATGACTTCCGATGACAGGAACAGCCACACGCCGAGTTTGGCGTTGTACAGGCCCGTGTCGGGGCGTTCGGTCGAGTTGTAGGGGATTTCAATCGCGGCAGACATTTATCGATTCCCTTGGTTGTGCTGGTTGTCCGTCTTCCTGTCGGGTTCGTTTTGGGGATGGAAATCCTTGTCTTCGCCCGGCACGCTGTATTCGTATGGCCCGCGAAAAACTTCGGGAACTTTCAGGAAATTCCCGTGCGGCGGTGGCGTCGGTGTGGCCCATTCAAGGGTGGTGGCTTCCCATGGGTTATCGCTGGTCACCTTTCGTCCCGCAAAGATGCTCCAGAAGAAGTTCACGACGAACACCAACTGAAACAGCGACAGGGTCCAGGCGGAGTAGGACATGCCTTTATTCAGAGCGAGCACATTCTGGGCGTGCAGATACGAAGTTCCGCCATCGTACAATCGCCGCGACACCCCCGCCATGCCTTGCACGAACATCGGCATAAAGATGCCGTTCATGCACACCAGCGAGCCCCAGAAATGGATTTTGCCCAGGGTCTCGTTCATGTGTCGGCCCGTCGCCTTCGGCATCCAGTAGTAAATCCCGGCGAACAGCGCGAACAGTGTGCCCGGCGCGACGACGTAATGAAAATGGCCGATGACGTAATAGGTATCGTGCAGATGAATGTCCGCGCTGGCCAGACCGAGCGGCAATCCCGTCAGGCCGCCGATGCCGAACATCGGCAGAAATGCCAGCGCAAACAGCATGGGCGTGTTGAATCGGATCGACCCGCCCCACAGCGAGAGAATCAGCGCCGTCAGGATGATGATCGACGGCACCGAGATGATCATGGTCGTCGTCTGGAAGAATGCGTTGATGCTGGTGCCCATGCCCGTCAGGAACATGTGATGGGCCCACACAATGAACGACATAAAACCCAGAAAAATCACCGAAAACACCAGTGATTTGTAGCCCCACAGCGGCTTGCGGGTGTTATTGGCGATTACTTCACCCACGATGCCCATGGCCGGCAGTATCAATACGTAAACCTCGGGGTGGGCCAGAAACCAGAACAGATGCTGCCAGAGCAATGAGCTGCCGCCGCCGCTGACGCCGAGGGCCTTGCCGCCGACCACCAATCCGCTGGGAAGGAACAGGCTCGTTCCCGCGAGGCGGTCCATCAACTGCATGACTCCGGCTGCCTCCAGGGGTGGAAACGCCAGCAGCAGCAGGAAACCTGTGATCAGTTGCGCCCAGATAAAAAACGGCAGTCGCATCCAGGTAAGTCCCTTGGCCCGCAACTGGACGATCGTGGTGATGGTATTGATCGAACCGAGAAGGGAGGAAGTGATCAAAAAGACCATGCCGGTCAACCACATGGACTGGCCGGTGAACAGCGAATGGCTTTGAGGGGTTACATCGGCCAGCGGCGGATAGGATGTCCAGCCGGATTGGGCCGAGCCGCCCGCCACGAAGAAGCTGCAGAGCATGATCACGCCGCCCACGAAGTACACCCAGTAGCTGGACATGTTGAGTTTCGGGAACGCCATGTCCTGCGCGCCAACCTGCAGCGGCACGATGTAATTGCCGAATGCGCCCACGGCCAGCGGCACGACACCGAGGAAAATCATGATCGTGCCATGCATCGCGCCGAGTTGGTTGTAAAACTCGGGCGCCATGATACCGCCCGGCATTCGCGCGTCGCCGAGCCAGTTTGCCAGAAATCCGATCGGCAGCGGCTTGCCGGGAAACGCCAATTGCCACCGTATCAGCATCATCAGGCAGAAGCCAAAAAACAGGAATAGCAACGAGGTCAGGCCGTACTGGATCCCGATGGTTTTATGGTCGGTCGAAAAGATGTATCGCCGCCAAAACGGCAATTCGTGGGCCCCTTCGTGATGGGGCAATTCCGTCGTTGACCCGATTCCTTCCAAAACATGCGATTCTGTCATTGACCCGGATTCCTTCAAAAATGCTATGCTCGGAGCCTCTCACGCCGCCCACAAGCTCCCTCTTCTACGCTAGTGCTCTGTCAAACTTGAATGCAAGGCGAACGCCTCGGTCACCATCGCGACCTGGCGGTTGTACCCCGAAAGCCATCAGGTTGCCAGGGCGGGCAAAGCCCAGCCCGCCGCTGCCGGATACAGCCCTTGCAATGTGCGTTGACAGAGCACTGTTTGTCTTGCCGACTGAGTGTTACTCGGCTGGCTTGACGAACTTGAAGTCAATCGTCTTGGCTTCGCCCTCACCCACTGCCACTTTTTGAACTAATTCGCCGTACTTCTCATGCCAGGCGGCCACTTCATAGGTCCCCGCGGGGAGTCCCTTCAACGAGAATGTGCCACCGTCGCCCGTGACGCTGTAGAACGGATTGTCCAGCACTCCCACATAGGCCGACATCCACGGATGCACATCGCACTTGAAGTGCACCATCACTTCCGGCTCGGCGAACGTGCGAATGGATTCCATACCCTGATTGGGCTGGCCGATGTTGAATTCCTTGCTCTTGGAGGGCATCGCGTGAATGTTGTGCAGCGTGTCGTCCTTGTTCACAATCTTCAACGGCTGCCGGGCCATCATCCCGAACACATGCGGCACGTAATGACACTGTTCCTGGTCCAATTCCACCGGCGTCTTCGGCGCTTCGTAGGTTTTACCCGACAGGCCGCTCTTGATATACACGAAGACGTTGCGCAACGTGCCATCGGGATTCACCACCACCTCTTCGCTGAGCAGGGGTGAATCGGCGTGCATTTCGGCGCACTTTGGATCCGCATCCGTCGTGATCTTCTTTCGCTTCGGCGGAGTCCCTTCAAAGGCGATCTTTCCCGAAATCGACGCCGAATCCGCTCCGTGAGAAACGGCGGCGAATGACATTGTGGTGGCAACGGCCATAACCAATCGGAGTGTTTTCATAAATCCTCTTTCCTTCGATAACATCCTGTAGCGTTGGGTGCCTGCCCTGCCCCCAGTTCCTACATCGGGGTTCCCAGCCGAGACTTCCATTCGATAACGCCTGCCACTGTTCTATTGCCGGGAGTATTTTTCAAGGCCAAATTGCACGGCATTCCAACCCGGGCACAGACTATAAGCCATTTTCCTATTGATCTCAAGAAATTGCTCCTTTGTCATCTCTGAAAGCGCCCTTTGTGAGCACCTTTGTTTCGGGTCCTTGCGTGTGATCTCTGAAAGCGCCGCTAGGAGCGAATTACATTCGCGATCCGAGTCGAGGAGCCTGCCCTGAGCCTGTCGAAGGTTTACCCGCCTACGGCAGCGCCAAAGGCGGCCAGGGATCTCTGTCGTGTTCCCGCCATTGCCGTCCGCCGACCGCCAAAAGTTCATTCTTTTCGGTTTGCCGGGTCGCGTTTTGGAGTGCGCCACCTGAAACCCGCGCAGCTTGCGATAACCACCGTGTACGGGGATGGGCCGCAAGCCGGACCTGTCCGAGTAGTCAGACCTCTCAGGGTCGTTCAGAGCTGCTCTTTTTTTACAGCTGCTGCAGCAAACGCGGACCTCACGCCGCGCCCGATAATAATGTCTTGTCCGTATGGGCAAAGTACACTGTGTCCGCCTCACCCGGGCATCGGCGCAGTGCTGAGCCTTGCCGTGCCGGGAAACTGACTTGAAAAGCCCGCCGCCTGCTGCCAGATCAGGCAGCAGTGCCTTTGTTTTTGTCCGCAGTAAAGTAACTGCTATCTACCGTGGGTGATTTCGGACAGCTCGCGCTCTCTACTATGGCGGCCCGCCGACTGCGTCAGTTCCCTCTCGGCTTGCAGCCAATTCTCCAAATCATGGCCCGGCTGGCTGCCGTTCTTAAGAAAGATTTCACGGGCTCGCCTACGGATTTGTTCCTCGGTCGGACGATTCTCTTTCATACGCCATTCCTCCTGCTGGTTGTCTGGCTGGGCACTTTGACCGTTTCCGGGTATCCCGCCGAAGAGCATACCCGCCCAACTTGTATTCGCCTTGCCGGCGAATCCGCGACTGACGGCAATATACGAGTTCCTAAAACGGTCGCAAACAGCCTGAGCCCGAAAATGGTGTAGGGATCTGACCTACGTAAGCTCGGCTTTGTTGCCATCGCCCAGTTCCGCCCAATCCCTGCCCGCCGCCGGGTCCGCCGCCTGAGCCTGGTGAAATGCTCAACCAGGATTGCAGTTTCCTTCCTAATCCAGTTTCGGTTTATTGCCGATTTCCATTCGGCTGAAGCACGCAGATATTCATTGAGGCAGCAAACAAAAACCCGATTGGCCTCACGTGAACCATCGAAAGGCAATACTATTGGTGGACGACCATCCGGTTGTTCGTGAGGCATTGCGGGATATCATCGAACTGACCGATGACCTCCGTGTTTTCGGTGAAGCGGAGAGCGTGGCTCAGGCGTTGCGAAAACTGAAGAAATCCATGCCCGATGCTGTCTTGCTGGATATCAGCCTGAGGAAAAGCAATGGTTTTGAACTGCTCAAGGAAATCAGAGCCGGGATTTCGAGCACGCTTCCAGTCTTGATGTTCTCCGTTTTAGACGGGAAAAAGTACGCGAAGCTGTCCCTGGATGCCGGAGCACAGGGCTTCGTCAATAAAGGGGAGTCCATTCACACCGTCCTCAAAGCGTTGCGAACAGTGCTGAACGGCGGGACCTTTTTGAGTTCCATGTAGCGACTCCCGCCGTCGCCCTCATGGGATTGTGTTTCCTTTAGTATCTGCCAGCCGCTAGGATAGCGAATCTCTGTGACGAATCCGTGGATATTGGTGGATGGGTACAGTGTGTTGCATGCGTGGCCGCAACTTGCCACGCGGAAGGCCCGGCAAGCATCGCTGCAACAACGCCGTGAGCGGTTGGTGAAGTTGTTGCGCCAATATGCGGATCATCATCGGCGCCGCGTCACCGTGGTGTTCGATGGTTACGCCGCCAGGCACAAACCCGAGATTCCGGAGCCGACGCACGGAATCGAAGTCTTGTTTTCCGAGAAGGGCAAGACAGCGGATGATTTGATCGAACGGCTGGTCGGACAGTCGGAACCGAGGGCCGGTATTCTGGTGGTAACCTCGGACAACATGGTGCGACAGACGGTGGAGTCGCTGGGGGCGCAGAGCATGTCGGCAGATATTTTCGAGGTGGAAGTGAACTCGGCCTTGCGGGAGCTGGCAGGCGAGGTCCGCTCCCACAGTCGCCGCCGGCAGATTGGCCACCACAGGCAGGATTGGAAGATCGGGTGATGAAAATGTTGGAGGAAGCCCGGCCGGCAGCGATTCACATCCCGCGGCAAAGCTTCCTCAACACCGCCACGGCCAGGGCGTAGGCGTGTGGACACTCGCTGGCTCTGGGACCGGCGATGTTTAGCGTCTGAATCCCATTCTCAGCCAGCCATCGGGTGACGGCGTCCATATTGACGGCAAGATCCAAATCCACCACCAGACAAGGGCGGCGAAGTCTGCGGGCGAATTCGACGGTCAGAGCCGTACCACCTGTCGGCCCGCCCGAGGTCAGGATCAACGTCCCGTCAGAATCCCGGACATTCCATTCGCTGCGTTTCGAGGAATCAGCAGTTGGGGTTTCCTGCAAAGGGTACTTGGCCGCAATCGGACCATCCTCGGCGAGCCGGCCCTTCGGACAATGCCCGCCGCAGCCGAGACCCAATTCCAACGCCACATCCAGAGCGGCGCGATCCACCCCGGTTTGACCGCCACTGATTATTTTCATCTTATTGTTCCCGCACCAAGGTTTTCCAGATTTTGCGGCCAGCGCAGCCCGAGCGCAAGTCAGGCCGACGGAGCGCCGGAAACGTGATCATTGAAGGCATTGACACCGGTGAGGGTATTTCGCTAGGATGTGGCCAGCCTTTTCGGAGAATCTCTGGACAGAGGACGCTGCTACTATGAATAAACTTGCTAGAGTCGCCGCCATCATCATTATCATCGTCAGTATTGGATCCTTGTTCTTCGCGTTTACACTGGCCGGCAAGAAGAAGGAACACCTGGCGAGGATCGCCCAATTGAACGGATCGCTCACTCAGGCGAAATCCGATCTGACTAAAACGCAGGGGACACTGAAGCGCACCCAAACGGATCTGACGAAGGCCACCAATGACCTGGCCCAAACCACCGCGGCCCTCGTGGCGACCAATGCGGCGCTCGACCAGAAGACACAGGAAGCCACCGCGCTGCAGACGCAACTGACGGACGCGAAGAATCAGTTGACCCAGACTGGGGCGGACCTGGCGAAGGCACAGGCCACGGTTAAGAACATCCAGAGCGCGTTGACGGACGTGGGCTATACGAACATCAGCGATCTCGCGGAACTGCACAATCGGATCGTGTCCATGGGAGAAGAGAACAAGGTCCTCGGACAGCAGTTGGCGGTGATGCACTCGGAGAATGAGAAACTGCAGGCGAGGGTGGAGGAATTGAGCACGACCCCCGCCGGATTGCGCGGCCATGTGTCGGTGGTGCAGAGCAAATGGGGATTTGTGGTGATGGATATCGGCTCTTCCCAACGCGTCCAGCCGAAGTCGGAGTTTCTGGTGTACCGCGACTCCAAGTTCGTTGCCAAAGTGCAAGTGATTTCCGTTTCTGCCAAGGATTGTATCGCCCAGATTCTGCCGCAATACATGAAGACTCCTCCCCAACCGGGCGATCTGGTGGTACATTAAGTACGCAGATTAATGAAGGTGTTTCGGACCATTCTGCTCATGGCCGTGACGGCGATCGCTCTCGTGCTGGTTGGCGGTTGTGCCACGACCAACAACGATAACGTCAGCTCCATCCCGTGGGATCGTCCCCAGTCGTGGGAAGGCTCCGGCGCGTTGGGCGCGTTCGGGGCGCCCGGCATGGGTCATTGAGACGCTGACGAACCCGACCGGCCCTTACACCAGCAATTCGGCGATCTGAACCGCGTTCAGCGCGGCTCCCTTCAGCAACTGGTCGCCGCTCACGAACAGTTCGATTCCGCGGCCGTCATCCCGCGACACATCCTGCCGAATGCGGCCCACCAGGCAATCGTACATCCCCGAGGCGTCGATCGGCATCGGATATTTCTTGTTGGCCGGGTCGTCGACGACTTGCACGCCGGGAGCCTTGGTCAGGATCGCGCGGGCCTCGGCGGCGCTGATCGGCCGTTCGAACTCGATGTTCACCGCTTCGCTGTGAGCGCGATACACCGGCACGCGGACGCAGGTGGCGCTGATCTTCAGCGTCGGATGATGCATGATCTTGCGCGATTCGTTAACGAACTTCATCTCCTCCTTGGTATAGCCATTATCGAGGAAGATATCGACGTGGGGGAAGAGGTTGAAGGCGATGCGCTGCGGCAGCGCCGACGCTTTCACATCGCTCTTGCCGTGCAGCAGTGAATGGGTTTGTTCCTCCAATTCCGCCATCGCTTTTGCGCCGGCGCCGCTGGCGGCCTGATAGGTGGAAACGATGATGCGTTTCACCGGATTGGCCTTGTGCAGCGGATAGACAGCCACCAGCATGATCGCGGTGGAACAATTCGGGTTGGCAATGATGCCCTGGTGCTTCTTCGCGTCCTCGGGATTGACCTCGGGAACGACCAGCGGCACATCGGGCTCCATGCGGAACGCCGAGGAATTATCGATCACCACTGCGCCCTGTTTGGCCGCGCCCGGGGCAAACTCCTTCGAGCGCGACGCGCCGGCGCTGAACAACGCGAAATCGACGCCGTCGAACACGCCGGCTTTGAGCAACTCGACGCCCACATCGGCTCCCTTGAATTTGAGTTTCTTGCCGACGCTGCGCTCGGAGGCGAACAGGCGCAGATCCTTTACGGTAAACCCGCGTTTTTCCAAAGTCTGAATCATTTCGACGCCGACCGCGCCGGTCGCGCCGACCACTGCTACATTGTACCCTTGTGCCATGAAAAGTCTCCTGTGTGAGGACGGTAAGTATATCCCCCAAACCTCGGAACGCAAGCCTGCCCTGAACCGCAACTCCGCAAGAAACGGGTCGCGGGCGGGCCGTCGCCGGGCTAGCGTCTGGGCAGTCATGCAAGTCGCGTTGTCAGAGCCGGTGAAGGACCGCCAGACCGAGCCGCTGTCGCAGGCGGCGATGGATTACGCAAGAATCGAACGCGCCCTGCGGTTTCTTAACCTGAATTATCTCCAGCGACCGGCGCTCGACGAGATCGCCGCGCAGGTCCATCTCAGCCCGTTCCATTTCGAGCGGTTGTTCCAGCGATGGGCCGGCACCAGTCCGAAGCGATTTCTTCAATTCCTGACGAAAGAGCGCGCCAAGATCCTGTTGCGGGATTCCCGGAGTCTCCTCGATGCCGCCTACGAATCCGGCCTTTCCGGACCGGGTCGATTGCATGACCTGTTTGTTGCCTGCGAGGCAGTGACCCCCGGCGAATACAAACTTCACGGGGAAACCATGGCGATTGAGTACGGATTCCAACCGACGCCATTTGGTGAATGCCTGTTGGCCAGGACCGAACGCGGCATTTGCGCCCTTCAATTCCTCTCGCCGGAATCCAAGTCGGCAGCGCTTCGGGATCTGCGCGACGAATGGCCGGCCGCGAAGTTTGTGGAGAATGGCAGTGCCACCAGCGAAATCTGCCGGCTGATCTTTGGCGGTGTTGCGAAGGACGCCACGAGGCCGTTTCACCTGCACCTGCGCGGGACCAATTTTCAATTGCAGGTGTGGCAGGCGCTGTTGGCGATTCCGCCGGGCCGGCTGACGAATTACGGCGAACTGGCAGCCAGGATCGGCGCCCCCAAAGCAAGCCGCGCGGTTGGTTCGGCCATCGGTCGAAACCCCATCGCCTACTTGATCCCCTGCCATCGCGTCATCCGCGCTCTCGGTGTCATCGGCGACTACCGCTGGGGCCACGAGCGCAAGCAAGCAATGATCGCGCGGGAGATGGCGGCAGGACACCGATAGGGCCGCGCTGCCGCGCGGCCCTACTTTATGGACGTGTTACACCTCGCCGGCGACGAGGTCGCCAACTTCCCGGGTGCCGTAGCCCATTTTGCCGGCAGCGAGGGACTTGAGTTTCTTGCGGACGGTCTCAATGACGGCGTTTTCGATGGCCTGGGCAGCTTGCTTCAGCGATTCGTTAGATTCGCGGTCGCCGAGGAAGTCGAGCATCAGGCCGCCGGCGCAGATCGCGGCCAGCGGGTTGATGACGTTCTTGCCCGTGTATTTCGGCGCGCTGCCGCCGATAGGCTCGAACATGCTGGTGCCCTGCGGATTGATGTTGCCACCGGCGGCGATGCCCATGCCGCCCTGGATCATCGCGCCGAGGTCGGTGATGATATCGCCGAACATGTTGTCGGTGACGATCACATCGAACCACTCAGGGTTTTTCACGAACCACATCGATGTGGCGTCGACGTGGGCATAATCGCGTTTAATGTCGCGATAATCCTTCTCGCCGATCTCGTGGAACGCGCGTTCCCAGAGATCGAATGCGAAGGTCAGCACGTTGGTCTTGCCGCAGAGCGTCAGCTGGGCCGTCTTGCCGGCTGTGACATCTTCGGGTTTAAGCCCTTTCCACGGCTTGCCGCCGCGGCGTTTGCGGGCGAGATCGAACGCGTAGCGCAAGCAACGTTCCACGCCGTGGCGCGTATTGATGCTCTCTTGCACAGCGATCTCGTGGGGCGTGCCTTTGAACACGAAGCCGCCGCTGCCGGTGTAAAGCCCCTCATTGTTTTCGCGGATGACGACGAAATCGATGTCCGCTGGCCCTTTACCCTTCAGGGGGCAGAACCGCTCGTCGTAAAGTTTCACGGGGCGAAGGTTGATGTATTGCTCCATCTCGAAGCGCAACCGCAGCAGGATGCCTTTCTCCAGAATGCCGGGTTTGACATCGGGATGGCCGATCGCCCCCAACAGGATCACGGGGAACTTGCGGAGTTCGCCCACCGCACTTTCCGGCAGGACTTCCTTCGTGCGCAGATAGCGGTCGCCGCCGAAATCGTAATTGGTATAGTTGAGTTTGAGGCCGAATTTCTTCGAGGCCGCATCGAGGACCTTGACCGCTTCGCGAACGACTTCCGGCCCCGTTCCGTCGCCGCCGATAACTGCCACATTGTAGGATTTCATGGATAACCTTTCGCAAAAAAACCGGCCCATTGGCCGGGAGACGCGATTCTAAGCCTTGCGGGGGCAGTTGCAACCGAATTTTGGTCTAATACTGGGCGGCCTCGCCTTTTTGCAGGGCGGGATGCCTGTCGTTTAGGTATCCCGCCTGCTGCAACCGGGGCTTTTCAAATCACACGAAAGCCGCTACGATTGGGTTGGGTGATTTCGAACAGGTTGACTCGTGATGAGCTTTGAACCGGACATGAGCCGATCAGACCGGCCCCGACCTCGGGGTCGGGGCTGGTTGGCGGTGCTGCTGGCGATTCTTGCGCTGGCAGTTTACGCTAACAATTTGCGCGGACCGTTCATCCTGGATGATGTCGCGTGGGTTATGTTCAACCAGAACATCCGCGCGCTGCGGCCGTGGTGGCAGCCGCTGGCCCACACCTCCCGACCGGTCGTTCAATGGAGCCTAGCAGCCAATTATGCAATGGGCGACCTGCATCCGCTCGGCTATCACGTGGTCAACGACGTTCTGCATGCGATGACGGCGCTGGCATTGTTTGGGGTGGTGCGGCGAACGTTGCGCACGGAACGGCTCGCCCCACGATTCGGCCAGGCGGCGGATGGGCTGGGGTTTGCCGCGGCTTTGCTCTCGTCTCTCCACCCCCTCGATACGGAGAGTGTGACCTATGTGGTTCAACGCGCGGAGTGCATGGTGGGACTGTTCGCCATGCTCACGCTGTATTGCGTCATCCGCGGCGCCACGGCCAGGCGGGCGAACGCGTGGAACCTTCTGGCCGTGGGTTTTTGCGCATTGGGGATGGGATCGAAACCCGTGGCGGTGATCGTCCCGCTTCTGGTGCTGGCATACGATTGGACGTTCCTCGCCGGGACATGGTCGGAACTTTGGCGCAACCGCTGGCGGCTGTACGTCGGCCTGGCAGTCTGTTGGCTTTTGGCCGCGCTCTTTCTCTATACCGGCGGGAGCGAATGGATCGGCAGCGCTGGTCTCGTCTATGGCGGCAGGGCCATCTCGTGGCTGGATTACGCCGCACTGGAGCCCGGAGTCATCCTCCATTATTTACGATTGAGCCTTTGGCCGGACCACCTGTGCCTGCTGTATGCCCGTCCGCTGCCGCCGGAAGGGCCGCTGTTTTGGCTGCAGTGCGCAGTGATCGGCGTCCTGCTGATTGCTACCGTGTACCTGCTGGTACGAAAGAGCGGGGCGGGATTTCTGGGCGCGTGGTTTGTTCTGGCGCTGGCGCCGACATCGTCAGTGATTCCGCTGCTAAATCCCGAGGTCGAGCATCGGATGTACATGCCGCTCATGGCGGTGATGGTTGGAATCGTGATCGCCGGGCGCGCGGCGGCCGACAGAATTGCCCGCTCAAACCAGGCGGGGGGATGGCTCAGCGTGGCGGCACTGGTTCTTGCCACGCTGGGGTTGGGTGCCACCACAATTCGACGCAACCAGGATTACCGAACTGAGGTTTCCATCTGGCTGGATACCGTGCAAAAGGCGCCGACAAACCCCGACGCGCGCTACGGGCTCGGCCTGGCGTGGGCAACGGCGGGGGGAATCGATAACGCCGGCGCGGCATTTGCCGAGGCAATGCGGTTGCAGCCGGACTTTAAGCAGGTCCAGTATGACTGGGGTGTGGTGTTGATCCGTTCGGGACGCGAGGCCGAAGCATTGGACCATTTCACCGCCGCACTGCGGATTGATCCGCGATTCGGCAAGGCAGAGGACGGAATCGGCTTTGTTCTTTATCGCCAAGGCAAACTGGCGGAGGCCATTCCGCACTTCTTCGAGGCGACTCGTCTCAACCCGAATGACATTCAGGCGCAATACAATCTATCCAGGGCAGTGTACGAAGAGCGGCGGCAGTCAATGATCCAGAATTGATCGTGGCTGAAGCCGCTTTCTCCGCGCGTACAGAGCCACAGCAATCACCAAGCTGCTCAGGGACACGGCCGTGATCCACCTTCCGACAAGGAACCCAACCGGCGCGTATTCGATCCGGATGAAATGGCGCCCTGGTGACAGAGGGATGGCCCGCAACACGTAATCTGCCGGCAGGACGTCGTAGGCCCGTTGCACACTGCCCGCCAGCGGACGGGCCCGCCATCCATTGCTGTAGGCGTCGGTGATCAACAAAATCGCCGGATGAGGTACGTCGGCTTCGACGATCAGTTGGTTCGCGGACAACTCGTGCAGCGCAACTGTCCCTTTCTCCGCGAAAGGTTGCGGCGCCGGTTGTGGCGGGCTTTCGAGGATGACTTGCCGACGCGGGTCAAACGCCGGGGAGTCCATCGTCTGGAAGATTCTGTCGCGGTCGGAAATCACCGTGTACTCCTGGATCAACTGAAACCGGGGCATGATCGTCGTTCCCGTCAGGACACGGTCGCCATCCTCGCCGGCAAGAAACGCGTATCGCCACCGCAACATGGCGTACAACGGATGAAACCTCGAAAATTCGACATATTGGTTGGCCCCCTCCACCGGTTGTCCCTGGGTGAACGCCATAAATTCAGTGTAGCGTTTGGTGGTGAGTGGCGCGTACCCCCAGACATCTTCTTTGCCGAGCCACATGGCGATGTTCGGAATTCGTTGGTAGAAGATGCGATAGTCGCCGGGGCGTTGATCGAGGAAGGCTTTCAGTTTTAGCGCTTCCGTGTACGCCAGATCAAACGCGGCTAGCGATGTCCGGCCAAAAACTAATACCTCGGCGATTGCCATCAGCGCCACCAGGTACACAGCCCATCGGGAAGTTCTGATGAAATACACCAGCCCGCTCAGGACCAGCAATTTGGCCGCGGCAACAGCCAGGCCCCGTGATGCGAACTCCCCGGCTCGTCTCGCGAACGACGGGTCCGCATAGGGTACCGGCGGCAAGTAGGATTCGTGCGTAGCGTTAACCGCCTGGATTGCCCGGGACCACCAATCTGCCGGCTCGGTCGAGAGCGATGCTGCGTGAAGTCGCCAGGCGACGATTCCCACCACAATCCCGGCGACGACTATCCACAAAGCCAGCCATTTGCTCCCCGCTGGATTGCGGAGTAACCGATCCAGGCCGGCCCCGGCCAGCATGACCAGGAACAATGATGCCTCGATGACAAACTTGGCGTTGGCCCTAAAGTAATTGAATCCTGGCGCCCAATCGTAGAGAAACTTGAACAGCGGAGTGTTCGCACCCAGGGCCAACACCAGCATGATGGCCAGCAGCGGAACCAGCCAGCGGCGCAGTTCCCGTCTGGCGCAAACTGCCCCGTAAACCGCCAGCGCCAGCCCGCTCACGCCGATAAACGGGCACATCTCCCACCAATACCAGCGTCCCCAATACGGCAGGTTGATTCCGTTGCCAAAAACTCCCGGCGCCACCAGCGTGAGCAGGTTCTCGGGGGCCAGTGAAAACATCGAGGCGAATTCATAGGTGACTCCGCCGGCGCGAATGCTTTCGGAGGCGGCCTGGTAACTGGTAAAAAGTTGGACGGCACCCACCGCGGCGGCGCCGACATACATTGCGAGGAAGCCCAGCAGAACCGTTATTCGATGCGAGGACTCGATCAGTCCAAACAGCACGAGCAAGCCCGCGGCAATCGCCGTGTAGAAACATGCCTGGAAATCGCCCGCGAAGATCTGCATGGCAATCGCTGCCATTCCAACCGCAACCCATCGCCACATCCGTGTCCGCGTCCACGCTTCCACCGATGCGAACACCAGCGGCGCCCAGGCGATGGCGTACAACAACGACAGATGCCCCGCGTAGACGTGGAGAAAATACGCGCCGCAGAACATGAACAGTGCGCCCGCCGACACGGCGGCGATCAGATGCAACCCTCGGCGCACTCCCCACAGGTACGTAAAGAGTCCGGCGAGGAACACGTGGAGCGCGATGCCGAAATTGATGGAGCGCGGGAGCGGCAGCAGCAGGTCCAGCCAGTTGGTTGGGTACAGAACGGCGGTTTGGGCCCAGCCGAGATAAGGCATTCCACAAAACACGTCTGGGTTCCACAACGGAACGTGACCCTGGCGGAGTTGCTCTGCCGTAAATGCCCGCCAGTAGATGAACTGTGAAGCCAGATCGCATGTGCCGGCCGACAACACCACCGGTCGGCTCGTGAACAAAACGTCGCCAAACATGCACAGGGTCAGCCCCAGCAGCAACACGGGTCCGATCCAACGGGATCGGACCGAGTGGTTCGATTCTTCTGTCGTGGTCGGCGCCAAAGTATGCCACAGGATACCGCGGGCGGGCCGGCGGTGGAAGCCTCGGATATCGGCGGCTCGTCTCTTTGTTGGGCGTGAAGCCCCTGTCGTATGGGGTTTCCCGCCGTTCGCGTTCTTCCCGGGCGGTATGCCCAGCCTGCCCCGAATTCTTTCGGGGCATGGCCGCGCCGGTCTCCCGTCCGCCACCCGCCCTCGCCTATCGTCTCTGAAAGGACGCCCGCGACGAGGCGTTCCCAGGTGCTCGCCACGTCCGTTCCGATCGGAGTGAGGGCGCCGATTCCCATGACGACGACAGCTGTGATGCCCGAGTCACTCTTTTCCATAACTCAACGCATCCGCCAGAGCGCGCCGAAATACTCCCACAACGGACCGACGGCACCACGTTGGCGCAGGCGTTCGGCAGTGCGAGTGAAGTTCGGCGGGATCGGACCGGTGATCCAGTTTGTGGCTTGCGTGCCGAATTCAGCCAGTAGTTGCAGAAGTGCCTCTTCACCCAGTGACGGCGAGATATAGTAGACCGGTTCGAGCAGATCAGCGTCAGCCGATAGCACCCCTTCGCATTGCGCGCGGAGGAACAACGGCGTGCCGGGATAGACACGCATCCCCGCGAAAACGAAGATGATCGCGTTGGTCAGACGCTGGGAGTTGGCGAACCCTGTCCGCAACGTCTTCCGCGTCTCGCCCGGCCCACCGCAGATGACGAAGTGGCTGTAGTGGACGTGCGCGGCACGGGCCAGTTCGGTCGAGTGGACGATGTCGGCAAACGTGAACGTCTTACCGTACTCGACAAGCACTTCGTCGCAGAAACTGTCCGCGCCAAACTCGATGTGCGTCAGCCCGGCCCGTGCCATCAGCGTCATCAGCTCAGCAGTCAGATTCTTCGGGCGGAGGAAGCAACCCCACGTGAGATTGACGTGGCGGCGGAGGATGGCGTCACATATGTCGAAGACATGCTCGTTGGTGAGATTGAACACCGCATCGGTAATGAACACATGCTTTGCCCCTTGCCGTTCGATGGCCGCCAATTCATCGGCGACCGCTTCGGGCGCGCGGCGACGATTCTGGTGACCTTCGATCAGCGGATACGTGCAAAAACAACACGGCTGTCCGCAGCCGCGTTGTGTCGAGATGTTCAACATCGAACTGTGACGGAGATAATACTCCACCAGGTGCGATGGGCGTTCCGCCATGTCCAAAACCGCCGAGCCGTTTGTCGCGCGTGGGTTGATGACGACTCGTTCGCCGCGCCGGTACACCAGTCCGGGAATCCCTGCGGGATCCGTCCCCGTGGCCAGCGCCGCGATCAGGTCATTGAACGCGACTTCGCCCGCACCGCAAACGCCATAGTCGGCGTTGGTCAATCGGAGCAATTGTTCGGGGAAAATGGAAAAGGCAGTGCCGCCAAGGACAATCGGGCACGGGCACATGCGTCGGATGGTCTGGCAAAGTGCCAGGGCGTCGCCGAAATACGTTTGGCGGCTCACGAACTGGACGTCGTCAATGTTACGCAGGGAAACTCCCACGACATCCGGGCGGAATTCGGCGAGGATTGGCTCGATTGGCTCACGGTTGGCCTGACAATCGTACACGCAGGTGACGTGGCCGGCACGGCGTAGCGCCGTGTCGACGTGGGCCAGTCCGAGTGGAAAGACCGGGTACGGTTGGTCACAGCGATTGCTGCTGATTAACAGCACTCGGGTCGACATGGCGCTTCTTCCTCCCTCACTTTTGTATTTTAGAAACTGAACAATAGAAAGCAACACCGAACCCATCGCAGGCGGCGTTCGATGATCCGATTGACTGGGCGTTGAGTGGGTTCTCGTCTGCCAACCGAGTGAGGCGAGTAATGCGTGCCCTGCTGATAGCACCGCAATTTCCCAGAAACATGTTTTTTCTGAGGGGGAAAACCCCTATGCAGCGGCTGAGGTGAACAATCTGGAGCCAGTTGAAATCCACCACCTGCTGGCCGCCATTTTGCCTCGAAGCGGCCGGCGGCAAACGGCTGCCGCCATCGCGAAGATTCCGCAGACCCGCCGAGCTTGTTCAACTTGAGGGCCCCTGCTGCACCATTTGCCGTGCATCCTTCAGCAGGAGCTTCTCCTTGATCCGCGCCATCTGCCCTTGCACGGCAACCCGTTGGGCTCGCCGGTGGATGCCGGCAAATCCCCACATTTCCCGTTACCGCCCCCCGCCGCACCCACCGGCATCGCGGACCTGCCGCGCCGCCATTCCGAGGGCAGGTCGGGGCGGAGGAGTTGGTCAGTTCACGGATGCAACTGCCTTGGAGACTGCGGCGCGCAGCGCCTTGATCGTCACGGGCTTTCCGACGATGAAGTCCACGCCTGTGGGTTTCTCGTCAGCCGCCTCCATCATCGCACCGAAGCCCGTAAGCATGATGACCGGCACAGCCGGATTGGCGTCCTTGATGGTGGCGGCCACTTGGTCGCCGCTCATGCCGGGCATGGCGCGATCCACCAGCACAAGGTCAAACCGACTGTTGCGGAACTTCTCCAGACCGTCGTCTCCACTGTTGGCGGCCTCAACGATGTGTCCGTCCATTTTCAGATATTCGCCAACGATCTTGCGCACCACGGTTTCGTCATCAACCACGAGCACATGCAGAGGCTGGGTGACGTTGAGTGGTTGCGTGATGGGCGCGAACTGCAGCTGGGCTGTCTGCACCGGCAGGCGAATGACAAAGGTTGTGCCCTTGCCGACTTCGGTTTCAATCTCCAACGTACTCTGGTGGCGTTGCAGAATGCCGTACACCATGGATAGGCCCAATCCCGTGCCACGCTGGCCTTTGGTGGTAAAGAACGGCTCGAGGCAGCGGCGGCGGACTTCGTCAGTCATGCCGGTGCCAGTATCGATGACATCCAGTACGACATGGTCCTTGTCGCGACGGGTACGAATGGTGATCGTGCCTCCACGTGGCATAGCGTCCACGGCATTGAAGATGAGGTTGGTCAGCATTTCGCGCAGGTTGGCGGCGTTACCGGCGATCTGCGGAACCTCCTGCAACTCAGTGTGCACGTTCACCGAGACGCTACGAACTTCGGCTTCGGCCTTCCACTTGGGCTGCGTCAGCGCGACGACCTCGCTCACAAGGTCGTTGATATTTACGAACGGCTCTTCAATACGCTTGCTTTGACGTGACTCCAT
>Ga0187871_10001772_pt1 | contig 18387 bp, 13 predicted proteins | sample June2016WEW_16_1_FD_132988 | JGI IMG/M metagenome (GOLD analysis project Ga0187871, IMG submission 132988) | Peatland microbial communities from SPRUCE experiment site at the Marcell Experimental Forest, Minnesota, USA - June2016WEW_16_10 | ecosystem: Environmental > Terrestrial > Soil >...
CATCGGGCTCATTACCTGCCGCCACGTTATTTGTTGCGTTGGTCGATCCGTCGATGACTGTTACTCTATTGGAGTCGTTGTGATAATAGACGCTGCCGTAGTTTGCTACGTAGACCTTATTGGTCACCGAGTTCACCGCTACGGCATTGGGTCCGGGCCATACCGCCACGGTGGTGGTATCGTTGGTCGTCCCGTCGATAACCGTTACGCTGCTGCTGCCCTCGTTGGCCACGTAAATTTTGTTTGTCACCGGGTTCACTGCTACAGCCTCGGGATTTGCATGTGTCGCTACGGTAGTGGTAGTGTTGTTCGACCCATCGATAACTGTTACTGTGGAGTCGCCTTCGTTGGCCACGTAGACCTTGTTGGTCACTGAGTTCACCGCTACAGCCCAAGGATACTTACCCGCCACCACAGTGTCGGCCGCGTTGGTCGACCCGTCGATCACCGTTATGGTGGAGCCACCGCTGTTGGCTACGTAAACCTTGTTGGTCTTCGGGTTTATTGCTAAAGCCTGGGGTGCTGAACCTGCCGCCACGGTGGCGGTATCGTTGGTTGAACCATCGATTACCGTCACGTTGTCGCTCAAGTAGTAGTAATTGGCCACGTAGATCTTGTTGGTCACCGGGTCCAACGCCACGGCCTGCGGCTGGGTTCCCGTTGCCACGATGGCGGTATCGTCGGTCGATCCGTCGATAATCGTCACGTTATTGCTGTTGCTGTTTGTCACGTAGACCTTGTCGGTAACCGGGTTCACCGCCACGGCATAGGGTCGTGCGCCTGCCGCTACGGTGGCGGTCGCGTTGGTCGAACCGTTAATGACCGTCACGTTATTGCCGCCGGAGTTGGCCACGTAGACCGTATTGGTCACCGGATTCACCGCCACGGCATAGGGATTCGTACCTGCCGCCACAACGGTAGTGGCATTAGTCGTCCCATTGATAACGGTTATTGTGTTGCCGCTGTCGTTGGCCACGTAGATCTTGTTGGTCACCGGGTTCACCGCTATGGCATTGGGTCGTGCGCCTGCCGCCACGATGGCGGTATCATTCGTCGATCCGTCGATTACCGTTACGTTGTTGCTGTACCAGTTAGCCACGTAAACCTTGTTGGTCACCGGGTTTACCGTGACGGCACAGGGATCATACCCTGTCACCACAATGGCGGTCGCGTTGGTTGACCCGTCGATCACCGTTACGTTGGCGCTGCCGTTGTTGGCTACGTAGACCTTGTTGGTCACCGGGTTCACCGCTATGGCATAGGGATATGAACCTACCGCCACGATGGCGGTATCGTCGGTCGCTCCGTCGATCACCGTTACGTTGGCGCTGTTCAAGTTGGCCACATAGATCTTGTTGGTCACCGGGTTCACCGCTATGGCCTGCGGCTGGGTTCCCGTTGCCACGGTGGCGATCGTGTTGGTCGACCCGTCGATCACCGTTACGTTGTTGTTGCCGTAGTTTGCCACGTAAATTTTGTTGGTAACCGGGTTTACCGCCATGGCAAAGGGATTCTCACCTGTTGCCACGGTGGCGGTCGCGAAATCCGCAAGTGCAGCATGCGTAACTACTGCAAGCGTTGCTACGGCATAGAGGGCTGTGTTTCCGGTGAGGTGCATACGTGCCTCTTTGCTGAAAGTGGACGGGTATACGGGTATTATGACTTTACGGGAGCGGGTGAGGTTACATAAAAACATCAACTTCTGTCAAGTAATAATATACTATTGGTCAGGAATTGTCGCAAAGTTTATTGGAGAGAAAATTATTCTTGCCAAAAGTCGTCTTTCCCGAGGGTCCGCTTTCAATACGCCGCCCGAGGGAAAAGGCCGTAAAGTTTCTATACGGGCCTGGCCGACAATGCGCGCAAATAAAAAGGCCTCCTTACGAACGAGGCCTTTTCAATGAATGTATTGAAACTGTTTACTTTTTCTTACTCGGTCCCCCGATAGCTTCCTTGGCCGCTTTCGCCACGCGGAATTTCACGACTTTTTTCGCCGGAATCTGGATCGGTTCGCCGGTAGCGGGATTTCTTCCGGTCCTGGCCTTACGGCTGACGAGAACGAGTTTGCCCAGCCCCGGCAGCGTGAAGCCGTTTTTGGCTTCCTTATAAGCAATTTCTGCCAGGTTGTCAAGAAGCGCTTTCACCTGCTTCTTCGAAAGTTCCGTCGCCTCGGCCAGTTTGGCGATGGTTTGTGTTTGCGTCAAGCTTTTTCCTGCCATGGTTACTCCTTTTGTTAAGAGTGGGTAAGAATAGCACGCTCCCGCGTTAGGTGAAAGTATAAATCAGCGCTCGGGTCGCTGTAAAGAAAAATCAATAATCGCCCCATAAACCGATAGTACAACGTTATCCGGATGAACTCATGGTTCATCCGAACCACTTCTGGAGAAATGCCAGATCAAGCTCCGGATACACCGGAAATTTCGCAAGAAGCGTGCCAATACGTTCACGGATCCCGGTTCCGGTCTTCGCTTCGATAGAGTATTTCGCCTTGCTCGACTGCCCCGCCCTTTGACCGTCTTGCACAATCGCAGGCCGGGTGGCGGAAAGCGCCGTGCGGATAATCGAAGCAATCTCGCGCATTTCGCTCTGACCCATGCCAAGGGTTGTTATCGCCGGCGTGCCGATTCGCAGACCGCTGGTATACCAGGGGCCGTTAGGATCGTACGGCAGCGAGTTCCGGTTACAGGTAATGCCGCATTCACGAAGCGCGCTTTCCGCCTGACGACCCGTGATGCCGAACGGCGTCACATCGATCAGCATGAGGTGGTTGTCGGTGCCCCCGGTTGCCACGCGCATTCCGAGTGCGCGGCATGCCTCGGCGAGTTCTCGGGCATTTTCGACCACGTTGCGGGCATATTGGCCGAAGGAGGGGTCGTTCGCCTCGGTTAACGCCACCGCCTTTGCCGCCATGCAATGGCCCAGGGGGCCGCCGATGACGATGGGACACCCCTTATCCACGCTTTCGGTAAACTCATGCACGCATAAAATAAGTCCGCCGCGCGGGCCCCGGAGCGTTTTATGCGTCGTTGAAGTGACGACATGCGCATGCGGAACCGGGTTGAAATCGCCCGTAAACACCCCTCCCGCGACAAGGCCGGCAAAATGCGCCATGTCCACCATAAAGACCGCGCCCGTCCGGTCGGCGATGGCGCGCATGCGCGCGAAATTGATTTTCCGGGGATATGCGCTGTAGCCGGCAAGAAGGATAAGGGGCTTTATGTCCAGCGCCATCCTCTCCACCTCGTCGTAATCGATCAGCCCGCTTTCCTTGTCAACGCCGTAACCGTAGGCATCGAACATCTGCGCCGAAACATTGTTGCGATACCCATGGGTAAGGTGGCCGCCGGAATAGTAATCCATGCCGAGAAGACGCTGGTTGCCGAGCCGGTGTCGAAGTTCCTCCCACTTGTCACGCGAAAGGTGCGAGGGGTTGGTCTCGGAGAGCTCCTTCATGGCGGGATTCTGCACACGGGTCGTCAGAATCGCCCAATAAGCGATGAGATTGGCATCGGCGCCGCTGTGCGGCTGCACGTAGGCGTGTTCACAACCGAAAAGACGGCATGCTTGATCCGCGGCGTATGCTTCGATGGCATCGATGTTTCCGCACCCGGCATAAAAGCGATGGTAAGGGAACCCCTCGGCATATTTATCGGTGAGCAGATTGCCCATTGCAAGCTGCGTTGCAAGCGAACAATAATTTTCGCTGGCGATGAGTTTCAAATTCGAACGCTGGTCGGCAAGCTCCGAGACAATTGAGCGCGCGATTACGGGAGCGACGTCGGCGACATTCGCGAGATTGGCAAGATAAGCCAGAAACCCCGCATCGATTTCGTCCGCAGCCTTCCCGGACAGAAAGGCGCCTATGCACTCTTTTGGCGACATGGGAGATCTCCTCTTCTTCGCGCAGGGGCTCCCGCCTGTGTGGCGAACAACTTCCGGCAGCCGTTTGAAGAGGTTTAAAAATACTATCTGAAGAGCGCTCCAACCTCCCGCATCTATTTTTCAGGTACCCCTGACCGCCCGAGAGGGTGACTTCCGGCAATTTCATCCGGGAAGAAACGGCCGCCGATCATGTTGTACCGCATTTTCATTCCGCTGATGCTCCGGCTGTTCGCCGGACCGGCGCTGGCGGTTGAAGATCCGGCGGACTCGACGATTGCGCTCAGCGGCAGGGTTCCTTCCACCATTACCCGCTCATTCGCCATGCGCAACTACGAAAGGATATGGAAGGCGGTCGCGCCGGAAGCGGCGCTCGACCGCCGGGCGATCACCGTCGTCTACTACTCCCGCCTCGATCAAAGGAAGCAGAGCGTTCGCCTGCCGGAGTGGGGAGGTGGAGGCGCCGTGGGGCGGGATCTCATCGTCATTCCCATCGACCGCTCGCCGCTGCCCGATGTAACCCTTCCGCAGGTAACCGTTCACGAACTTACCCATATCGCCCTGGAACGGGCCTACGGCCGGCTCCATGTGCCGCGCTGGTTCCACGAGGGACTCGCCATGACCCTCTCCGGCCAGCTCTCCTTCGATGAGCAGCTGTCGCTCTCCCGGGCCGTTTTCACCCGTAAGCTCCTGCCGCTCGACTCCATCGAAATGGTCAACCGTTTCGACGTTCACGAGGCGGAGCTTGCCTATAGCGAAAGTCACCTGGCTGTCGCCTGGATGATCGACCGCTACGGCCTCGACGGCATTCCGGAGCTGTTGCGGGCGCTTCGTTCCTGCGGCTCGTTCGACGCCGCGCTCAAGCAGGAGTACGGATTGACAGATGCTGAACTGGACCGGCTGGTGAGGAATTACATCGTGGAGCGCTATCGGGGAGTGTTTTTTTTCAGCGATGCCTATCTTTTCTGGTTCCTCGGCGCGCTTCTCGCCATCCTCGCGTTCATCGCCGTGAAAATCCGTAACGACAAACGAAAACGGCTCATGGAGGAGCAGGAGTGCGCCGAGGATGAAACCGCCGACGGGAAAGGAACCGCTTAGGCGGGGTCCGTCGGCAATTCCGCGTCGGCGCTTGTGTCCGCTGCGGGAATGGCCCGAACGCTGACGGCCCGCTTGTCCGCCGCGGAAATAGCCGGGGTGCCGGCGGCGACATCGACCTCCTCGCTCTTTTCGGCAGCGGGGGGAGGGGGCGCGGCGGGCTTTTCATGCCGGAACACGAGCGCGCCAAGGGGTGGAAGCGTCAGCTCGAGCGATTGCTTCCTGTCGAAACACGGCGTATCGGTCGATGTCACGCTTCCGGAGTTGCCGAGATTGCTGCCGCCATAGAACGCCGCATCGCTGTTGAAAATCTCCTTCCAGACGCCCTTCGCCGGCACGCCGACCAGATACTTATGGCGAGGCACCGGAGTAAAATTGCACACCACGAGAACGACATCGTCGGAATCTTTCCCCTTGCGCAGGTAGGAGATGACGCTCTTTTCCCAATCGTTGAAATCGACCCACTCGAACCCCGCCCTTTCGCAGTCCAGCTCATGCAGCGCCGGAACGGTCCGGTAAAGAGTATTGAGGTCGCGTACCAGAAGGCTTATTCCCCGGTGTCGGTCGTAGGCGGTCAGGTTCCAGTCGAGCGCGGTATCATGCCCCCATTCCCGCCACTGGGCGAATTCATCTCCCATGAAAAGCAGCTTCTTTCCGGGATAAGTAAACTGGAAAGCGAAAAGAAGGCGCAGATTCGCAAGCCGCTGCCAGTCATCCCCGGGCATCTTGTTTACCAGCGACCTCTTGCCGTGAACGACCTCATCGTGGGAAAGGGAGAGCACGTAGTTTTCGGTAAACGCGTACAGCATGCTGAAGGTGAGCTCCTGGTGGTGATACTTCCGGTGCACGGGATCCTTTCCCATATAATACAGCACGTCGTGCATCCAGCCCATATTCCACTTCATGCCGAAGCCGAGTCCGCCCACGTAGGTGGGTCTGGACACCATGGGCCACGCGGTGGATTCCTCGGCGATCATCTGGACCTCGGGGAAAGTCTTGTAAACCTCTTCATTGAGCCGTTTCAGAAAATCGATGGCTTCGAGATTTTCGCGACCGCCGAACTTGTTCGCGATCCACTCCCCTGATTTGCGGGAATAGTCGCGATAGAGCATCGATGCAACCGCGTCGACGCGCAGTCCATCGATATGAAACTTATCCAGCCAGAACATCGCGCTGGAAAAAAGAAACGACCGCACTTCCCCCCTGCCGTAGTTGAAAATGTGGCTTTTCCAATCCGGATGAAACCCCTCGCGAGGGTCGGCATGTTCATAGAGGTGCGTGCCGTCATAATAGACCAGCCCGTGTTCATCGCCCGGGAAATGCGAGGGAACCCAGTCGAGCAGCACCCCGATGCCGTTTCGGTGCAGATGATCGACAAGATACATGAAGTCCTGCGGCGTCCCGTACCGGCTTGTCGGGGCGAAATACCCGGTGGTCTGGTATCCCCATGAGCCGTAGAACGGATGTTCCATGACGGGCATGAATTCCACATGGGTAAACTTGAGCCCGTTCAGGTAGTCGGCAAGAAGCGGGGCCAGTTCCCGGTAGTTCAACCAGTCGTCCTTCCGGTCGCTTTTCCGGCGCCACGAACCGATATGCATTTCGTAGATAGATTCCGGCTTATCAATGGCGTTGCGTTCCCTGCGCGTCGCCATCCACGACGCGTCGCGCCACCGGTAGTCGAGCTGCCTGACGATCGGAGAGGTCGACGGCGACTTTTCCCAGTAAAACGCGAAGGGATCGGCGCGGTTGGCCGCGTAATGGTGAAAACGGGATTCGATGTGGTACTTATAGAGGCTGCCCTCCCCGAGCCCGGCCACGAAGCCCTCCCAGATGCCCGATTCGTCGGTCCGGGAGCAGCAAGGATTCGCTTCCGCATTCCATCCGTTGAAATCACCGACCACCGACACCCGCTTCGCATTCGGCGCCCATACGACAAATTGAACCCCGGTTACGCCTTCGGCGTTCGTTACGATATGCGCGCCGAATTTTTTGTACAACTTGAAATGGTTTCCCTGCCGGAAAAGGTAGGTATCGAAATCGGTGATGGCGCAGTCGGCGGCGGGAGTAATCGCTACGGTATGCGGCGACGCGGGTGTTTTCACGGCATCGTCCGATGTCGTTGTCATGGTTGGTTACATCCTTGCGGAGAGCCGGGGTTCCGCGCCTTTATTCAGAAAGCAACGGTTAGAATCCCGGCGTTCACGCTGCCCGTGAAACTGACGGTTTATTATCGGGGTATCTTTGCAAAGGCATGGCTCAACATCACGCTAATGAGCAGAATACCCGCAAAAAATACCACGAGATTCGCTATTTTTGCCGTTGCGATTTTCCCGGCCCGGAATAAAATATAGCCGATGACCAGGTTAAGCAAACCCCACAGGACATTTACCGTCGGAGAGGACTTGCCTATGCCCGGAGGATTTGCGAACGGTGTCGGAAATGACAGGCCGGAAACGCCATGGATAAAATGCGGAACGAAATTGGCAAGAAACATGCCCGCAAAAAAGCATGCAACGTAATGATACCATTTCATAAGCCCGTCCTCTTCCGGGGAGATCCCCTGTAAAGTGTTTATGAAACAAAACCGTTTTGCCGCTGAATGGAATATTTCGCCATGACGGGAATTTCAACGACAAGGGTAATAAAATAAACGGATTTCCCCGGCCAAAGCAAGAAAAAATGGGCCCGCCGTTTCCCTTTTCTCCCGCCATGTTTTATCTTTAAAATTTCCGCTCGTCCAACAGGACGGAAATAAATCCTGAAAGGAGGCACGCCATGGCGAAAAAAGGTGCGACGCCGGAGGAAAGTCACGACGATCACGGCAGGAGCGCGGCAATCGAGCAGGCGGTAAGCCAGATCGAGAAGCAGCACGGCAAGGGGGCGATTATGCGGCTGGGAACCGCGGGGCTCAAGAGCGACGTTCCGGTCATATCAACCGGGTCGCTGTCGCTTGACCTTGCGCTCGGCGTCGGCGGCCTGCCCAAGGGAAGAGTCATCGAGATATTCGGCCCGGAATCATCGGGAAAAACCACGCTTGCGCTCCACGCGATCGCCAATGCGCAGCGTAAAGGCGGCATCGCGGTGCTCATCGATGCCGAATACGCCTTCGACGCCACCTATGCCAGGGGCCTGGGCGTTGATATCGACAACCTTCTTGTTTCGCAACCAGACACCGGCGAGCAGGCGCTCGAAATCGCCGATACCCTCATCCGGAGCAACGCCATCGATATCATCGTGGTCGACAGCGTCGCCGCGCTGGTGCCGGCGGCCGAAATCGAAGGAGAGATGGGCGACAGTCACATGGGGCTCCAGGCGCGGCTCATGTCGCAGGCGCTCCGGAAGCTCACCGGCATCCTGTCGAAATCCAACACCATCCTTATTTTTATCAACCAGCTCCGCATGAAAATCGGGGTCATGTTCGGCAATCCCGAAACGACCACCGGGGGCAACGCCCTTAAATTCTATGCTTCGGTGCGCATCGACATTCGACGCATCGCCGCTATCAAGGACGGTGAGACGGTTATCGGCAGCCGCACGCGCGCAAAGGTCGTTAAAAATAAGGTCGCCCCGCCATTCCGTGACGCCGAGTTCGACATCCTGTACGGCAAGGGAATCTCCTTTGAAGGGGATGTGCTGGACCTTGCGGTCGAAATGCAGATCGTCGAAAAAAGCGGCGCCTGGTTCTCCTACCAGGGCGAACGGATCGGACAGGGGAGGGAGAAGGCCAGAGATTTTCTCACCTCACATCGCGATGTTCTGGAAGAAATAGAGAAAAAAGTGAGAGAGAAGGGCGCCGTCCATAAGGGAACTATCGCTCCGGAAGAGCCCGCGCCCGGAGAGTAGGAAGGTGTCGTTTACCTGGTGGAAATGGGGCGACGCTTCACGCCTGTGCCGGTTCTTGACAGCCTCTTCACTTGAAAATAGCGTCTCATGAAAACAACATCCAACGAGATCCGTGAGAAGTTCATCACCTTTTTTGAAGAGCGCGACCATCTATTCATCCGCAGCGCGCCGGTCGTTCCGCCGGACGATCCCACCCTCCTCTTTACCAACGCGGGGATGAACCAGTTCAAGTCGATTTTCCTGGGAGAAAATCCGCGCGGGCTCAAGCGGGCGGCGAACTCCCAGAAATGCATGCGTGTCTCGGGCAAGCACAACGACCTCGAAGAGGTGGGCCGCGATCACTACCACCACACTTTTTTCGAGATGCTCGGCAACTGGTCGTTCGGCGATTATTACAAGAAAGAGGCGATCCGCTGGGCATGGGAGCTTCTCACCGAGGTGTGGAAACTGCCCAGGGACCGGCTGTTCGCGACGGTGCACGCCACCGACGAGGAGGCAATCGCCTGTTGGCAAAGCGAAACCGATATCGCCCGCAACCGCATCCTTCCTTTTGGCGACAAGAGTAACTTCTGGGAGATGGGGGAGACCGGTCCGTGCGGACCATGCTCCGAAATTCACTTCGATATGGGCGATGCCGCCACGCGCGACGCCACCTTCTCGGACCCGATTGCGGGGGTAAATGGTGAGAACGCCCGGTACCGCGAGTTGTGGAATCTCGTTTTTATTCAATATAACAGAGAAAAGGGCGGGGCCCTCGTTCCGCTCGCCGCCAAGTTTGTGGATACCGGCATGGGGTTCGAGCGCCTCGTCGCCGTGCTCCAGGGGGTCGATTCGAACTACCATACCGATCTCTTCCGGCCCATCATCGCGGCTATCGAGGAGATCAGCGGCCGCGCCTACGATCCGGGCGCGGCCGGAACGGCGTTCCGGGTAGCCGCCGACCATATCCGCTCTCTTGTATTTGCCATAACCGACGGCGTTTTTCCTTCGAACGAAGGTCGGGGGTACGTGGTGCGCAGGCTCCTGCGCCGCGCGGCGCGTTTTGGCCGGGAGCTCGGGCTCAACGGGCCCTATCTCTACCGGCTGGTCGCGCCTCTCCAGTCGTTAATGGGCGAGGCATTCCCGGAAATCAAGGAGCGTCGCGCCTATGTCGAGGAGGTGATCCGCGCCGAGGAGGAACGGTTCGGCGCGACGCTCGAACAGGGCCTCCAGAGATTCAACGTCATGGTCGACCTGAGCGTTAAACGCGGCGACACCCGGCTTTCCGGCGCCGATCTCTTTACCCTGTACGACACCTACGGATTCCCCATGGACCTTACCCGCCTCATGGCCTCGGAGAAGGGGCTTTCGGTGAACGAGGCGGAGTTCGAGCGCGCCATGGAGGAGCAGAAAGCGCGGGGACGCGAGGCGCGCAAGGCGGATGAGTCGGGCCTTTCGCCCGAGGGGTGGATCGACATCGCTCCCTGCAGCGGAACCGTTTTCGTCGGCTACGAGATGGATAACGCGGATGTCAACGTCTGCCGCTACAAGGTTCTCGACCGCGAGGATGGAACAACCGCCTATCTCCTCATTCTCGACAGAACGCCGTTCTATGCCTCATCCGGCGGTCAAGTGGGCGATGTCGGAATCCTCACCACCGCTTCGGGCAAAACCCTCTGGATCGACGATACGTTCAAATGGAACGACCTTGTCATCCAGCGCGCGTCGACCGACGCGGTTCTGATTCGCGACGACTTCACCAGACCGCTCATGGCGTCCATCCAGGGCGAGCGCCGCGCCGCGATCCGGCGCAACCACTCCGCGACCCACCTCCTGCAGGCGGCGCTCAGGAAGGAACTTGGCGGACACGTGAACCAGTCGGGATCGCGGGTGGACGATAAAAGCCTTCGCTTCGACTTTACCCATTTCAAGGCCCTCGAAGCGGACGAGATTGCCAGGGTGGAAAATCTCGTGAATGGATGGATCCTTGAAAATCTGACCGTGAACACCGATATCAAGGATGTCGAGACCGCGAAACGCGAAGGCGCGACGGCGCTCTTCGGCGAAAAGTACGGCGACTCGGTGCGCGTGGTATCCATGGGCGTCGTTTCCAAGGAGCTCTGCGGCGGAACGCACGTAAAAGCCACGGGGCAGATCGGCCTTTTCCACATTGTAGAGGAGTCGAGCATCGCCTCGGGCGTGCGGCGCATCGAGGCGATTACCGGTCTCGAAAGCGCGCGCCTCTTTCAGCAGAACGACCGGCTGCTTTCGCAGGCCGCAACGCTTCTGAAAAGTAACCGGGAATCCGTCATCGACCGGCTCCGCGCGACGATCGACGCGGCGGCCGAATTGCAGGCCAGGCTTGCCTCGCTTGCCGCCGAGCAGGCGCGGCTCACGGCGGATCTTATTCTCGAAACCGCCCTGACCCGGGAGGGAGCGGTGAAGTGGAACGTGCACACGCTCGGGAATACCGATAAGAAAAGCTTCAACGACATATTCAACGCGGTATCCGACGCCATCAAGCGCCAGAAACTCGATGCCGCGCTCGTCGTGCTCGCCGGCGTTACGGACGGCGCCGTCATGCTCTCGGCGTGCGCGGGAAACGCCGCTGTCAAATATGGCGCGCATTGCGGCGAGATCGTCAAGGCCGCGTCGGCCATCGTAGCGGGAAGCGGGGGAGGGTCCCCGTCCCGCGCGCAAGCGGGCGGCAGGGAGCCCGGCAGGCTTCCCGAGGCGCTCGCCGCGGCCGCCCGCCTCATCACCGAAAAAGTAAAGGCCGCGCCATGAAACGGCCATCCGTATTTGAGGCATTGCAAAAGAAGGTCGCGAAAGGCGCCCGGCAATACTGGATCCTGCTCGATCCGGACGACTTCTCGCCCCGCGAGGCTTCCCGCGTGGCGAAATCGGCCGGGAGCGCGGGCGGCGTTGACGCGGTCCTCATCGGCGGCAGCCTCCTGCGCCACAACTCATTCGATTTATTCGTCAAGTGCGTCCGCCGGAGCATCTCAATTCCGGTCATCCTGTTCCCCGGCGACGCGACGCAGCTTTCCGGCCATGCCGACGCGCTGCTCTACCTGTCGCTCATCTCGGGCCGCAACCCGGTGAACCTCATCGGCGAGCATGTCAAGGCCGCGCCGATCATCCGGAGACTCGGCATCGAACCCATCGCCACGGCCTACATGCTCGTGGAGTCCGGCGCGGTCACCTCGGTCGAGTTCATGAGCGACACCCGGCCGCTGCCGCGCGCAAAGCCCGACATCGCCGCGGCGCACGCCCTTGCCGCGCAGTACCTGGGCATGAAACTGGTCTATCTCGAAGCGGGCAGCGGCGCGCCGCGGACGGTTCCTTGCGAGATGATCCGCAAGGTGAAGGAGCTCATCGACATTCCCCTCATCGTGGGCGGGGGCATCCGCGACGCCGAAACCGCCGAAGCGATCCTCGCGGCCGGCGCGGACATCATCGTGACCGGGAACCTGCTGCAGAAGAAGGGCGGGGAGGAGATGATGAAAAAGATCGGGAAGGCGGTGAAGGGGTTCGGAAGGAAATAACAGTCGATTTGCAGAAAAAACAGCGCGCAGATAATTATTTGAACTTTTTTTCCTCTTTTTAATCCCCGTTTATTGACCATTTAACGGCCATTTAAATCCACTTTTTTAGAGCCACTGCGAAGCGCCGAGGGTGTGCCGCTGCGGGAGGGCCGAGTCAGGAAGGGCCAGGTCAGAATGAGGCAAGTATCACATTTTGAACCTTATGCCAGCTTTAATTTCGAAACCTGTATATTCTAAATGATAAGTAGGATCGTCCAAATAGTTCATTTCAAAAAACGGAATTACGTTTTCAACATGAAAATCGACCCCTGCACCTAAGACGAAACCAAGATCTGTTTTAAAATTGCCCGTTTCAACATTCTTTTCAACCAAAAGGCCTGATTGAGTCCACGTTCCCGTTGTTCTCAGCACCATACCAAGATTTAATCCCGCCAGCGCATATGGGCTAAACATAGACAATATTGGGAATTTAGCCTTGAAATTAAGCGGTATCACCAGTTCATCAAATTTGTCATCAACAGTTACAATTCCAGGGATACCCCCAATTCCCGAGGGGGTTTGGAAAGTAGAGTAGCCTTGCTCAGAATACTCTATTCCAGATTGAATAGAGAAATGCTTGCTGCATGATATGTCCAGCACTCCACCCGCCAATAATCCAGTTGTTGTTCCAGCATTTGTAAAGGTACCATTATCCGTGAGCCAATAATTTCCGTCACCTAATACTAACCCTGGCTGCACGCTCACCTGAGAAAACGCCGATGCCGAGAGTACGACAAGTGACGATATCGCTATACGCGCCAGGTGTTTTTCCATGGTATCCTCCTTACTACTAGAGAATTTCAAAATTCCCAAAGATATATTCTTTTCCTACAGAGTAATAAATATTCGTCCTCTACCGCAATTTGAAAATAATAAACGGGCATCGGTACAGGTATCCCTTGTTGTTATCACTATCCAGGATCGCTTCAGAACCCCTGCTCGTCGGAAGTCCATTTTTTCAGCGGTAGCGTCCCTCTACGTCCCCTTGCACAAAAGGCGCGACCTTGTTGATTGCCTTCGACATCCGGCAGATATTGTTTCTCCCCTGGTACGCGAGTATTTTTAGTAGCATCGGAAATTACTCGCGACTTTTTTCTGATGGAGGTTAATTTGATCGCATATCTTGAACGCTATCTCGACCGGGCAGTGGAAAAAGACCTTGCCCGAAAGATGGTGTTTATCGGCGGTCCAGCTTTTACTCGATGAAACCCGGGATGTCCTCACAAAGGACAAGATCAGGATATGCGGCGCGGAAATTTATTTAAAAGACCTGACGTGAATCGAGCGAATTGCATCCCTCCCCGCTATTTGTTTCTTCCGTCAATTCTTAAACTCCGATCATGATTTTTCACTTTTTGCCGAGCGAGTTTCCTACGCCGGATTTCCACTTTTTGCCGAATGACTTGGAATTTTTTCCTCTTTTTATTTAATCCCCGTTTTATGACCATTTAACAGCCATTTAACGGGCATTTAAACCCATTTTTTCGAGCCACTGCGAAGGGTTGGATGGCCGGAGAGCGATTGCCTGATGCAGCGTACCTGCGCCGGCCCGGCTACGGTTATATTGGGAAATTATTATGATTTGGAATAATTATGCCGAAATATTATATTATAACGTCCGTATTTATTACGATTGGAAATAATTATGCCTTGGGTTTTGCAAAAATCCGATTTCTTCGACAGTCGTTTTGAACGATTCAAAAAGAAGCATCGGGAAGAAGCAACGGCGGTTTTGGACAATTTGGACACCTATTTCAAGGCTTTGGAAAATGGAAGCAACCCGATAAATATCAATGCAGGGTTCATCCATCACGAGCCCGAAGGAATCAAGGCCATCGATCAAAAAGGCGGCAAAGGTAAGTTGATGCAAACCCGGCTTTATATCTATCCCGATTCCGCCGCGATGATTTTATACGTCATCAGCATTGGCACAAAAGTTGATCAGAAAGGCGACATCAGGGAGTGTCAGGATTACATACGACCGTTGAAAAGGAAGGGGTAACCATGGCTAAACAATTTTCATCCGTTCTGGATATGATCAAGGATTCTACCGAGGATAAGGATGAGGTAAAATCCTTGGCGGATCTTATTAACTCGAAGCAGATTTCAAAAACGCTTTTCGCCTTGCGGTGCAGGGCGAACATGAGCCAGGACGACGTCGCCCAAAAAATGAATTGCAGTCAGGGGAAAGTTTCAAAAATCGAAAATACCCGAGATACCGACCTTACCGTTCATGATCTTGTTCAATACTGTTCCGCGGTAAATATGCGGCTTGAAATAGGATTTTCCGATACCCGAATGACCATGGCCGATCAGGTGAAGTACCATTACTTCAGACTCAGGATTTTGCTTGATAAGATGCGCGAAATGGCGCGGGGCGATGAAACCATCGAAAAAGGAGTGGCGGACTTTACCAAAGAAGCCTTCATGAATATTTCATTCGGTTTACTTGACTGCGTTCAAAAAGCGTCGAAGACCAAACTGCCGGTGCCGCCGCTTCATGTTTCTACCCCGGTGACGATGGAAGATATCAACAGACATTCGGAGCATGAAACGAATATGGCTGCCGCCTGAGGTACAATTCTCGCTCGCGGCAGTTCCTGAACAGCGACGATTTCATGGACATTCGCTTAAGACGTACCGGGGCCAGGAGGCCGAACCATAAAACGGTATATAGGCGTATTATGTACCGGTACACCCACCCGGAGATATTTGGCTGATTTTCCGCGCACGGGACGGTTTTAAGTGTAGAATAGGTATTAAGGCGGCCATCTAGTTATGAATGCAACACGGATCAATATTGTAAAGTAGCTTTCTGAACATTGACGTATATTTTTCTTTCCCAAGTTGCATTTCTTTTCCTTGACATGTCTCAAACCCCAAGTTTGTGTAGAAGCCTATTCGTTCATCTATTGCCCAAAGGTTAATACCAATGCAATTGTTGGAACGAGCCCAAGATTCAGCCCATCTCATTAAGTTTTGCCCTATTTTTTGCCCTACGCATTTTTTATCGCTTGCAACGGAATCAATAAAAAGGGTCTTGTCATTCAATGTAAAACTGATAAACCCGCTAATTTCAGGACCATTTTCATAAACATAAACTTGGTTTGAACCTGCAACGCATTCATACCAAAAATCTGCCCACGTAAATCTGTCAATAGATTCAAGACCGCATTGGAATTTTATTTTCTCTGTTGCATCATCAGAAGTTAGTTTTCTAATTGTTCCAAAGGGCATTATGCGATTATTAGGAATCTCATCCAATAAGAAAAATGCCCTATCATGATCTGCTATAATTAAACCGAAAAAATTAGGAATAAATGATGAACCTGCCTTTAAAACCAAGGAATAGGATGTAATTTTTTCGACACCAAGCTCCCTTAGCATCTTGGTTGCAGAAAGCATGGAGGACCCGGAATGAATTGCGCCGTCGAGGATTAAAACGTTGCATTTTGAATTAAGAATATTTTTGTCGGCGGGGTTATCGAATACAATGGATTTTGAATCTCTATCACATTGCAATGGAATAACAAGAATTCTTTGACGATATTCTAAAGGAAAATAGTCATATAAGAAATCCGCCAATTCATCGCCGGATTTCCCTATCGTGCACCATATGCATGGAAAGGAATCGTTTAATTTATTTAACCGATTTGCGAAATCCTTTGCATACTGCGAAACTTCTTCTTTACCGATAAAATAAGTATGCAAGTCAAGTTCCGTGAACCGGTCGATGAATCAAGATGGGATGCTCATCAATTTCTTTACCTAATAAATCAAAATAGCAATCGCTACACACAAACCCCTTCGATATTTTGCGGTTACCCGTAAGGGTTTCTTGCAAAGGCTTTCCGCACTCTTCACATTTGGGGGTGTTCGAAAAATCCCCTCTGCGAGTCTTCATTGCATCTCGAAAACTATCCAAAGTAAAAGCCATTAAGGGCCTCCTTCCTTAAAAGCATTTTTATGCAAAAAAAATCCCAACCCGCCTTTGATTTAAGGCTTCCCTTTTTTATAAACAACATTTTCTTCATCTGTTCTACAGGGACACTAAGAAAACTACTGGCTGGTTTCATCGGGCTCATTTTTTAGACCAAGCCTCTTTTTATAACCAATACGAAAATAGTTAAGAACAAATTGGATATGGAAGCAATCTATTCTACCAACATTGGCAACATTTCTTTATAATCGCGCAAAAAACGTGCCAAACCGCCTAAAAACCCCTCCAAATGCATTATTCCCTTTATGCCCAATTCGGCGAAAAATGACCGAGATGTCGAAAATTGACAAATGGCCGCATGCCGAGGCGTTTTCCTATTTAGAAAGTACCTTTTTTTGCCTAACCGGAAAAGAAAGCACCCCTTCGATTTGTAAGAGCCAACTCCTCAAACCGCTCCGGCCCCAGTTCCTCGAAGTCCTTCTGTAACACCTTGATATAATTCCAGTTATTGCCCGTGAGGGTGGTCGCGTGACTGCACCAGATGCGGGCGGCGTCGTCCTTGAGGGCGACTTCGATGTCCTCTCGGCCCTTGGTTTCAATGATCCAGTATGAGCCGTCCTTGAGCCGCGCGACGAAATCCGGGAAGTAATTGCGTAGATTCGCCCGCGTATCCGTGTACTGAATGCAGAAGCCGAATTGCTCCGGCAGCTTTGCAAATGCGGAAACGTCTTCGGCATTGTGTAGAAAAGAGGCGAAATCGCGTTCATAATCGTTATGACACGCTACAAGATTAAATATAGTTTTCGCAGATTCAAGGGTAAGCCGCGAGAACGGGAAGGGCGGCGTCGATGAAAGCGGTCTGCCGGAGTTCACGAGTTCCGGAATTTTTTCCTCAACGACCAGTTCCCGCAAGAGCTTCTCAAACTCCTTGAGCACTACGAAGCAGGCAAGACGACTTCCCACCGCCTTCACGACGAGCGGATCGCCAAGGTTTACTTGCTTTCCGAATGCTCGATATTCGAAGAACTCCCGCAGTTTGGGGGCAAGCGCCGCGAACTGCGAAGGGAGCTTTATTTCCTGCGATATACGGCGGGCATAGTAACCAATCACCTCTTCAGCAGTTTGGGCTTCCGGTATTTCATACTGCCGTTCAAAGAGCTTCTCGTCGGTGAGAATGTCCCGGCCTTCATACATGAATTTTTTCGCCCCGGCGCTATCCTTTGATCCAAGCGGCAACGGATCGATTTTTATTTTCTGCACGTCAAGCGCGGCGATCTCATCGGCAAGGGATTTCTTGCGGGTGAGAATCGGCGTCAGTTCGGGGATGGCGATATCCGCCGACAGCTTCTCCGGGTCCGGGGCAATGGTGATGATTTTCAGCCGGTCTTTGCCGACTTCAAAAGTATCGAGTTGGAAATCTTCGATCTTTTCCAGATCGTCGATAAATTCAAGGAAGGTCTTGTTTCCGATGATGTCAACGCGCTCGGTGTAGCCGCCGGACAGATCGCCCCTGAACATGAGCCGCAAGCCCCTTCCGATGGCCTGCTCCGGCAGGATGTTCGCCTTTGAGGTGTACGGGCGCAAACCCACCACGACCGTCACGTTTTGCACGTCCCACCCCTCGCGAAGCATAAGGACAGAGACGATGGCATTGACCGTGGATTTTTCCTGATCCACGTTCCTTGCAAGTTTACGGGCTTCCTCCACATCGCCTTTGGAAACTTCACCCTTACTGTCGGTATGGATGATAAGAGTCTTATCGCCGCCGAAATCGGAAGGGTATTTAGTCCGCAACCATTCGCCGATGTCATCCGCCTCAGCCGTGCTGTTCATCATGATAAACAGAATCGGCTTCTTCTTGAGTCCTTTAAGTTGCTTCTCATACTCTTTCCAGCGACATACGCCAGCGGTAAGGAAGCCCGCATAGCGGACATTTGGGACGCTTGAACGCCCTTCGTCGATATGCGAAATCCCCTTTACCGGGCGCTTGACCAGACCGTCAGCTATCGCCTGCTTCAAAGGGTAATCGGATATCGTCCAGGGAAAGAGCGCGCCTTTTGA
>Ga0187871_10001774_pt1 | contig 18381 bp, 16 predicted proteins | sample June2016WEW_16_1_FD_132988 | JGI IMG/M metagenome (GOLD analysis project Ga0187871, IMG submission 132988) | Peatland microbial communities from SPRUCE experiment site at the Marcell Experimental Forest, Minnesota, USA - June2016WEW_16_10 | ecosystem: Environmental > Terrestrial > Soil >...
GGTTTTGGCGGAGGAGAAGCCGGTATCGGCGGTGCAGAGCAGTACGCGGCGGTAGGGCAGGCCGAGGGTTTCAAGAATCTCTTCGGCGTCGCGGGTCAGCCGCTCGTGCTCGGCGTCGGATTCCTCGGGGCGGGTGAACTTGACCAGCTCGACCTTCTGAAACTGGTGCTGGCGGATGATGCCGCGGGTATCCTTGCCCGCGGCTCCGGCTTCGGCGCGGAAGCACGGGGTATAAGCCGCGAACGCGATGGGCAGGCGCGACTCGTCGAGGATTTCATCGCGGTAGAGGTTGGTGACGGGGACTTCGGCTGTTGGGATGAGCCAGTGGTCGGCGTCTTTGAACTCACCCCGGGTTGCGGCGTCGGCGTCGGCGTCGGAACAGCGGAAGAGGTCTTCGGCAAACTTGGGCAATTGGCCGGTGCCGAAGAGGGACTTGGAGTTGACCATGAAGGGCGGAAGGACTTCCGTGTAGCCGTGCTTGCTGGTGTGCAGGTCGAGCATGAAGGAGATAAGGGCGCGTTCGAGGCGTGCGCCTGCTCCCATATAGACGGCGAAGCGGGCGCCGGAGAGCTTGGCGGCGCGTTCCAGATCGAGGATGCCGAGTTGCTCGCCCAGTTCCCAGTGGGGTTTGGGCTCGAAATCGAACTTGGGTTTATCCCCCCAGGTTTTCACGGTAACGTTGTCGGCCTCTGATTTGCCGACGGGGACCTCGTCACGGGTGAGGTTTGGAATGCTCGAGAGAATTAGGTGCATCTGCTCTTCCAATGCCTTCACTGCAACATCGTTCCTTGCGCTTGCTTCATTGAGTGCGCGTCCCTCATTTGAGACTGTCACTACATCTTCCGCCGCCTTTTGGAGGAGCTCCTGTGGCAACATGTTCTTCTTAAGAGCAGCGATAGCCGACCAAACCTCGGCTCGCAGTGACGTTGCGTCCTTCCCGGCATTCGTAAGAGCATCAATCTCACCAGCAAGATTAACGATTATCTGTATTTGTGTTTGATTTTCTTTATTCTGGGTATCGGCATCATCGATTATTTTCTTTAGTGCGCGGACTTTGTTGCCGTGCTCATTGCGACGGGCGTTGAGCTGCTCTGCCTCAGTGATGGCCTCGCGCCGGGACTGGTCAAGTGCACGGAAATCACCCAGCATGGCAGCGGGGTCAATGCCTCGGTCGCACAGCTTTTTTTCTACTAATTCAAGGTTGGCACGAACAAATCTTAGATCGAACATATCTACAATAGTTTACTCGACTGATTTGGAAGGGAGTTCGGCAGTTGAGACGTTTGGTCCGGCGGCGATTTGGTCTGGCCAGCCGGGGAGGGTCTGGTCGCCGGTGATGAGACGGGCGCCTCGGGTGAAGGTGAAGTAAGTCCAAACCCAGGCGGCGAAGACGGAGATGCGGTTGCGGAAGCCGATCAGAAAGAAGATGTGGATGGTGAGCCAGGTGACCCACGCGGGAAAGCCGCTCATGTGGGCTCTGAAAGGCCATTTGACATCGCCGACAGCGGCCATGCGGCCGATCGTTGCCATATCACCTTTGTCCCAGTAGTGGAAAGGTGGGCGCGGCTTGCCCTCGAGATCGGCGGCGATCATTTTGGCGACGTGGTCGCCCATCTGCATGGCGGGCTGGGCGACGCCGGGAATCTGATGGCCGTCCTGTATCAGGCAGGCCAGGTCGCCGAGGACGAAGACGTCGGGAAGTCCCGGGGGATTGAGGAAAGTGTCGACCGGGACGCCGCCTTTGCGATCGAGCGGAACGTCGAGAAGCCTGGCCAGCGGCGAGGCTTGCACTCCCGCGGCCCAGAGCGTGACCACGGCATCCATGCGTTTGCCGGCGGCCTCGACCCAACCGGGTCCGAGGTTGCTGACCGGGGTATTGGTGTGGACCTCAACGCCGAGATGAGTGAGAATGGCTTCGGCTTTGGCGGAAAGGTCGGGTGGGTAAGCGGCGAGGACGCGCGGGGAACCTTCAAGCAGGATCACGCGGGATTTGGTGGGGTCGATGTGGCGGAAGTCGTGGCGCATGTAGAGCTGGGCGATATCGCTGATGGCTCCGGCGAGCTCCACGCCTGTTGGCCCGCCGCCGATGACGATGAAGTTGAGAGGAGGGTGCCAGCCGCTTTCGACCATCTGGCGCTCGGCGAGTTCAAAGGCTAGCAGAACGCGACGGCGAATTTCGAGGGCGTCCTCGATGGATTTGAGGCCGGGGGCATATTGAATCCATTCGGGGTGGGCGAAGTAGGAGTGGGTGGCTCCGGTGGCAAGGACGAGATAGTCGAAGGGGAGCTCGGCGCCTGAGCCGAGAGTGACCCGGCGGGCAGCCGAGTCGATGGCGACGACCTCATCCATGAGCACCTGGGTGTTTGTGTGGCGGCGCAAGATGCTGCGGATGGGTTGGGCAATGTCAGCCGGGGAGAGCACGGCGAGGGCCACCTGGTAGAGGAGCGGCTGAAAAGTATAGTGGTTGCGGCGGTCGACTACCGTGACGTCGACCGGGAGCCGTGCAAGGCCGTCGGCGGCGTGGATGCCGGCAAAGCCGCCGCCGACGATAACCACGCGGGGGCGGCTGGGCTGGAGCGGTTCGGTTGGTTGGTCCAAAAGGGAAGTGCCTCAATCAATAGATGCGTTAGCGGGGCGATTGGTGACAGGAGCTACCTGGAGCAGTTCCCCGAAGGCGCAGAGTGAGCGTGGACCGGAGGTCCACGCTACAGCCGGCCAGGATGCCGGCGCTACGTCTGGGCGAAATGCTCTAGCGCTGTTCGAGACCTTCTTCGATTCGAGGCAGGTTCTTCTCCTGTTTTTTCCCTTGCTCCAGAACGTTGCCATGCCGCCGATCGGACCGCAGCAATAGCAGGGCGAAGATGAGCCCCACCACGCCGAGACCCGCGAACATGACCTGGGTCGCGGTATAAGTTCCGGTGACATCGCGGAGCTTGCCATTGAGGAAGGGGAACAGCCCGAGACCCAGATTCTGGATCGCCGTCATAAGGCCGAAGGCCGTGCCCACGCGTTTCTCCTCTACCACCAGGGGAACCGAAGGCCACATCGCAGCGGGCACCAGTACAAAGGCGGCGCCGAGCGCGACCATGCTGGGGATGGGATTCCAGTGGGCAATGCCCATGATCAGGTGGGCGGGAATGAGAATCAGAGAGCCCACAACCATCAATGTGGCGCGTTTGCCGATGCGGTCAATCAGATCACCGGCAAAGGTTGCGAAGACCATGGACGCGAAGATGATGATGCTGGTCATTCCCGGCGCCGTCGAAAACATGTGCAGGAAGTTGCCGAAGATCTGGACCAGGAAGCTGCCTGTTGACTCGCTGACCAGCGGAATGCCCCACTTGTCATGAAACATGTCGGTCGCGAGCGCCGTGAAGGGGAAGATGGCGCTATAGAAAGTTACGCAGAGAAGAACGACGAACCAAAAGGAAGAGTTGAATTTCTTGATATCGGAAAAGACAATCCTGTCGCCGGCGTCCGGTTTGGGAAGCGCAAGCACCTTCTCGCCGTAGCTGTCCATGGCAATGTAGACCAGATTGCATAGCACGGAGAACAGGCAGAAGCCCGCCGCTGCCCAGAGAGCGATGCGGTAGCTGCCGAAGTAATCGGAAATGAGTTGCTCGGTATTGAAACTGAAGAGGGTTCCGACGCGGCTGATGGTGAGAGCGATGCCGAAGGCCAGGGCCATCTCCTTGCCCTTGAACCAGCGGCTGATGATGGCGCTCTGCACTACGATCAGGGATTCAGAGCCTGCACCGAAGATCAACCGGCCGGCGAAGAGCTCCCACGTGGAGTGGGCAAAGGCCACTATCACGGCGCCCACCAGGACGAGGGAACAGAACAGCAGGCTGGCCCGGCGAGGGCCGAGCTTGTCATAAAGCATGCCGCCAAAGAAGACGATGAGGATGGCGGCCACGGAATATGCCGTGTAGAGATTGCCGATCGTGCTGCGGTTCAGATGCAACGCGTCGATAAGTGTGGGCGCGAGGGCGCCGATGCTGTCATAGGCGAAATAGCTGCCTAGCACAATCAAGCTGATGAACATCAGGATGGTGAAGCGGTAGGTGCGCCTGGATGGATGGAAGAATCCCACTGGCTGAGGAGTTTCAATACTGGAAGCGGGTGGATGACTCAGCGGATCAGACATGATAGCGACGGTCCTCGGAGCGCGGCGGCGGAGATTTCGGGGTTCGTGGATACAAATTATGAAAATAGCAGATTGCGGTGGGAATTGGCTGGCGATGGGCGCGGGCTTGCGGAACTGGAATTCAGAATTCGGGTCAGTTAGAACGAAAAACTATTCTTCGGGAACTGGTGGATCATGCATAAATCATGCTCTTGCACCGTCCCTCCGGGACTCCGTAACAAACTTTAGATTCCCTTTTCCCCACGCTGAAGCGCGGGGCTAACATACTCTGCGCCTCCGGCGCGTTTGCGCGGGCTATTACAGGTGTAGTCCTCAATAGGAGCTGATGGCTGAAAGCAAAAGCAAAAAGCAAAAAGCAAAAAGCAAAAAGCAAAAAGCAAAAAGCAAAAAGCAAAAAGCAAAAAGCAAAAAGCCGTTCTACGGATACTGTTCGATGGAGATGTTGAGCGATGAGGTGCTGCCGCTGGAGGCAAGGCCGATCAGGTTGGTGGCGACGCCGGGGAGGGTTGCGGGGCTGAAGGCGACGGTTCCGTCAAGAGCGGAGGTGGCTGCGGCGGACTGGGTGGCGAGAAGAGTGGAAGGCGGACAGACGCTGTGCGCAGCGCATGGGGGCGCCCATGCGTAGAGGCTTTGATAGAACGAAACCGAGCCGCCGGCCATGGGATTGCCGTCGGTATCGAGCAGTCGAAGAGTGATTTGGCTGGGGGTGGATTGAAGCGTGAGGCTCTGCATGGTGCCGGAGACGGCTGCGAGCGTGGCCAGTTCAGGACGAGCACCGAAGACCGTAAAGGCTATGCATTGGCTGGTGCCATTGAGGCAGGCGTTGATGGTTGCGGTCTGACCCTCGGTGAGCGGCCCGGCGGTGAGGGCCTGGGTGGCGATGCCGCTGGAGTTGGTGACAACTGAGCCGCTGCCCTGGACCGTGATGCCGCTGGCCGATTGCCAGGTTACGGTTTGGCCCGCTGCGGGAAGGTCTCCTGAGAGGACTAGAGCCTGAACTGTCCAGGTGATGGTGGCTCCGGCGGCGAGCGAAGGCTGCGGCGTGAGCGAGGCGAGGACGGGCGGCGTTCCACCGGCAAACTGAGCTTGCAGGCTGGAGCCGTTCGTGAGCGAGACGCTCACAATGGACCAGGTTCCGTCGATTGCGGTCACGTTCATGGTGGCGCGGCCGTCGCCGGTTGCGGTGATGGAGCAGGTCGGCAATCCGCAGGCGAGTTTTGCCGTGCCGCTGGTGACGGAATAAATCACCGTAACCCCGTTTGCCGGGGTGAGCGCGGGCGTCAATGCGGTTACGGTGAAGGGAATCGGCACGCCGATGGGGATGGTGTTCATGGGAGCGGTGAGCAGGGTGAGCGCGTCGCCGGTGCCGGAGTCGTAACTGGTGCCGCCGGTGACGACGGCCGCGGCAGAGAAGGCGGGCTCATCGTCTACTTCCACGTCAACTGAGCCGGTGACTCCGCTGGCGGCTGCGGGCGCAATGGCGGTGATCTCGTTGGGAGAGATGCTGGTGACCGCGGCTGGCTGGCCGCCCACCTGCACGGTATCGGCGAGACGAAAACCCATGCCCTGAATGACGATGGGGCCGCCGGAGACGGGCAGATGCGAGGGCTGGACGGTGTCGGCGTAGAGCACCCAGCCGTTATAGGGGTAGTCGGGACGGCCGTCGCCGCGCTGGTCGGCGATTCCGATGCGGACTTGGTCGTCGGCCGGGGGGCTGAATTGCAGGTAGGTTTCGCCGGTGGCCATGCCATTCAATCCGGGAGCTGCGCCGACTGACTTTGCGCCGAGCGGATCGAGCGCATCCCAGACGCCGATGACGGGCATGGCTTTTAGTTCAGTGGGAGTGCCGGTCTCGTTCAAAGCTTGCGTGACGATGGTGAAGGTGCGATTGCCGCGAACCGGGAAGGTGAACCAGTCTGTTTGGCCCACCTGGCTGAGACGGCTGCACCAGAAGCCGCTGACGGGCAGGGGGCGCGGCGTGGCCTGAGTTCCGATTGCGTCCTGTGTACCGCCGATTGCCGAGCTGGTTGCGTTGATGGTGAGAGTTTGCGCGCTGCCGGGCAACATTGCCGGCACGGAAATGGAAGCCAGAGTTCCCGAGGGAGCGACCTGGCCGTCGAGATACGGTCCCACTGAATTGGTGAGGATATAAAGAGAATCGATGGTCTCAAATGTGACCTGGTAGTTGACCGTGGTCACGCCGGGGGGGAGCGGGATTCCGCTCAGGTCAAAGAAGCCCTGCTGCGCGGAATCATTCGAGCCCCACAGGTTGAGCAGATTGCCGTTTGAGTCAGTCCAGCCGGTGATGGGGTTGCCGTGGTTGCCGTTGAAAGAAACGCCGGAGACGGATGTGACTGTGTATTGGTAGAGCGGGTTGCCGTTCGGGTCGAGCGGGCGCGCGACGACATTCACGCCCTGCATACCCAGGCCAGTTTGGAAGGTAATGGTTCCTTGAATGGAAATAGTATTTGCAGCCGTGAGCTGCTTGCCGGGAAAGTTGGAGAGATTTGCGGCAGTGATGGGATAGAGCCGGTTGAGGGCGGCGATATCGTCGGAATGAAGTATGGAAGGCTCGGGAATGCAATCCCCGCCGGTCGAGCCGCAGACTCCGCTGATGGGCTGCATCACTGGCCAGCCTTGCGTGCCGCCGGGTTCTTTGTTCTGGAGCGCTCCGGGATTTACTTGCGCATAGTCCAGGTTGAGAATGTGGCCGAAGGCGCGTTCAAGCTCGAAGCTCATCATTGCCAACATGTTTGCATTGGTTGCGCAGAGGCCGTTGAGCAAAAGAATGGCGTGGGCGATGGTGGCGTCGGGGTTGACGTTGTCGATCCAAAACCAGACGCCGTTGAACTCGCAACTGGTGGGATCGCTTGCGCCGGTGCCGAAGAGCGCGTTGATCACCGAACCGTCTTCGTCGAAGATAACCCCCACAGGATATTGCGTTGCTGCGGGAGTAACGTCGGCGGGCTGGCTGATCTGGCTCAACTGGTCGATCTGCTCGTTGGTCACCGTAAAGTCTGTGCCGCTTGCCACGATGTTGGTGCCGTTCACGTCTTCGTTCAGAGGGCCTTTATCGGTGAGCGTGACGCCGGCGGTGGGAACGGCGCTCCAGAGGGTCGCCGCCGCATCCACCATGGTTACGGCCTGCTGGTTGGTGACGGTGCTGCTGAGCGGTCCCTGGTCGACGTAATAGTTCAACTGCCCGCCTGCCCAGTGAATGGGCTGGCCGAGGACCGATGAATTGAAGTAAGTGGCGCCGGCAACGTATTTGGGTCCGCCGGCAAATGCGGCCGGAGCCATGATCAGGAGGGAGAGCATGAGAATGCGGCAGAGAACGATTGCAGCGCGCAGGCGAGCGCAGTGAGAGACGAGCACGGGATTCCCTCCGTGCAGAGTTTCCCCGCATGCGAGGAACCAACGAATTCCGGATCGCCATAGAAATCTTTAAGGCCGCCGTGGTCACGGTTGAACGGTTAATCTTGCGTTGTCGGTGCCGGGCTGGCCTATCACTACAGGGGCAAGAGCGGTAAAATTCAAACGAATCCAATAGAAGATTTCGATAGAGAGGAATTTGATAAAAATGATGTTTGTTCCTGATGGGGTTTTAATGTTTCTGCAGCAGTCGGCCCTTATCAAGATTGTGTTTTCGCTTAGCCTTTGTGCGGGAATGTTTGCGGCGGCACAGACCAAGGTTGTCATAACTCTGCCCAAAGATGCAGGAACGGTGGAAAAAATTGCCGCGGAGGAGCTAACGACTCACCTGCGCACACTCTATCCTTCGACTTATTTCGAGACTGGTAGTCCTGAGCCGGGGGCTCCGGCGATCTATCTTGGAACCGCGCAGGATCTGCCGGGAAGTTATGCTTCCGAACTCAGGAACAAGCTGGATAAGGAGGATAGTTTTGCGATCAAGGTAATCGACAGCCGCACTGCGGTGATTGCCGGTGCGAGTCCGCGAGCGACTTTGTATGCCGTCGACGCACTGCTCGAAAAACTTGGATTTGGATTTTATCTTTCTTACAATACGGCCCCGGCCCCCGCACAGATGGCCTTTTCATTTTCCGGCTGGGAGTTGGAGGACGCCCCCATCGCCGGCGAGCGGCTCATCTTCAATTGGCATAACTTTCTTAGCGGATGCTCGACTTGGAATCTTGAAGACTGGCAGCATTGGATTACGCAGGCCGGGCGGTTGCGCTTCAACACCATCATGGTTCATGCCTACGGAAACAACCCGATGTTCTCGTTTTCGCTGAATGGTGCGACCAAGAGGCTCGGTTCTCTGAGCAACTCAAGATCGGGACGCGACTGGGGGACGGAAGACGTGCTCGATGTGAGAAAGATTGTGGGCGGCGAGGGGCTTTTCAACGGGCCCGTCTTTGGCGCGGGTGCCAGCATGGTTGCGGATAAAGACAAAATGCAGGCGGCAACGACTTTGATGCAGAGTGTTTTTCAGTTTGCCGCGGAGCGGGGCATGGGAATCACGTTTGCAATGGATATCGATTCGATTGCGGCTAACCCGCAGAATGTGATTGCGACTCTTCCTGCTTCAGCTCGTTTCAAAACTCTGTACGTATCCCATGAACCCCGTGTGCCGCCCGAATCTTACCATCTTGAATTAGCCGACCCTGACAGCAGAGAAGGCTATCTGTATTACAAGAGCGAAATCGAACAGTTGATGAAGCTCTACCCGCAGATCACGCAGGTTGCTGTCTGGTACCGCAGCATGCCGGCCAGTCCGTGGACTTCACTCATGCCGGAGGATTTTCCCGCAGCATGGCGTGAGGAATACCGCGTTGCGATGGCGGCTAATCCAGCATTGAAAGATGATCCACGCGCGCCGGGAATGTTTGCCATGGGCAAGGTGGTCAAAGCGTTTCGCAAGGCGCTCGATGAAACCGGCCACGCTCGGGTCACTCTAGCTGCGGGCAGTTGGGGGTTTGAATATCTCCCGTCGGCCGACGCGTTCATGCCTGCCGGTACAACCCTTCTACCCCTCGATGCAAACTACGAGTTTACGAGCGACACGGCACAGGAGAGCGTACGCGCCGCTGGCAGGCATCGTCCAGTGGTGCCGATCGTGTGGGCGCAACACGACGATCGCGAGTACGCGGGCCGTTCCTATGTTCCCTTTGCTGGCCTGGGATCGATGTTGCAGTGGAGCAACAGCGCAGGCTACGGCGCGATTCACTGGACCACACGCCCACTCGATCTCTTCTTCAAGAGCGTTGCGGACCAGGTTTGGACCAGCAGCGAAGACGAGCCGTTGGACACAACCGCGGCGGAGATGGCCAAACGCACCTTCGGCAGCGGCGCGCAGGAGCTGGGCAAGCGTTATCTGCTTGACTGGATATATAACGGCCCGGCATTTGGAAGGGAAACATCGGATCAATTCATCAGTCTGACCCTCGATGCGGAGAACGAGGCGGTTGGCGCGAAGGCGCGGCTCGAGTTGCTCAATCGCATGGAGCCACTGGCGCAGGATGCCGCGGATCGCGATTGGGTTGGATATTTTGAAGATTGGGAGCGCTATGCCCAAGACGTTTTCGAAGCTCAATCTTCGCTGCAAAAGTCAGAGGCAGCATTGAAGGCCGGAGACCTGGCGCTGGCCCGGCGAGAGATTGCGGCGGCCTTGCCGGAGAAAGCGATCGAACAATACTCGACGACGATTCGCCATGGAACCACGAGCCGGGGCGAAAAAGGAATTCTCGTCTCGATGAATCTGCGCTGGCTGCCTTATTTTGAAGCGCAACGGCAAGCGGTTGGGTTGGAGCCGCTGCAGGTCGAGTTTGCTCCCACGTATCAGGATGCATTTGCGCAACAGCCCGGCAAGTATACCTTCGACTTCGACGAATCGAAGCACGTAATCGAGGTTCTTGGAACTGCTGAACTGGGCGCGCGTGTGCATGAATTTGAAGGCGGCGCGGGGTGCGCGAGTGTAATGGAGGTCCAATCGCCAGTAACGCTCACAGTGGGCGGTTTAGCAGGAACGAGCTTGCCGCAGGGGAGGTATAGCCTGCGGCTGAAGATGCCCGAAGCTGACCGCATTCAATTTGAATCGGGAGGCAAGCGCCAGGCGGCTACTTCAGCATCGGAAATCGAGGTCGAGGCCAGCGGCGGCTGGGTTCATTTCTCGCTTTCGCCGGTTGGGGGAGAGGCTCGCGTTTGCGGGCTCACGCTGAAGCGGCACGAATGATCGCAGGGCTTAAATTTCGGGATAGAAGCTGAAGAAGGCGTCCAAGCTGCGTTTGAGCTGGGCTTCGATCTCTTCGCGCGAGCCCTCGATGAGGTGCATGGTGACGTGGGCCTGGTGCCCGTTAGTCAGCTTGAGGGTTGCGTCCTGGATTTCAGACACTTCGCCTTCGGGGAGCAGCCGCATGCCGTAGATTAGAGTCAGATTCGCCATGAGCATCATCTTACTTAAGTAAGTGGAACTGGAACAGGGCCGCGTGACGTATGCGTCTAAAATCAACACAGGAAGATTTATGACAGAGATTCGCGATACCGTAATTTTGGGTTCAGGTTGCGCCGGATTGACGGCGGCCATCTACACCGCCCGCGCCGGTCTCAAGCCGCTGGTTCTCGAAGGCCACGAGCCGGGAGGACAGCTCTCGATGACGACGCTGGTCGAAAACTTTCCCGGCTGGCCGGATGGGATCCAGGGTCCGGAGCTGATCGAAAACATGAAGAAGCAGGCAGAGCGGTTTGGCGCCGCCTACCAGATAGCTCACCTGATCAGCGTCGAACTAAGCGCAAATCCCATCAAGCTGCAAACCTCGGCCGGCGAGGTCGAGACCCGCACGCTGATTGTCGCTTCAGGCGCGAGCGCGCGCTGGCTGGGATTGCCCAGCGAACAGGCGCTGATCGGGCATGGGGTTTCCAGTTGCGCTACCTGCGACGGATTCTTTTTCCGCGGCAAGGAGATTGCGGTGGTGGGCGGGGGCGACTCAGCAATGGAAGAGGCGCTGTTCCTCACCCGGTTTGCATCGAAAGTCACGCTGCTGCACCGCCGCGAGAACTTCCGCGCCTCGAAGATCATGCTGGAGCGGGCCATTGCTCATCCGAATATCGAACTGCGCACCAACACAATCGTCGAAGAGGTGCTGGGCGTGGACGAGAAAGAAGTGAAGGGGCTGCGGCTGAAGGACGTCAAGACCGGCAACGTGGACGTACTCAAGATCAACGGGCTTTTTCTCGGCATCGGCCACGAGCCCAACACGAAAATGTTTGCCGGGCAGCTGGATCTGGACGAGGAAGGCTACATCAAGACCACGGGCAACGTTCTGACCACGCTCAACGATGTGGTGGTGCGGGGAGTTTTTGCCTGCGGAGACGTGCAGGACCGGCGGTATCGACAGGCGGTTACCGCGGCCGGCTCAGGATGCATGGCCGCGCTGGAGGCGGAGAAGTTTCTTGAAGCGCTTGGGCATTGATCGCATCCGCCAAGTCCGCTACCAGGAATGGAAGACAAAGAAGGCTGCGCCGACCAGGCACACCGCAGCGGCGCCGTGATTCCAGCGCAGATGCGAGCCGAAGTAGAAGGTGGTAAAGACGCCGAAGACAATCAGTGTGATGATTTCCTGAATGACCTTGAGCTGGACGGGCGCGAAGCGGGCGGCGCCGATGCGGTTGGCGGGCACCTGCAGCAGGTACTCGAAAAAGGCGATGCCCCAGCTGATTAAGATGACCTTCCAGAGTGCATCCTGGCGGTACTTCAAATGGCCGTACCAGGCGAAGGTCATGAAGATGTTTGAGAAGATGAGCAGAATCACTGTCCACATATTTTTTTGGATGCGCAGGGCGAGACGGGGTCGCAGCGGGAGTGGAATGACGGCACTCAATGAAAATCTGGAGCGGCTTGAAGAGCAGATTGCTACGGCTTGCAGGCAGGCTGGGCGGCAGCGCGGCGAAGTCGAACTGATGGCTGTATCAAAGACCTATCCGGCAGCTACGATGGCTGAGGCTGCTGCGCTGGGGCTCACTCTTTTTGGCGAGAACCGTGTGCAGGAATTTGGGGCGAAAGCTGCGGATTTGGACGGGCTGCGGCTGGATTCGGCGCATCCGGTTTGTGTGCACCTTATCGGCCATTTGCAATCGAATAAGGCAGCGCGTGCGGCGGAGCTGTTTGACGGCGTGGACTCCGTGGATTCGCTTCGACTTGCGGAGCGTCTGAACGAAGCCGCGGGAAGACTGCGGAGAAAACTCCCCGTTCTGATCGAGGTAAAGCTGAGTCCTGAAGAGACCAAAGCCGGACTGGAGCCTGAGTCGGCCGATGCAGCCGCGCTGCTGGAACGGCTGCCGGATTTGGAGCATCTGGAAACGCTCGGGCTGATGACGATTGCGCTGTGGGGCGGGACAGAGGATGAGACGCGCGCATGCTTTCGCAGCTTGCGCGAGTGGCGGGATCGTTGGGCCGTGGCGCATCCGAGATTGGGATTCGACGTGCTGTCGATGGGGATGAGCGGAGATTTTGCTTTGGCGATTGAAGAGGGCGCAACGCGCATTCGCGTGGGAACGGCGCTGTTTGGAAAGCGCAAACCTTATGTGGGGCCCCCGGAATGAATCATGAAATGATGCGGACTGCGGCTGGCGGAGTGACGCTGGCGGTGCGCGCTCAGCCCGGGGCGAAGAAGACTGCGATCACTGGCTTATTTGGCGAGGGCGCGGCAGCGCAACTGAAGATTGCCGTGCAGGCTCCGCCGGTGGAAGGACGGGCTAACTCGGCGCTGATTGCCTTTCTGGCAGATACATTTGGTTTGCCGAAAAATCGAGTGGAGTTAGTCAGTGGGGAGTTATCGCGGAGCAAGGTGATCCTGCTACGGGGAGTTACGATGGAACAGGCGGGAACAAAATTGAGCCTTGCTATACGTGTGTTTTCGACTTGAATCCTTCGTAGGTCAGATAGACTCCGATCAGGAACGAAGGAGTCATGCATAGATAGAAACATAAGGGGCACCGCACCCAACTCAGGATGATCTCCGCTTCCACGCCGGGTGGAAGTAAGAGCATCATCAACCCTTTGATGAGCGATAGCCATCCGACGATGGTCACCATCACGGACAGCGCGCCTCCCTTCCAAATATTGTGCGCCAGAATCATAGCCAACCCGACTGCTACCCCGATGATGCCTGTCAACAGCATCACCGCCGGGCTATTGAAGAGGGCAGTGACTGAGTACACGGTAGCTTGCCTGTGAATGACGAGAGATGGAATGACAACGATGCAGAACAGGCCTATGAGCCTGCTCAAATAGATCGTGCGTGCCGACATGATGTTCTCCGTGAACGACAGTATACCGCCAGGCGCCACTGCGGCGGCCTTCGCTCAGGCTGACAGCAAGTTTGTAAGCTAGCGATTGTGTGGAGCGAAGGCGGCGGCCAGAGCTTCTGCGGGCTCGGGGCGGACGCGGAAGTCGGCGTGAGCTTCTGCAAGGACTACGCGTCCAGCGGGACTGATTACATAGGTGGCAGGGAGTGGCAGGCTCCAGCTTGGCTCGCCGTTGATGAAGGGGATGTTGACCAGGATGGAGAGGTAGTAGGCGCGGTGGTACTCGGGGACGGTGTAGACCAGGCCGAATTGTTCGGCCACCGCGTTTCCGGGATCGGAGAGCACGGGAAATGGCAGCCCGTGCTGGCCTGCCATGAAGTCGTTCTGCCGCTCGGACTGCGGGCTGATGGCGACCATCAGGGCCTCGCGCTCGCGTAGAGTGCCGTAGAGGTCGCGCCAGGTTTCGAGCTCGGTTACGCAATAAGGGCACCACCGGCCGCGAAAGAACTTGATCACCAGGGGTCCAAGTGCGAGCAGGTCGGCCGAGCGAACGAGGCGGCCAGTGGCGTCTTTAAGGGCGAACTCGGGAGCGATTGCGCCGACGGGGAGGATGCGGTCTTCCACGCCTGAGGCGAAGAGCTCCTGCACGGCGCGCTCACCGACGGCAAGTCGCTCGGCCTGCACCAGGTTGCGGGTGTTGGCGGTGATCTCGTCGAGTTGGTCTTGCAGGGTGGTCATGGTTGCGTCTCTGATAAGTTGCAACACGAAAAATAGTTGCGCACGAGAGAATTGATCTTTACCGCCCGAAACGTTGTTTGCCGCCCATGCCCATTGCGCCGAGGCCGCCGCGCATCATGTTGCGTGCCAGACCGCCGGAGCCCATTTGCTTGAACATCTTGGCCATCTGGGCGTATTGGCGGAGAAGCTGGTTTACGTCTTGAACCGTTGTTCCGCTGCCGGCGGCGATGCGCTTGCGCCGCGTGCCGGAGATGATCTCGTGGTTGCGGCGCTCTTTGGGGGTCATGGAGTTGATGATGGCTTCGAGGCGCGTGAATTGTTTTTCGTCTACGTTCTTTGAGGCCTGCTTGAGGCCGGCGAAGGGGCCGACCGAGGGCATCATCTTGAGGATCGATTCCATAGAGCCCATTTTTTTGATTTGAAGGAGCTGGTCGCGGAAGTCTTCGAGCGTGAAGCCATCGCCGAGGAGGGCTTTTTTGGCGAAGTCCTCCTGCTTTTTGCGGTCCAGCGTGGATTCGGCTTTTTCAATGAGCGACATCATATCGCCCATGCCGAGGATGCGGCCGACAATTCTATCTGGATGGAAAGGCTCAAAGGCGTCGGGCTTTTCGCCGGTGCCGATGAACTTGATGGGCTGACCAGTTACATGGCGGATGGAAATCGCCGCGCCGCCTCGGGAGTCGCCGTCCATCTTGGTGAGGACGACGCCGGTGAGGCTGAGGCGCGTGTGAAAATCCTTGGCCGAGTTCACGGCGTCCTGACCGGTCATGGCGTCAGCGATAAATAAAATCTCTGACGGGTTGAGAAGCTTTTTCAACCGCTCCATCTCCGTCATCAGCTCTTCGTCAATGTGCAGGCGTCCGGCTGTGTCAACGATGAGCGTGTCGCAACCCATGATGACGGCTTCGCGGCGAGCCTCCCTTGCCAGTCGCTCGACCAGCGCTGTACCGGCAGCTTCGCCCTTCTGGTCCCCTTCGTAGAGTTTTGCATCGATGGATTTGGCGACGACTTTAAGCTGTTCGCGCGCGGCGGGACGGTAGACGTCCACCGAAACCAGCATGGGACGATGCCCGCCCTTCTTGAGCCAGGCGGCCAGCTTGCCCGCGGTGGTGGTCTTGCCGGAGCCTTGCAGGCCGGCCATCAGAATGACGGTGGGCGGCTGCGAGGCGAATTTGAAGCGGGCCGTATCTTTGCCGAGCAGGGTGATGAGCTCGTCGCGCACGATTTTGATCACCTGTTCGGAGGGCGAGAGAGCGGTGAGCACTTCAGTGCCGATGGCCTTGACGCGAATCTGCTCAATGAGGTCGCGGACGACGTTGAGATTGACGTCGGCTTCAAGCAGGGCGACGCGAATTTCGCCCAGAGCTTCAGTGATGTTTTCTTCAGTGAGTATGCCCTGGCCGCGGAGGGTCTTAAAGGCGCGCTGGAGTTTGTCAGTAAGGTTTTCAAACATGGTCAATTCAAGTGTATCGCGACACCTGCGGTGCGGCAGGCGGCGGTAGTGCGTGGGAAATGCTAAGAGATTCTCGTATGGTGGTACAATTCTGTTACGAAATCGGGCAGGAAAATTGTATGCATCGGTTGGTCACGACTTTCAGCCGAGATTCAGCCGATCATTGAAAGCCGTCAATTTCGAAAGGGCACGATGAAATTTGCGGGTTTGATTGTCTTCATTGGATGTATTGCGTGCGCACTGCCGGGGACGATCCGAGCACAGCAGCTATCAGATCCTCCGCAGTTCACGAGAGAAGATTTTGAAAAAGCCGCCGTCAACACGACGACGCCTGACTGTCTGAAGGATAGTTCTGACCCTTTTCAATCATTGATGTGGAATATGACCGCCCCAGTGATGGCAAGAATACTGGAGGATGGCGCCGATATCGAGACCAAGGGCTGCAAAGGTGAGACGGCCTTGAGAATAGCCGTCGAGGATGGCGAAGTTGACGTTGTCCAACTGCTGATCAAAAAAGGAGCCAACGTCAACACTCGGGATACCAATGGCTGGACCCCGCTGATAGCCGCGGTTTACAGGGCTGATCCCGATTATTGGTCTGAGCGGGCAGTTCGCAAAGACATTGCAATTGTCAAATTACTGTTAGCCGCAGGCGCCAGAGTGGACGTTGCAGGCAACCCTTTGCTCGAGGGACCGACGGCAGATTACGACGTAGTAACACCACTTAACCTAGTGACTAAGAAGGAGCCGGAGCTAAAGAGAATTCTGACGGCAGCCGCGAAAGCCGAGACCGATCGTTCTGAACTTGGCAAAAAGCTTCTTAATGCAGCCGTCAATAAATCTGACGATACCGGGCCGGTAATCGATCTTTTGAATGCGGGTGCGGATATCGAGGCTGCGGATGTTATTTCAGGAGAAAGAGCATTGCATATTGCAGCCGGTTTGGGCTTGAGTTCAATCGTCGATGTCCTGATCCAGCGAGGCGCCGATGTTGAAGCCAGGGATAACTCAGGTGAGTCGCCATTGCTGAAAGCGGTGGGGCAGGCCCCATTCTTCGACGACCACCGAATTGCGATCGATGAGGACTTGGCCACGTGGGACCGCAAACATCTTCTAGTGGTTAAGCGGTTGATTGCCGCGGGAGCAACCGTCAGTTCCTCGGCCCTCTACTATAATCATCCGCTGATCTGGTTTGCTTCCATGGAAAAGAATACCGGCAACATGCCCGATATAGAAGCGGTAATTATTGTGGCCGGCCTTCCCGTAGTGGAACTTCCGCCGCCGCCGGAAGGTGTGAATTGAAGGAGGAATGCATGAGATACATGACTTTGGCATTCTCGATGGTTTTTGCCGCTTCAATGGCCTGGGCGCAAGGCCTCGGCCCAATCAATGGTGGACCGATGAACGGCCCAATAACGGTTCCAAAGCCATGCGGAGGCGGACAATGTGGAGGTCCGCCCGTGCAGCCTCAACGGAACCCCCAGACACAGCCTCAACCGCAGGCTCAGCCTCAGAATCAAAATTTGCCTCAACCCAATCAAGGGGATTTGCCCGATTCAGCTTATGGACCCACCGTGCCTGTCAGCCCACAGATGGTGGAATGGAATCGGCTCGCCAATTCTGCTCCTTCTTTAGAGACCTTGAACGGATGGCGGGCGCTTGCCGAACAGACGGGGAGGGGAGACGCCTGGATGTATTACGGCTATGTGGCGTGGCGGCTTCAAAGGTATTCGACGGCACTGGAGGGATTAAGGAATGCAGCGTCGAGGGGTTGCAATGCAAACATTACGCAAAATTGCAACTCTTTAGCGGGGAACACTCGTTATCTGGAGGCCAGGGTATCGCCTCCGATGCTTACCGTAACTCCACATGCCGTTGTGCCTGGCGAACCGCCACCTGCGATTAGCATTTGGGGCATCGACACATACAAAGGCGCGTTGGACGCGTATCAGCAAGACCGGCTTCCGTTGCTGCAGGCGGCGAAGAAGAAACTGGATGATGAGGAGGCCGATATAAATACTTTCGTCGAAAAGAATCGCGCAATGGCCGTTGAATACCAGAAGGCGAAAGGCGCATTCGATCAGCATCCGTCGTCTTCAGGCTACGAGAGTCTCAAGTATTTCGCCAACCTGATCAAGACTCAGAACCAGACCATTACGCAGATGACTTTGGCCTGGGCTGAGCAGAAGAAGAAAAACAATATCGATCTTGAGGAGACGCTTGGCAATATCAAAGTTGCCAAGGGCATGATCGAAACCATTTCGCAGGCTCGATAGAAAAAATAATCAGGACATACCGGAGCTGCAATCCAGGAGTAAATGATTTTGCAGCACATTTCAAAGCGGCCTTAGGGGGTTTAGATATCTCACGGCCAGCCGTGGCGATTCAAAAGACACTGCTCAATCGGTTGGAGCGATGAGATATTGCTCCATGTTACCGTCGGAATAGATATCAGTGGTGCGTATCCGCGGGTAGTTAGACTGGAGTGAGGAGACGGGTTATGAGCGATGGTCGCGAGGAGCGCGAGGAGCAAGAGAAGCGGCGGGAACTGGAGGAGAAGGAGTTCCGGGAGGACTGGATCGACCAAAAGCAGGAGGAGCCGGGAGCGCCGGAGCGGAAGGAATCGTAAGCCGTGCTTTCGATCTCGAAGATGAACTTTACTCAGCCGGAGCGATGAGATATTGCTCCAGCTTGCCATCAGGATAGGTGTAGGTGGTGAGGGTGAGTTTACGGCCGGGGTAGACGATATCAAAGATTCGGAAGGTCATGCCGCCGCGGA
>Ga0187871_10001775_pt1 | contig 18379 bp, 14 predicted proteins | sample June2016WEW_16_1_FD_132988 | JGI IMG/M metagenome (GOLD analysis project Ga0187871, IMG submission 132988) | Peatland microbial communities from SPRUCE experiment site at the Marcell Experimental Forest, Minnesota, USA - June2016WEW_16_10 | ecosystem: Environmental > Terrestrial > Soil >...
CAGAGGTGGCAGCCGTTGAGGCCGATTTGGCGCAGCAACAGGCCTCCTATCAAATCGCCGCGTTCGACAGGGACGCTTACACCAAGCTCGCCGACACGGGAGCAGCCTCCGAGCGTCAGGCGAAACAGGCGATCGCAACGGCTGGCGCACAAGCGGCGGTGGTGAGTGCGACGAGCCGCCGGGTCGAGTCCGCGAGAGGCGCGCTGACGACAGCGAAGGCCAACCTTGAAAATCCCGGCATTCGCGAGGACCAGGTCGCGATGACTCGCAGGCAGATCATAGGGCAGCAGTCGGAGTTTGCGAGTGCCCGGGCGGGTACACAGCAAGCCCGCGGGCAATTGCTGGAGGCTCAGGCAAACCGGCAGGATCTGGTGGTTCGGGCTCCGTTTACCGGCGTGGTAGTAACGCGGGCGGCCGAGCCGGGAGAAGTTGTGATTGCTGGAACTGCCTTAGTCACAATGGTGGATCTTACCAAGGTGTACCTGCGAGGCTTCGTGCCGGAAGGTCAAATTGGCAAGGTCAAGCTCGGACAACCCGTGCACGTGTATCTGGATTCCAGCACGAAGCAGCCCATCGATGCCTGGGTGGCCCGCATCGATCCCCAGGCCACATTCACGCCCGAGAATACCTACTTTCAGGACGAACGGGTGACGCAGGTGTTTGGCGTCAAACTGCAACTGAAGGGCGCAATAGGGTTTGCGAAACCGGGCATGCCCGTGGATGGCGAAATTCTCACGCAAGGCGATACATGGCCGAAAGCCAGTATTAGAAAATGACAACGCTGGATCGGGAAATAGCAGCTCCGCCAGACTACGCTGACAATGCGCCGAAGCAGACGGCCATCCGAATCAGCCAGCTTTCGAAGCACTACGGCGCCGTGGAAGCGGTTCGCGGCATCGAATTAGAAATCGGCGATGGCGAGATCTTCGGCTTGATCGGGCCCGACGGAGCCGGCAAGACCTCGACGTTCCAAATCCTGGCCGGCGTGATGGAAGCCAGCGGTGGCATTGCGGAAATTTTTGGCAAGCCCGCACGCGCCGCACGCTCTGAAACCGGATACCTCACCCAGGCGTTCAGTCTTTATCCGGATCTCACGGTCTTGGAGAATATCCGCTACATCGGCGATCTGCGCCGCGTTGCTCATGGCGAAATCGCCGAGCGCGGCCGGCATTATTTGGAAATGTTCGACATGGACCGCTTTTCGGACCGGTTGGCCGGGAAATTGAGCGGTGGGATGAAGCAGAAGCTGGCGCTCACCTGCGCGTTGGTGCCACAACCGCGCGTATTGTTGCTGGATGAGCCGACCACCGGCGTAGATCCGGTATCGCGCCGCGAATTCTGGGACGCGCTGGCACACTTGGCGGCAGATGGATTGACCATCCTCGTCGCCACGCCATATATGGATGAAGCCGAGCGCTGCCACCGCGTTGCGCTGATGCATGAGGGCACCATTCAAGAGATGGGCACCCCAGCGGAGCTGCGAGCGGGGTTGGATGCAAAACGGCTGGAACTGCGCGCGGACAAGTTGGCGGAAGCCGAGCGGGTTCTTTCGCAGTCGAGCGGTGCTACCGAAGAGATCATTGACGTCCAGCGCTTCGGCGACCGCCTGGACCTGCTGGTGCATCACCCGGACGCGGCGAAATGCATTGTGGAAGAGAAGTTGAAGTCGGCTGGGTTGGCGACTGGCGATGTCCGGGAGGATGAGCCCACACTCGAGAACGTGTTTGTCGCGAAACTCCGCAGCTTGGGCCAAACGGTCGACGAAACGCCGTTTCCAGGGCGTCACTCGCATCAGGATCTGCAAGGTCGGGTCGCGATCCGCGCCACCGACGTCACGCGGCAGTTCGGGAAGTTCACGGCCGTAAAGAACCTGAACCTACAGATGCAATATGGGGAGATCTACGGCTTGCTCGGAGCGAACGGAGCCGGCAAGACCACAACCATCCGGATGTTATGCGGGCTTATCGATCCGACGGAAGGGAATATTCAATTAGCAGGGGAGCGAGATGTGCGGTCGGAAACCGTACGTCAGCGGGTCGGCTACATGTCGCAGAAGTTCTCCTTGTACGACGACCTTTCGATCCAACAGAACCTGAATTTCTTCGCAGGCGTTTACGGCGTACCCAAAAGCGAACGCAAGGAGAAAATTCAATGGGTGCTGTCGTTTTCCGGGCTGAAGGGGAAGCAGGACCAAATCACGGGAAGTCTGCCGGGGGGATGGAAGCAGCGTGTGGCATTCGGCGCGGCAATCCTGCATGAGCCAACCGTCCTTTTTCTGGATGAACCAACGTCCGGAGTGGACCCTCTAGCCCGCCGCGCCTTTTGGACCATGATCAATCGGCTGGCCGACGCGGGCACCGCCATTCTGGTGACCACCCACTACCTCGAGGAATCGGAGCAATGCAATCGCCTCGGCTTGATGGCGGCCGGCGAACTGGTCGCCCAGGGGAGTCCTACCGATATCAAGGGTCGGCAAAAAGGTCACCTGTTGGAGGTGGTAGTTGACCAACCGCAAAAGGCGGCGGATGTGCTAAAGGACGATACGGAACCCTGGCGCATCTCGCTGTTTGGCGATCGGCTGCATGTGGTTACCGATGAAGATGCGGCGAGTGGCGAGAAGTCCACGAAGAAGAAGCTGCAATCGAATGGCATTCGCGTCTTGCAGATACGGGAAGGGAGCTTTTCCATGGAGGATGTGTTCATTAGTGTCATGGAAAAGGCGCGGCGCGAGGGCAAAGTCGCCGCCTCGGAGGATTAATAATGAGACGCATATTTGCGCAAAGCCGCAAAGAGCTGACTCAGATCGTTCGGGATTGGCGCACGCTCACACTGGCACTCGTGCTGCCTCTCGCGCTGCTGCTACTTGTGTCGTCGGCGCTCTCGCTCACAGTGACCGACTTACCCATCATTGTCCAGGACCTGGACGACTCGCCGGCGTCACGCGACTTCATCGATGCGTTTCGCGCCTCCATCACGTTCCATGTCGTGGCATGGCCCGTCAACAAGCAGCCGCAACAGGCCCTCGTTTCGAACCAGGCTCGCGCGGTGTTAATCATACCGGATCATTTTGGCCGGGACATGGCGCGCGGCCTCGACGCCCCCGTACAGTTGCTGATAGACGCTTCCGACGCCAATACGGCCAAGCTGATTGCGGGCTATTCGAACCGGATTGCGCGCGCCTTCCACAAAACAGCCGGCTCGTCTCAGGCCGACCCTGTGCAAGCGGAGATCCGGTTCTGGTATAACCCCGGACGTTCGTCCAAGAAGTTCCTGGCGCCCGGAATATTTGTCCTCGCGCTGTCCATGTTTCCCTGCCTGTTGGCGTCGCTGGCCATGGCAAAGGAAGGTGAACAGAAGACCATTCTCCAGGTTTATGTTTCCAGCATCACGGCCCACGAGTTCCTGCTCGGGAAGGTCCTGGCGTTTATGGTGGTGGCAGTGGCGGAATTTCTGCTCATGCTTATCCCGATGTTCACATACTTCGGCCTGGGCATTGCCGGGGACCCTACTCCCTTCATCGTTGCTACCGTGTTGTACGCTTTCTGCGTGGCGTCGTTCGGAATCATGGTGGGGGCGGCAATTCCGAATCAGGCGGCCGCCATTCAAGCCGTTTCTTTCGGTGGTTTTCTATTGGTGTTCCTGCTCTCGGGCCTGATGTTTCCGATCGCGAATATTCCGGCGGGAATTCGCTGGATCTCGTTCTTCGTCTGGGGCAGGTATTACATCGACATCGTGCGCGACGCGATGCTTCAAGGCGGCGGCTGGCCGGCCACATGGTACAAAGTCGCAATGGTCGGACTGATCGGCGGGATCTTTTACGCGATCGCGTGGCTGACCATGCGCCGCATGCAGCTTGAGACGTAGACTATGGCTCCGATCTTCAATTATCGCGTGGGCGCTCTCCTCGGCAAGGAGTTTGGCCAAATCCGGCGCGACCGGCGCTTGGCGTTGGTCCTGATTCTTCCTCCCACACTACAGTTGTTGCTGCTGGGATTTGCGTTGAGCGCGACCGTGACCAACATCCATCTCGGAGCCGTGGACGATAGCCGAACGGACGAAAGCCGGCAACTGGTTGCCACCCTCAGCGAGAGCAAGAGTTTTCGGTTAGTCCGCTATTACGTTTCCATCGACCGGCTTGGCGACGCAATCAGCCGCGGCGAGGTGGACGCTGGAGTCGTCATTCCATACGACTACGACAAAGACTTGCAACGGGGCCGCACAACTACCGTGCAGTTCCTTTTGAATGCCATCAACGCCAACACGGCAGCCATCAGCCAAGGTTACGCGGAGGGTGTGATTGAGTCCTACAACGCCGGTCTCCGGGCCGGGGGACTGCATGCCAGCTTTGAACCGATCGGAGCGCAGGATTACAGCCACCAAGGCCAGGCGCAACTACACCCGGCGTATTTATACAACCCCGGACTGAAAGACTCGTGGTTCATCGTGACGGGTGTCTTGGGGATGTTATTGATTCTGAACAGTTGCTTAGTTGCGTCTGCCGCCATGGTGAAAGAACGCGAGGCCGGCACCATGGAACAGTTACTGATGTCGCCGGCAGCCAATTCCGAAATCATTATCGCGAAAGTCGTCCCGCTGTTTGTGCTGCTGTTCATGACGGCGATTTTGGGGGCTGCGGTCATGAAACTCGCGTTTGGCGTGCCCTTCCATGGCAAGCTGCTGCTGGTGCTTTCGGCAGCCGCGCTCTGCATTCTATCGGGCATTAGCATCGGAACGGTAAACTCGACCTTCGCCAAGTCGGCCGGGCAGGCCCAATTGATGGCCTTCTTCATCAATCCTCCGCTCGCCTCGACGTCCGGGGCGCTGAGTCCCGTGGAGGCAATGCCCAAGTGGTTACAGGCGTTCACGGTCGTGAACCCAATCCACCACTTCGCGGTCATCGCCCGCGGGAGCATGCTCAAAGGCAGCGGCTTTGCGGATCTTTGGCCCAATTTCCTGGGCCTATTAGCTATTACGCTCGTGCTGGGCTCAGTGAGCGTGTGGCGTTTTCGAAAACAGCTCAGCTAGAACGGAAGGCGACGTGAATTACTCAACGGTTTGGGGACGATTCGCCAATAGGAGTTGCGCGCCTGGCGCGATGTTCGTCATTGCCACCGGTGTCGCAATCGTTTCGTTCGGGCAAACCACTCGCGCCATCCAGGAGCCGCTGTCTGGCCGAACGGGGCAGAGCGGGTCCGTTACTGCCACGGAGTCGCCCGTGCCGGGAACCACAACCAGCGTCAATACCATCAACCCAACGGTTCAGGTGGAGGGGCCGTATGCCGGTAGCGCCGCAGGCAAGACCCCCTTTTCCGGCCAGCTTTCATTGCGGGATGCGGTCAACCGCGGTCTCGAATACAATCTGGGAGTCGTCGGAGTCACACAAGCAGTCCGGCAAGCCCATGGTCAAAGCAGAGTAGCTCGAAGCGCCCTGCTACCCAACGTCAATGGCTATCTTTCGGAGACAGTCGAACAGATTTCCTTGGTGACGAGTGGTCTGAAGTTCAATCTTCCTCCCTCCCTGGGGTTCTCGATTCCCACCATAGTCGGTCCCTTCAACTATTTCGACTTGAGGGCGACTCTAACGCAGACGGTTGCGGACATGACCGCCTGGGACAACTATCGTTCGGCGAAGGAAAATCTGCGCGCCAACGAGCTCTCGGGGAAAGACGCACGAGACCTCGTGGTTTTAGCCGTCGGCGGCGCCTACCTCCAGGCGATCGCAGCCGCGGCCAGAGTGAATTCCGCGCGCGCTCAACTGGAAACCGCCAGTGCGCTCTACCGGCAGACATCGCAGCAGAGGAATGTCGGTTTGGTCGCGCAGATCGACGTAAACCGTAGCCGGATCCAAATGCTGACGCAACAGCAGCGCCTGGCGTCGCTCCAAAATGACCTTGGGAAACAGAAAATCAACCTGGCGCGGATGACTGGCCTTCCGCCCAACGATCGGTACGACGTCGTCGATGACGTTCCGTTTCGAGCGGCGCCCGCCATCACAATAGAAGATGCGCTGAAGCAAGCCTTCAGCCAACGTTCGGACTTGAAGGCGGCGGAAGCACAGGTCCGGGCCGCCGAGCGTTCGCGATCCGCGGCACGCGCGGAGCGCCTTCCCTCCCTCTCTCTGAGCGCCGACTATGGCGCGATTGGGACGAACCCTTCGCAATCTCATGGAACGTTCTCGGTTGTTGGAAGCCTGAAGTTTGCGATCTGGCAGAGTGGCCGGATCGAGGGCGATATCGAGCAGGCCGACGCGGCCCGGTCACAACGGCTGGCAGAACTGGAAGACCTGCGCGGGCAAGTAGAGGCCGATGTCCGGAAAGTATACCTGGACCTGGAGGCGGCCAGGAGCCAAGTGGGGGTTGCTGCGGAAAATCTTCAGGTGACCAAAGAAAATCTTAACCTGACCCGCCAGCGATATGAAGCCGGGGTGACCGATAACGTTGAGGTTGTTCAGTCCCAAGAGTCCGTCGCAGGCGCGGATCTGGACTACATCAATAGCGTGTTCGCGCACAACGTCGCGAAACTCAGTCTGGCGCGTGCGGTGGGGCAAGCGGCAGATAACCTGGCACGGTTTCTACAGACCCGCTAGCAACAAACCGGTTCTGGCGCAAGCAAGTAACGGCGAGACGATCAGGAAAGCGCCAGTCCGAGGCCGCGGCGCTCGCGATGGGTCGCGTCGGGTGGCGGGACGGCAAGCGGGGCGGTGTGGAAGGGGCCCGGGCGTCGGCGCGGGCGGCGTATCGCGCGGAGTTTCGGCTCGCACGCGCTCCAGCGCCAGTCGTCAGGCGCGTTCATCGCGGCGAGCGGCGAGGTGGTGCGCGCGGTGAGTGCCAGTTTGCAGTTGCTGTCCGCAGCGCCGGACCGGATTAGCTTCCCGCTGCTGGCCGGCGTGTACCGAGCCGCATTGGGAGCGGTGCCATTCAGTCTCTTTTTGAGCGGGAACAGCGGAGTCTTTAAGACCGCCCTGGCCGCGCTGGCCCAACAACACTTCGGCGCGGCCATGGACGGCAGCGGTCTGCCCGCCAACTTTGCCTCCACCGCCAATGCCCTGGAGGGGCTGGCCTTCGCGGCCAAGGACGCGCTGCTGGTGGTATCCGTGCCCCCGCCGGTGATGAAGATGGCGTTCTCGGAGAGTTTCATAGAGGTTCTCCATCCAAGGCCGACCCGCGCAACCCGCCGCCGCCCTTTATACTTTAGAAGAACCCACTTCCAGTCTATGGCCGCATTAATCGACGCAATCAACGTAAAGAAAAAGACCTTGTTTGAACTGGACGACATTCCCTACGCCTGCCTGGAAGCCGAAGTGAACACGCCCACCGCTCGGGGCGGCCAGACTCTGGTGCGCCTCAAGATTCGCAACCTGCTTACCAACGCCGTCTTTGAAAAGACATTCAAGGCGGGCGATAAGTTCCGCGAGCCGGACCTAATTTTGGTCGACGCCTCCTACCTCTACAGTGACGGCGCCGGCTCCCACTTCCTCGACCAGCAGAGCTTCGAAACCCACTCCCTTGCCGGCGACGTCGTCGGCGATGCTCTGGACTTCCTGATTGAGGGCGCTCTTCTCGAATTGCTCAAGTTCAACGGCAACCCCATCGGGCTCAAGTTGCCGCCCTTCGTCGAACTGCAAGTTGCCTCCACGGAACCGGGTGTGCGAGGCGATTCCTCAAGCGGCAGCGTCACAAAAGCCGCCACGCTTGAGACCGGCCTCGAAATCCGCGTCCCCCTTTTTATTAAGGAAGGCGAAAAGGTTACAGTATCGACCGAGAGCCGAAGTTTTGCCGGCCGCGCCTGATCTGCCGCGCTTGCGTTATATACGGATGGGCGGCATGCGAAATCGGCGCGAGATGCGAGAGCACCTCCGCCGGTATTACACGCAGGGGCCGTGAGGGTTAGCAGCACCGAAACTGGCTGCCTTCGGATGATTTTTTTGTAGTGCTCGACGATTTGCGGAATGCCGGTTTTTGCCAGGCGCGGATCGGCATTCGCGAGCTGATCGGCCACGGGCCGCTCCTCGTACGGCCAAGCCGGCGCGAGTGTTTGGAATCCCTGGGCCGCGAAATGCGGCGCAAAGTATCTCCGGCACAGCGGCGTTACCCAGGCTCCATGTATGAAGATGACCGGATTGTTTCTCCTCATCGTATTTCCGCTTTTCCGGCTTCAGGCTGCCGCCTGGCGGACTTGGCCTTCACATTCGCGCTCGATCGCGTCGCCCTGCATCTCGGGCTGGACCAAAGAACAATACACTGTCGCCGCCTGGCGGCATACCTCGCAGGCCGCCGTGGACGAGTGCGCCGAACGCTTCCAGCCGGTGAGTTGATGGCCGCGGACTTTGGCCGCGAAAACCGCGATGCGCTCCAAAGCATCCAATTGGCTTATTTGCGTGAACTGGCTTCGATTCATTGGCGTCCTCTTTCTCAAATTTATCTTTGTCCGGCCTGCATGCTGCCCTTGATCCAAGCCTGGCTTCCAGGCTTATGACTCTACAGACATCGCGGGTCGCTGCGCACGAGCGCCTTGAGCGCTTCCAGCCGGTGACCTGCCGCGCCATGCTTTTTCAAATGCATCCGGCCCTTCACTTGGAATAAGCGATGACCGCGGCCCAAAACTTGAAGGGTAGGTCGAGAATCTTTCCTGAAATAACGTACAATGGTGAAAACGGCGACGACGGGGGGCGGGCGCGCGAGAGGCCGCATGGGTGAGGCTGGAGGCGTTCTGCCGGAATGGGGCGCCGGCGGGCGCGAGTTGTTCTACGTTTCTCCGGATTCCATGCTCATGTCGGTCAGTCTCAAGCCGGGAGCCGGCTCCTTGCAGCCTGCGGCGCCACACGCATTGTTTCCGTTGCTGGTGATCGATACCGACGTCAGCCCCTATGACGTGGCCCGCGATGGGCGGCGTTTCCTGGTGCTGGAGACCACAGAACATGCGGCGCAGCCGCTGACGGTGATCGTCAACTGGCCGGCGCTGCTGACCAACGCAGCCAGCTCCCAATAACCAGCCGGGACGATCGGTTTCTGCTCGGAACCTTGTGTCCGTAATGATAGCCTTGCTTGACGGCCAACCTGTTGTCCGTCGACGTGCGGATTGGCGACGCGACGCTGTGCGAGCCCAGGGGCGTTCATCGGCCGCGAGGCGCCTGCCGCTCGACGCGGTGACCACGTCCGAGTGGCTGGCGCCGGAGGCGTTGACCTGAAGACGAACCGTGTCTCCCGCTTGCCGGGAACGCAGGGGATGTGGTCTCCCCGTTGGTCGCCCGACGGTCATTCAATCGCAGGGCACTCGGTATTCGGAGCCTCCAGGAGAAACCGAATTGACTCCGCAAGCCCGGCCTAACGTACTGTTTGAAGCCGGTATGGCATTCGGCAAATACCCCGAGCGCACGGTCTTAGTTCACCTCGGCAAAACACGACCATTCAGCGATGTCGCGGGAAGGAACGCGGTCTACATCTCCAATGACATCACGAAGCGACAAGCGCTGGCCGACCGATTGAGGATCGCAACGGCTGCCGTGATGACCGAAAATAGAACTGATTGGCACGCTGCCGGGGATTTCGATGGCGCGAACGAAACTCCGGACTTTTCCTGCTCGGACCCCAATGCCACCCGTTCAGCCGGTCCGGCTACCTCCGGGAACTCCCTGCAGCTCCGCCAATCCCGCCCCTTTCGGAGGGAGCTCGCGTCCTTCTCTTAGAGGCTGCTCAGGACAAGAACGGCATAATCATGAGCATACCGACCAGGGGAGGCCGCATGATTCAAACCAACGGTCGGAGCTTCGTCGAGCCCGGGGATCCAAGGTCCGAGGCACGCTGGAGAGGCGCTCTCGATGAGATCCACCGGCTAAGCCTCATTGAAGATCGGGGTAATAAGAGGGGGGTATTCGCCGTTACCAACGACGGTTATCGGGTCGCAGAGCACCTTCGACAGCAGTGAGTCTTTGGCGGTACGCCGTCGCTCCATGGGACCGGATCCGACTGCCTCACATTGGCGAAAAACACCCAACCCTCGCGGATGTGTATTCGAGCGGGACAGACTCGCATGCACAGCCGACAGCGCAGTACGGTACCGCCCTGTTAAACAGGGACGGAACAGCCCTGTTCTGACCCTGTTTTACAGGGCCGTCCACCTACGCGGTTAAGACCATCTTGAATCAGGTGCAGTTCCAAGGCAGGATGCCATCCTGTCCCACAGAGCCGGTGTCGGGAAAACGCCGCCGTGCGAGTCTTAGTATATGCCATGCTAGTTCTACGAGTGGCCGCACCATGACCGCTGGCCTCACTTATGGACAACTGCATTCGATCGCGGCTTTCCAGGAGCGGCGGCGCTTGACTCCCGAGGAGGCGGTCGCCGAACTGTTCGAAGCCGCGCGGGAAGACGTGTATCGCTATCTGCTGACGCTGGGCATCGTTCCGGCCCAGGCACAGGAAGCCACCCAGGAGGTGTTCTTGCGCCTGTACGCCGTGTTGCGCAAAGGTCAGCGGATCGGCAACATGCGGGCCTGGATCTTCCGCGTGGCGCACAACCACGGGCTGACGCTGCGCGGCCAGGAGCAGCGCTGGCGCCCTTTCGATCCGGAAATGGAGATGCGGATTCCGGACGGCGCGGGCAGTCCCGAGCAGCGGCTGATCGAGCGGGAACGCCGGGTGAATCTCGGCCATGCGGTGGCATCGCTCTCTCCGCAGCAGCGGCAATGCCTGCATTTGCGCACCGAGGGCTTTCGCTATCGCGAGATCGCCGGGATCATGGGAATTAGCGATTCGAGCGTCGGCGAGTTTCTGCGGCGCGCGATCGTCAGGCTCAGAAAGGCGCTCGATGGCTAACTGGCGGACGCATCCCGAAGAGGGCGAATTGCTGCGGTATTGCGACGGCGAATTGCGCGCGCGGGACTCTGCGCGCGTCGCCCGGCACCTGGTGGCCTGCTGGGATTGCCGCACGCGGCGGGACGACCTGCGGCAGACCATTGCCGAGTACGTACGCTACAGGCGGGATGTTTTGGAGCCGGCGCTGCCACAGCCGCCGCGGCCATGGAATAATCTGCGCGGGGAGTTCGCGCGCATGAGCGTGGCGGACGATTCGGGCGCGGCGTGGAGGCGGATTTTCCAGCGTCGCGCCGTGTGGCTGGTGGCATGCACGTTGACGGCGGGCACCGGTATTCTGTTCTACGTGGGACAGACCGGGCGGCCTGTGGCGCCGCGAGTGGGACAGACCTCCAGGGCGGCCGCGCCGCCGGTGGAACAGGCCGGGCGGCCTGTCGCGATACCCGCGCCCGCGCCTCGCCACGCGCTGGCGGCGGGCCCCGAGGACGAGTTGCGCGTCATAGCGGCGCTCGAACATATCGGCGCCGACTTGGGCGATCCGATTGAGGTAGTCCGCACGCGCGATCGCATTGTGGTCAACTGCATCGGCCTCGACGCGGGGCGCATGCGCGAAGTGCGGGCAGCTCTGGCGGGACTGTCGCGCGTCGAGGTGGAGCTTTCGCCGAAACCGGACGTCTCCGCTGCAGGATCGCCGCTGGAAGTAGTCGGCGCGCCGCGCGCCGCCATGCGCACCGAGGTTACGCGGCAGTTCGATAGCCCTGCGGCGTATGAGAAGTTCGTCGATGGATTGCTGAAGAACAGCGAAGCGATGATGGCCAGGGCACACGCGCTGCACCGGCTGGCCATGCGTTTCCCGCCGGATGTGGAAGCATCCATGGGCGCGGATTCGAAGACGCTGCTGGCCGCCATCCGCGAGCATCATGAGACTGCGCTGGAGCACGAGGTGGCTGCGCTGGACCATTCCGCGCAACCCTATCTGCCGCCGCCCGCGCCGACGCCAGCCGGCAATCCGGTTCGCGAAGCCTGGCAGGCGCGCGCGATGCGCGTGTTCGCAGAGGCCGAACGGGTCGACCAGTTGCTGGCCGCCGTATTCGCCGGACCGCAAGGCTCTATCGCCGGCGATGCCCGTCCGGCGTTGCTGTCGGCGGCCTTGGCCAAGCTGGAGTCCGATGTGGCGCAATAATGTGGCGAGCACTGTGGCGCACGCACTCCTGCGTGCCGTGTCGAGACTCGTCTCGACACGCTGTGTCGGCATGATTGCCGACACGGCACGCAGGAGTGCGTGCGCCACGTTGACCCTCTGCCTCTGCACCCCACTCGCAGCGCAGGAAACCGGCTGGCTCTCCGGTTTTGTGTGGGACCCATCGGGCGCGCTGGTGGCCGGCGCAGGCGTCACGGCCGTGAATGAGGACACCGGCTTCCGCCGCGTGACAGAGACGGACGCAGCCGGCTCATGGGAAGCGCCGTATCTCTACCCCGGCCGCTACAAACTTACGGTGCGCCGGGAAGGGTTCCGCACCATCGTGCAGTTTGGCGTGCCGTTGCATGCGGGCGAATCGGCCCGCGTGGATTTTCACCTGCAGATTGGCGACGTGCGGGAAGTCGTGACCGTCGCCGGTCCGCCCGCGACGATGAACGCCGGCGACGTTTCGACCGCCACGCTGGTGGGCCGCAACTGGATCGAGCACCTCCCGCTGAACGGGCGCGGCATCCTGAATCTGCTGGAGCTGGCGCCGGGGACTGTCATCACGCCCGCCGCCGCGGGTGAAGCCGGACAATTCAGCGTGAACGGGCAGCGTCCCAACGCGAATTACTTCACGGTGGATGGCGTGAGCGCCAACACCGGCGCCAACGGCGGCGGACTGCCCGCGCAAATGCCGGGCGGCTCTCTGCCGGACATGACCGCTTTCGGCAGCCTGCAGGCGCTGGCCTCCCTCGAGGCCCTCGATGAACTTCAACTGCGCAGTTCCACCTTCGCTGGACAGTACGGCCCCACACCGGGCGGCCAAGTGGCGCTGAGCACCCGTTCGGGATCGAACGATTTTCACGGTGCGGCTTTCGGCGCGTTTCGCAACGCAGCGCTGGACGCCAACGACTGGTTCGCCAACAGCACGGGCCAGCCGCGGCAGCCCCTGCGCTTCGCGGATTTCGGCGGCGCATTGGGCGGTCCGATCCGCCGCAACCGGACCTTCTTCTTCTTGTCCTACGAGGGGCTACGGCTGCGCCAGCCCTACACTTGGCAATCCACGGTTCCCTCGCTCGCGGCGCGCGGCGGCGCTCCGCCGATATTTCAGCCCATCCTGGACGCTTTTCCGGCGCCGAACGGGCCGGACCTCGGCGGAGGCGTCGCGGAATGGACCGGTTACAGCTCGCTGCCAGCCGGCTTCGATGGCCTGAGCGTCCGCATCGATCATGCCCTGACGTCCCGGCTGCTGCTGTTCGGCCGGTTCAGCGACACGCCCTCTTCGACCGCATCCGGTTTTTCCGAAACCAATTCCGTGACCTTGCAAGACCGCGCCGCGACGGTCGGGCTGAATGCCGCCCTGACGCCGTCCACGGCTAATGAATTCCGAATCAATGCGACCGACGCCAGCGGCATCTCCACCTGGCAGGTCGCGGGCATTCCGGGCGCCGCGGGATGCTATAGCGATGCCGCTCTGTTCGGCGGCGCCACGCCTTGCGTTTCGTTCTTTCGTTTCGAGATCGGAGGAATTGAGCCGCTGATCGCGGGCGCCAACACCGGCAACGCGCAGCGGCAATGGAATCTGGTGGACGCCGCGGAGATTCGCAAAGGTGCGCACGACATCCGGGCGGGCATCGACTACCTGCGCCTCGGGTTGCGACAGAACGAACCGCCGCTGAGCGTCACGGTCACGGCCGCGAGCCTCCAGGCGCTCCTCAATTCCGGCTTCTCCGTTGGCTTATTCGAATCCGCGCAGAATTCCACGTCGATCGCGCAGTTCGCGGCGTTTGGAGAAGACACCTGGCGGGTGAGTCCGCGGCTGACGATCGCCTACGGATTGCGCTGGGATTTCGACCCGTCGCCGCTGGCGTCTGCGCCGCCGCTCGAACCCGCTCTGCTGGCCGGCGCACCGAACGGCGCGGTTCCGATCTGGAAGACGCGTTACAGCAACCTTGCGCCGCGCCTCGGGATAGCGTACCGGCTGACCGCCGACGGGCGCACCATCCTGCGCGCGGGCGCCGGCCGTTACTTCGACGCGGATTTCGGCGCGGCTGTCGACGGCATCAACGGGGCGCCGTACAACTCCTGGCTGTTCAACAATGGAGCAACCACCCCATCGACCACAATTTCGGCGGCCACCCTCGTTACCTACGGATTCGCGCCTGACCTGCGCGTGCCGTCCACATGGGAGTGGAATGTCACGCTGGAAAGGGCTCTTACTCACGACGATTTGCTCTCGGTCGCCTGGGTCGGATCGGCGTCGAACGATTTGCTGCGCCAGGAGGCGGAGGCGTCCAGCGGCGCGCCGGTGGAGATCGTGTTTGCCACCAACCACGGCTGGTCCCGTTATGAGGCGCTACAGGCTCAATACCGCCGGCGTCTGTCGCGGCGCGTGCAGGCGCAGGTTTCGTATAGCTGGGCGCACTCCATCGACAACAGCTCGTCGGACGCCGCGATATACTGGGCGCCACCGGCGGCATCCGCCCCGTCCGACGCGGGCTCGTCGGATTTCGACGAGCGGCATTCGCTCGCAGCGGCCTTCTCGGTGGATCTGCCGGGCGGCTGGGCGCTCGACGGGCTGTTTCGCGCGCGCACGGGATTCCCGGTGACCGTGCTCGACAACGAAACCGCGCTGGGTTTGAGCTTCGCCGATATCTATCGTCCTAACCTGGTGGCCGGGGCGCCGGTTTGGATTGCAGACCCGCAGGCGCCGGGAGGCCGGCGACTCAATCCCGCCGCGTTCTCTGCGATTGACGGACAGGGCAACCTGGGCCGCAACGCCATTACCGGCTTCGGCATGTCGCAAATCGACCTGGCGGTGCGGCGCACGTTCCGGATCGCCGAAAAGTACTCGGTCGAACTGCGCGCCGAGGCGTTCAACGCGCTCAATCAGCCGGCGTTCGCCGATCCGGTGCGGTTTCTGATCGACCCGCTGTTCGGGCTCTCCCCCTCCATGCAAAACCTGATGCTGGGCAGTGGCACGCCGTCGAGCGGTCTCACTCCAGCGTTTCAGACGGGCGGGCCGCGATCATTGCAACTGCTGTTGCGATTGCATTTCTGAACTTCGTGGCGCGCCTCTGGACTTCCTACAGGTGCCGATCCGGCGGCTCTGCGCCGTGGGGCAGGCTCGTAGCTTGCGCGGGCCTCGTAGGCCCGCTCGCTGGCGACCGCAGGAGTGCGGTCGCGGCAGGCAGAGTGCCTGCGCCACGCAAATGTAGAAGTCCTCAGGCTCCTGGCCGGAGTGCCCTCTGCGCCCGGCCTCGCAGGCCGCCCTTCCCTCTGCGCAGCGTCGGGAAAATGAAGCACACTAGGTCTTAGAAGTATGAAGCGACTAATGGCACTTATTATCTTGTGCGCTGCCCTCTCGCCCCACGCATTCGGCCAGAGCGCATCCGCCAACCTGGTCACAGGCATGGGATACTCGTATCCACCCGTCAGCGTGGCTCCTGGGCAATTGATTACGGTGTTCCTGGCGGGGAACGTCCAGGGCACGATCGGCGTCACGGTACAGAACATCGTGGCGCCGGTATTGGAAGTGCTTCCGCCGTCTGGTTGTTCGGCGCCGACGATCTGCTCCTCGGTGACGGGCATCACCATCCAGATCCCTTACGAGCTGAACCCTGGGTGCGGGTTTATCAATCCGGTGTGCCTTGTAGTGGTGTTAACCCAGATGGTCGTAACGGTGGACGGCGTTGCGGGAACGCCGGTTGACTTGACCCCGCTGGCCGACCAGGTCCACATTCTGACCGCTTGCGACACGGTGGTTCCCGGCGCGAGCGGAACCGTGCCATATGACGCATTGCCCTGCCAGCCCCTGGTGACGCACGCCAATGGGTCGCTGGTGTCGGCGGGGAGCCCGGCACAAGGCGGCGAGGAGATCGTCGCCTATGCAGTCGGGCTGGGCTTGACCACTCCGCCCGTTAAGACCGGCCAGGCGGCGACGGCAGCAACGCCGACGAGCGAGACCTTCGTCCTCGATTTCAATTTCCGGTCGAACGCTCTGGCGACGCGGCCCTTGCAACTCGCACCGCAGCCGTTGCCGACAAGCAGCTTTCCACTGTATTCCGGCCTGGTGCCGGGATACGTGGGACTGTACCAGATCAACTTCGTGGTGCTGCGGCCGCCCGTGGGCGTGCCGGCCTGCTCCGGGACGGTGCAGTCGAACCTGACGGTGAGCGTGGGTGGGCAGATCTCGTTTGATGGCGCGGGGATCTGCGTGGCGCCGGGAGAGTAGGCGCGCTCTCGCCTCCGGCCAATAGCGGTCGCCCTTAGGTCCTCTTGGACCCCCCATTTTTGAAATCTCAAAGCTCGCCTTCGCGGGCACAAACGTCAATGATTACAGGGATTCCATGGGCATCATAGGCTACTTATGCTTGCCACGCCGGTGTCGGCCACGGGTGGCGCGGTCGCCTGTGCGAACATAGGACGTTGGCCGCACGCTACGGGCGTTTGCCGCACACCACGGATTTAAGCCGCGATTGAACACAAAAGGCCAATCCCCCGTCTCCCGGTGCCGCTCTTAGCCCTGTGGCCGCTTGGCTTAGGTCCTCTTGTCTCGCGCGACCTCGCCAGCCAGCGGAGGACCGATTCAAACAACTCGGCGCGCGGAACGCTAGCCCATCCACCGCGGGCGGCCCCCGAAGCCTTGAGAAATTCTAAACTAGAACTACGGTCTATGCGGCTGCAAGCCCCGGCCCTTACTATCTCAAGGCGAAGAGCGAGCACGTAGGCGAAGAACGGACGAAAGTCCTCCTGCTCGCCTGCTGCATCCAGGAGGGCGCAAGGAGTCCTGGGCTAGCGCACAAAAGGAGCATAGCGCCTTTCAGTCTCGGCGAACAGCGGCTCCTGTTCCGGACCATCGGCACCCCGCGCCCGCCGGCCCGCCTTCAGCGCCGCCCGCCAGCAATGATACTCTGCATGAACACGCGTCGATCCATATGTTTCTCTGTGCGCGGGGCACGCAGGATGTTACTAGAACTTATACCCGAAGCCCACGCGAACCACCGGCCAATACCTGAAAGGCCACAGGGCGTTGTTGATCTTGGTCTGTTCCCCTTGAATGTTGCTTTGCACCAAAGAGTCGATGCCGATGGGCAAGCAACCGGCGGTAGCACTAATGGCACAGGTGCTGCCGGTCAGATTCAACTTGGCATTCGGGGTGCCCTGGAACATTACTCCCATTTCGAAATTGAGCGTAAAGTGCCGCGCGCTGCGCGGCAGCAGGTTGCCGAACCCAAAGAGAATCTCGGGCGCAACTTTGCGCGAAGTGACGGATGCCGTGCCAGTGACAGGGCTGGCGGCCGCGCTATAGTAGCCGACGCCATTCAGCGTGAAGCTTTGGCCTCCGGGAATCGAAGCTTTCCCGGTCGCCTGATTGTCATCGTAAATCGCCACACCCGGACTAATGTGGAAGCCCGCGCCGATGTACTGGTCATAGAGCGCTTCGGCGGACTCCATCCGCAATGAACCCTTGAAAACGATATTGTCTTTGCTGGTGCTGGCGCTGTAGTTGAAATAGTTGAAGCCAAACCGCACGTTCGAACGGCGCGTCACCGCGGTGGCGGCCTGAATGCCTGCCCCGAGCGTCCCGGCGGTAGCCTGGATACCGACTCTGGGCAAACCCTGACCAGTACCAGCGCTTGGGCTGGGGCCGGGGGTAGCCGGTTGCGAGGTGTCCTGGCCGAAGCTCAAAGCGGCCAGGGCTCCAACCAAAGCCAACGTCGGAGCAATCGTCATCGTATGAAGCTTCATGGTGTCCTCCTCGAAGCCTGTGGCCTGCGTCGTTTCCGGCCCCAGCAGAGGCCTCCCCACCTACCACATTAAGCGATCTTTGTAGAGATTCGGCCTGGAGAGTGTCACGTTTGTGTCACGTTTGCGTCACGTTTCACGATCAACGATTCAAGCAGTTTCCCCGATTTGGTTTCAGGCAGGTGCGGCGGCATACGCGGCGTTGTCACTCATATCGGAGGAAGAAAACGGCCCAGAACGAGCCGGCCGCGCGTCAGTGAATCAGCAAGAGCAGCCCGGAATGGTACAAGAGCTTCGCTCAAAATGGACTACCTGTACCTCCATATTCCAGGATAAGCTGGACAATACGTAGCCGCGCCGCCGAAACTCGCACCAGTTTCTGGCGCAGCCCTTGCAGTCCGGGAGGTCCACAATTTTCTCGGTTCCACCGCAGGTGTTCTGGCCGTACTGCGCGGCAGTCGTATCCCTCGCCATCGCCATCGGCGCCTTTTGGAAGCCCGCCGCGCGAGCGTCGGGACTCGATAAGTTGCGCGCCCTAGCGCCTGCGGCCTATGCCATTCCCCTCGTCATCTTCGGGGCCGACCATCTGTCTTCCGTCAAAGAAGTCATGCGTATCGTGCCCTCATGGATGCCCGGCAAG
>Ga0187871_10001777_pt1 | contig 18369 bp, 17 predicted proteins | sample June2016WEW_16_1_FD_132988 | JGI IMG/M metagenome (GOLD analysis project Ga0187871, IMG submission 132988) | Peatland microbial communities from SPRUCE experiment site at the Marcell Experimental Forest, Minnesota, USA - June2016WEW_16_10 | ecosystem: Environmental > Terrestrial > Soil >...
AAACCGAACCCTGCATCAACGGGAGAATCCTCTCCATCGGTTCGTATTTCAAGGAACCGAACGACGCGCTGGTCAAGCGGCTCCTGGGCGAGCAACTCGATGATGGCGGCTGGAACTGCGAAGCACCAAAAAGCCGGCGCTCCTCGTTCCATACCACCATTTGCGTGCTCGAAGGCCTCCTCGATTACGAACGCGCCGGACGCCCATCGGCGGCCGTCACTAAGGCCCGCAAACGGGCCGAGAACTATCTGCTCGAGCGCCGCATGTTCCGCTCGCTCGGCACCGGCGAAGTCATCGACAAACGGTGGCTGCGCTTTTCGTTCCCCCCGTTTTGGCACTACGACGTCTTGCGCGGACTCGACTATCTGCGGAAAGCCGGGATCAAACCCGACAACCGCATCAGCGATGCCATCGGAACCGTGATTGCGCGCCGCCACCAGAACGGCCGCTGGCCTCTCAACCTCCTGCATCCCGAATATATTCCATTGGAAATGGAGACCGGCGCCGGCAGGGCCAGCCGCTGGAACACACTGCGCGCGCTTTCAGTCCTCGGTTGGTACGGCAAGGCAACAGGGTAGCGCACCCGATGCGGCGATGGGCTGTTCCGTTACTGTGAAGGGAAGTTCGGATCCGCTTTGATTTCGAGGATCTGCTTCGCGTGACGTTCGGTATGCGCGGCCGCGCCGAGTATCCATTGATAGCCATCCATGGAATCGAACTCGCCGTTTGAGACCGCCTTGAGCGGGCGCGACGGCAGCGCGTGTTGACGGAGATCCGGGGTGGACTCCAGGTATTCGGCGAGACTTTCGTAGTTCCGCAGCAGACGGGCGGTGGCCTCGGCGTAGGGCCATCGGCCAGCCGGCCGCACGGCCTCGAGTCCGGCGCCGGTTTGAACGTGTATTGCCCCTCAGACAGGCCTTTGATGGTGCCGAGGATGTAGCTGCGAGTTTGTTGCAGGTAAAAGGCGCGCCACCTCCAGTTCGGGGGCTGTCAGGTTCCGGCCGTCCGTAACCGCGCGGACGCCGCTTCCAATAAAGTTTCCGAATTCATGATCTTTGTCCTGTTCGTTACAGACTTGAGGAGCCATTTTAGCGCGGGCTCCAGTCCACCTGCTCGATGCGCCCGATCACGAACATATAGAAGAAGGCGCCCACCAGCACGATGCCAGTGGCTACCGCGAAGGCCCAGAAGAATTGCCCGGTGCGCGCCACCACCAGGCCCGTCAGCGCCGGCGCGGCCACTCCGGCCAGGTTGCCGATGCCATTCTGTACGGCGGTCCATTTGCCGGCGGCGGGCGGCCCGGCCAGCGTCTGGATGAGCGCCCAGTGATTGGAGCTCCACATTCCGAAGAAGATGCAGGCGAGGAACAGGAGCGCCATGGAAAGGTCTTTGCTATCCACCATCGCCACGGGCAGGATGACGGTGGACAAAGTCAGGCCGCCGACGGTGAAGGTCTTGCGCACCCGCGTGGGGGTGGCGCCGGCGGCGATCCAATGGTCGGAGAGCCAACCGCACAACGCCGAGGAAAGTCCGATCGCCAGAAAGGCCAGCGCCCCCATACTGGCCATGCGATCCATGGAGAAGTGCCGCTCCATCACCATGTAGGAAGGCAGCCAGGTGAGCAGGAAATACCAATAGTAATTGCCGCAAAACAATCCGCCGAACGAACCCCACGCCGAGCGCTGCCCCAGGATCCGCAGTACGCCGGGCGGCGGGTGTGAAGCATGCACCACGATGCCTTTTCCGCGCGGCATCCATTTCAACCACGGAACCAGCCAGGCCAGGCTGGCAGCGCCTAACACGAAGAAGAAGGGCCGCCACCCAAACCGGGCCATCAGCAGGCCGCCGAGGAGCGTTCCCAAGGCGGGTCCCAGTTTCGATCCGGCGTCGATCAGGGCATTGGCCAGGCCGCGATGGTGCTCCGGAAAGTGCGTCGCGAAGATCTTGGAATATGACGGATACGCCGCCGATTCGCCCATCCCCAGCAACAGGCGCAATCCGAACAACACCACGAAGCTGTTGGCCAGGCCGGTGGCCGCGGTGGCCGCCGACCATGCCAGGTAAGCCGCCGCATAGACCCACGCGACGTCGTAGCGGTCGAGCAGGTATCCCACGACTCCGAACAACTGGAACAGCGCGTAGGTCCAGAAGAAAGCGGATAGCAGGCTTCCCAGCCGGGCGGGATTCAGGCCAAGGCCGCCTTGCGCCGGCGAGGCCATCAGCAGCGGGCCGGCGATCGAAAGATTGCCGCGATCGATGTAGTTGATGAAGATGGAAAGAACCAGTAAGATCAGTACGGCCCATTGCGACCCTGACAGCTTCGTGCGGGTGACAGCGGGTGTTGTAGACATAAGGTTAGTTGGTGGGTTTATCGCGCGGCGGCGCAATGGTGGCGAAGTCCCGCTTCACCCGTTCGACGTACCGATCCAGCAGTTCGGCGACGCGCTCGCGGCGCGCGGACTTCACGATCAAGCCCACGTGATGCGGCAGTTGCATGCGCCAGACGATCTCGGGATCGTTGTAGGCCGAAGTGTCGGGATGTTCCTGCTTAGCCAGCGACACCAGCAGAGCGGCGTAATCGTTGGCGGGCGGCGGGGGCGCGTAGGGCAGCTTGCCGCCGGCGATCTCCACTTTGGCCCACTCGCCCCACAGGTTCAGACCGGTGGCAGCCTGCACCAGTTCGGCGATGTGCGCACCGCCCACGCGCGCCGAAGTTTCCAGGAAATACAGGACGCCATCGTCGCCCCTGATGAACTCGGTGTGCGAGACGCCGCGCAGCAGCCCCATGGCCGCCAATACGCGCCGGTTCTTGGCCAGCAGGGCCTCCGCATCGGCCGAACCGCGTTCCAGCAGGCGCGTGGTGAAGATGCCGCCGCGATGCGAGACGTCCAGCGGCGGATAGCCATACTGACTGGCCACGGCAAAGACGATCTGGTTTTCGTAGACTATGGAATCCACGTGGCAGACGTCGCCGGAAACGTAACGCTCCACCAGAAAGAACGATCGTTGATCGCCGAGCAGCCGGTCGGCCGCGCGCAATTCATCGAGCGAACGCACGATCTGAATGCCGATGGCGCCTGCCATGAGCCGCGGCTTCAGAACCCATGGCGGCGGCACGCGCTCGGTGAATTCCCGCACCTTCGCATCGTTTAGCAGGTGTACGAACTCGGGCACGTTCAGGCCCGCTTCCATGGCTTGCATGCGCATGGCCAGCTTGTCGCGAAAATAGCGCGTGGTGGTCTCACCCATGCCGGGGATGCGCAGATGCTCGCGCAGTGAGGCGGCCATTTCCAGATCGAAATCGTCCAGCGCCACCACCCGGTCAATGGCCTCGGTGCGCGCCAGGTGGCTGATGGCGAGCAGGGTATCGTTGCGATTCCAGGCCTTGTCCTGGTCCGGCATGTAGAATATGTCGTCGATGCTATCGCGCGGCCACTGCGCTTTGTGCTGGAGGCTCAACGACGTGATGAGGAAGACACGCGCGCCCTGGCGCTTGGCTTCGCGCAGGAAGTCGTGGCCCTTTTCGTAACTGGCAAGGCAAAGGAAAGTCAGCGGGTCCATGGCAGGATGGCGTTCTTTTGGGAGGCGACGATCAAGACCGTACAGCCGTTTACCGTGTGCGAGCTGCGATGTGTGGTAGCAGCCGGCGCGCACTGGTAGTCGCCGGGCCGCAGCACCAGGTCCCCGAAATGCAGGTCGCCCTCGAGGACATAGCAATGTTCCACGTCCGCGTGCGAATGCGGCGGATATTCGGCTCCCGGCTCCATGCGTACCAACAGAGCTACGTCGCCCGTTGCCGATTCCCGATAAAGGCGCTTGGCGACGACCCCGGGAACCAGCGTTTGCCAGGAGCCCTCGGCGGCGCGCACTACCTGAATGCCCGGCGGCGGCTCGGGTTGTTGAATCCGGGCCAGCAGTTTGTCGCGCAGGCGCGGCGGTGCGGCCACACCTTCGGAGGCGAACAGCAGCCAGGCGGCGGTCTCGCGAAACACGCGCGCTTCTTCGGCGCACACGCGGCAGGTCCGCAGGTGCTCCCGGAACCTCTCTTCCTCATCCGTGGGGAGGGCGCCGGCAGCGTACAGGCTGGCCGTTTCGCGGATTTCGTCCGTGGCGGTTTGGTGTGCCGTCATGACAGCGTCGCAAGCTCCGAGCGTAGTTTCATCATACCGGTTCGAATGCGGGATTTGACGGCAGCCACGGGCTGACCCAGGCGCGCGGCCAATTCTGCATGCCGGTAGCCATACCAGAAAGCCAACTCGATCGCCTCGCGCTGCTCGGGCGGGAGAGACCCGAGTGCCGCCTGGACCGCACGCTCCACCCCCAGGAGTTCGTCCCCTTGTGGTACGGCGCCGCCGGCCGTCTGAGCCGGGGGGCCGGCGCGCCGGCCTCGATCGGCACGGGAATGGAGCCGCTCGATGGCGCGGTCGCGTGCCAGCGTCACCAGCCAGGCCGTCACCGAACTGCGCTGCGCATCGAAGGCGGCAGCCTCGCGCCAGACCTGGTGATAGACATCCAAAACTGCTTCTTCGGCATCGGCCGGATGGTCCAAGATGCGCAGAGCCATGCCGTAGATCAGGCGGCTGGTGGCGTCGTACAGAGCCTCGAGCGCAGCCGGATCGGCGGCCGCGATACGGCGCACATAGCCCGCCCAGGTACGTTCCAAATGGTCACGCACCCCACCCGCCGGATCGAAAGCCTGCGTCGCAGAAGGCAAGAGACGCAGTATAACAGGTGCCACACGGTGTATAAAAGACTAAGGGGGCTGACTGTGATTCGTGTACTTTCTTTTCTGCTGGCTTTTTTGGCGGCCATATCCCCGCTCACCGCGGGCACGCCGTTTTTTCGACCCAGCGTGGAGCGCGGCGCAACCGGCTGGACGGCGGATCGCGGGGCCATGGCGGTGGACGCCGCCGTTGCGCACGAGGGAAGTCCGTCCCTGCGCGTCGAGCCCCGCAACTTCGGAGAGGCTTGCGTGCGCTCCGGTTCCGTTTCCCTGCACATCGGCAAGAGTTACGAGCTGAGCGGCTGGGTGCGCACCGAAGACGTGCGGGTGCGCGACCTGGACCGCTCGCCGATCGCCATCGGAGCGGCCCTTACGATGGCTTCCATGCCCTTCGACGTGCACTCGGCCGCGCTGGGCGGCACGCGCCAATGGACCCATCTGGCGCTGCGTTTCGTGGCCAGCCGCGCGGATGACCGCATCCTGTTGACGGTAGGCAACGGCGGCGCGTTCACAGGCAAAGCGTGGTTTTCAAGCGTCTCGCTCGATGAAGCGTCCGACACGGCCAATCCGCCGGCGCCCACGGTGAGCACATTCGGCCCGGCATACCGGTATCCATCGGCCGGCTGGATCTATTTGCATATCGAAGGCCAGCCTTACGAGCGCGGCTACCAGCATGGCTACCTGATGGCGCGCGAGATTCCGGAATACTTGGAGCGCTGCGCGGCGGAACTCGGCGCGAGGGCGGAAGCGGAGAGCTGGGACCCCCTGCGAACCACGGTTAACGCTCTTTTCCTGCGCGGTTTCGACCACGAAATCCTGGAGGAGATGAAAGGCATCGCCGATGGCGCTTCCGACGCGGGCGCGAAATGGCTGGGGCGGCGCATCGATCTGGTGGACATCGCGGTCGCCAATACCACCGTGGAACTCGGCGAACTGAGCGAGGCGATGCCCATGACCCCCACGGGACTGGAAGGCCTAAACCTGAACGCCCCCCCGTACTTCGACCGCCAGCGCGACTCGGTGATGGACCATTGCAGCGCTTTTGCCGCCACCGGTCCGGCTACGCGCGATGGCAAGATGGTGATCGGCCACGTGACCTGGTGGCCGTTGACGCTGGCCGAACAGACCAACGTGATGCTGGACATCCAGCCGGCCAAGGGGCACCGCATCCTGATGCAGAGCTATCCGGGCGGTATCGAAAGCGGCACCGATTGGTATCAGAACGACGCCGGGATGGTGCTGACCGAGACCACCATTCGCCAGTCGCCATTCCACATCGAAGGCACTCCCGTGGCGTTCCGTGCGCGCGACGCGATTCAATACGGCGGCAACGTAGATGAGGTCGTGGATCGGCTGGGTACGCACAATAACGGACTCTATACCAACGAGTGGCTGATCGGCGACGCCAAGAACAACGAGATCGCCATGTATGAGCTGGGCACCACGCGCACCAAACTTTGGCGCAGCTCTAAGAACGAATGGTTCGGCGGCACGGAGGGTTTTTATTGGGGCGACAACAACGCCAAGGATTTAAGCGTCCGGCTGGAGTACGTTCCCGATCCGCGGGGTGAACCGGAGTATGTGCCGTACACTCCATCCGCCCGTGACGCCGCATGGCAGGATCTGTACGGGAGGAATCGCGGGCAAATCGACGAGCAGTTCGCATTCCTGGCGTTTCGCACGGCGCCGCTGGTGAGCGCTGCCACGATGGATGCCAAGGTCGCGACGGCGGACATGGCGCAGAACCTGATGTTGTGGGCGGCCATCGGCAAGCCCAACCAGCGCGAGTGGGTTGCCGGCGAGCGGGGCCGGCGGGCGTATGCGAAGAACGACGGAATGTTTCCGTCCGGCTATCGTCTTTTCCGCGGTCAGGCTTCGGAAGGTCTGCGCGCCGCGGTCGCGACGAACGAAAAAGCGCGGCTGGCCGGCACGGTTGCGGCGCCGGCGCACAAGCAGGCCAAGCCGCTCGATCGGGACCGTCTCTGGGAGGGGTGGGTCCTGCCTGCCGGCGATGCGGATGTCTGGTTCGTGGCGGGCGCGGCCGCGTATTACCAGGATCTCGAATCGCGCGATCCGGAACTGGAGGTAAAGGTGTGGCGGGCCGCCTATCGGCGGTTGTCGATCGCGGCGCGTCCGGAGGAGGTCCACTCGCTCGAAACGGCAAAGGGGGTGTTGTTTCTGGATGCACTGCGCCGGCGCATGGGTGACGACGCCTTCCTGAAGCTGATGCGCGAGTACTTCGCCGCGCATACCACGAAGACGGTGACCGCGCAGTCTTTCCTGGACCAGGCACGTGCGACTTTCAGCGTGGACGCCGGCGCCGGTCCAGCGTATGTAACCACCGATATCCGCGGCCGGCTGCGCTCGGCGATCCTGGTTTACGGTACCGTGCGGGAGGCGGGCGCCAACCGCTATGCGGCCGAACAATTGCAGAAGCAGTTCCTGGATGCCTATGAAAGCGCCGTGCCGATCCGCAAGGATTTTGAAGTGACGGACGAAGAATTGCGGCAGCGGGACGTGGTCTTCGTGGGCCGTCCCGAAGCGAATTCGGCGCTGGCCGATTGGAGCGCGCGCCTGGGTTTCGATTACGGCGAAGATGTCTTCCGGCTCGGCGGGCAAGCGTACGGATCGGAACGCGATGCGCTCTTGTTTGCCGGGAAGAATCCTTTGGATTCAGGGCACATGGTTTTGGTGGTGGCGGGCAACGATGCCCTGCGCACCGTGAAACTGGCCTCCAGGGCGAGGGATTGGAAAGCCGGCGAATACGAGTTGGTGGAGGATGGCAAGGAGTCGGCGGGATTCTTACAGTAGCAAGCTCAACGTCCCGCCGGGTGCTGCAGATCATCGATCTCCCGCAGGACGATTGCGGGGCGGGCCCTTACGCGGATATCGTCCGTCAGGTTGACCCAGCGGATGACGCCGGCAGTGTCGATCAGAAACTCGGCGGGCCGCGCGATGTTCCGGCCGTTCTCGCCCGCGCCGGGATGCAGGACTCCATACCGGCGGATGACTTCGGCCTTCGGATCGGACAAAAACGGAAACGTGTAGCCCTGCTTTTCGCAGAGTCTGCGCGATTCGGCGTTGGAATCTACGCTGATCGCCAGGATGCTGACTCCGCGCGCGCGAAATTCATCCAGGTGCTCCTCAAAGCTCCGTAACTCGGAGTTGCAAAAGGGTCACCAATAACCCCGATAGAAGATCAACAACACCGCCCGGTTGGCTTGGCGCACGTCGGAGAGGGAGACGGGCTTGCCTCCGGTATCCGGCAGCGTGAAATCCGGCGCGGTCTGACCCGCTTGCGGCGCGTCGTTCGACGCGGGCACGTGGCGCGCAAAAACGAAGTTACCCCAACAAAAAATGCCGAACAAAGCCAATGAGAGCACGCTGAGGATGGCGCCGCTGATGCGGCCGCCGTAGCGTTCGGGTTCTCCGTAGGCACGCTTGATCCCCACCGCCAACAGCGCGCCGCCCACCAGAAACAGGAGCAGGTTAGCCCAGGGGAAATCCCGTGTGCCTGGAAAGCGGACAAAGATCGGAATATAGCTGAATACCGCCGCCAGGGTGACTGCAAATCCTACCCATATCAGTGAGTTCCAGCTTCGGCGCATCCGGCCTGAATTATAGCATGGAGGCCATTGTCGCCAGCCCTACGAGGCTCCCTCGCTTGAGTCCTTCGAAAACTGCTTTCGGATCTTGGCGATGTCTTCATGGGAGGGAGGCCAATCCGTGTCGCAGGTATTGCAATGGAACACCAACGTGCCGGTTTTCAGCGTTTCTTCGAATTCTTCCCGGCTGAATGTAACGGTCTGGTTGTGGTCGTTCGGACAAACGATCTCGAAATCGATGCGGTCGCTCATAGGCCTCGTGTTTCTTGATGGTACCGCGAATGGTGATCGCCTATTTCAGCGCGGGTACTCCGCTCAGCCGCGGTTGCAGTCCCGCGGCGCGGTACGCTTCAATCAAAGCGCCGGCGGCCGGGTTATACTCCGGCGGACCGGTGCGGTTGCCCTCCTCCAATTCCACCAGGCATCGATAGCGGTCGAGCAGCATGCGGCTACGGAAGACGCCACCGGTCCAAGCCACGCGCGCGGGTTCGCCGGGGTTCCAAAGTTGGCCGCGAACCGACGACGTGAGCACGGCGAGTTGCTGCGCCGCATTGTGCAGGATGTCGCGGGCAACCGCATCGCCCGCCATGGCGGCTTCGTCCACCAGCGGCGCCAAAGCCGCGACGCGCGAGCGCGGCCAGTCCGGCGTATAGAAGCGATGCAGGGCCTCGTTGGCATCCGCGCTTGCGGTGGCGCCGAGCAGCGCACCGGCCAGCGCCGTCGGCGGACCCCAGCCCTCTTCCGCGCGCAAAACGGCGCGTAGGGCCTGCCGCGCGATGTCGAATCCGCCGCCCTCGTCGCCGAAGATATAACCCCAGCCGCCAACGCGCGCGGCGCGTCCCGCGGCATTCCGGCCGTATGCAATAGACCCCGTTCCGGCGATCGTCACGATGCCGGGTTCGCCGGCCGTGGCGCCGGCCAGGGCGATGACCGCGTCGTCGGTCACCACCACCGCATCGGCCGGAAGGATTTCGCGCAAGATCGCCTGCTTGTCTTCCGGACCGCCGCTCATGCCGAAGCAGGCTGCCGCGAAATGCACGGCATTCGGGTCGAGGCCGGCCTGGGCACAGGCCGCGGCCACCGAGTCGCCGACGGCGCGCACCAGCTTCCGGCGGCCCTCGGCGGCTGCGGCGTGATTGCATGGCCCTCCGCAGCCCGCGCCGAGCACGCGGCCGGCCTCATCGCCGATCAGCGCGGTGGTGCCGGATTGCCCGCCATCCACTCCCAGAAAAAGTCTCATGGTTTGTCTCTCAGACTATATCAATCCGCGCTCGCTGGAGCATACTGGGAGGAGGTTTCCGGTATGTTTGAACACTACACGCAGGAGGCGCGCCGCACCGTCTTCTTTTCCCGATTTGAAGCCAGCAAGATGGGTGCCGCGCAGATTGAGACAGAGCATCTGCTCCTGGGCATATTACGCGAGGACCCGGTTCTCCGGGCAAAGTTGCCGACCGGCGCGGAGCGCCTGCGCGCGCGAATCGCACAGAGTGCGCCACCGCCCGCCGAACGCATTTCGACTTCCGTGGACCTGCCGCTCAGCCCCGATTGCCGGAGAGCCTTGTCTTATGCCGCCAACGAGAGCGCCGCGCTGGAGCACAAATCGATCGATTGCGGCCACCTGCTTCTGGGGCTCCTGCGCGTGGAGACTTCGACGGCCGCCATCATCCTGCGCGAGTTCGGAATCGAGTACGCGAGCTATCGCGAGGTGGTCGCAAAGCCGCCGGTAGCTCCCGAGCCGGACACCGATCCGGCCGCGGTCCACGAGCGCGTCGCCGCGGCGCCGCTGCGCGAGGCGGCCGCGGGTCTGAGACGAATGTTGGCAGTCGCCATGATACGACACGAGCACCCGCGTGGACAGTGCCTCAAGCGTACGGGATGGACGCGCAAGGAAGCGCTGGGCCACCTGATCGACTGGGCCGCCGCCCATCAGCAGTGGTTCGCGCGGGCGCTCGCCGAGCCGAAACTGACGGCCCGGCGGTTATCCCGAATATACCTGGCTGGCGGCGCAGCATTACAACGAATTGCCATGGCTTGGATTGGTGGAGATGTGGGGCTGGCTGAACCGCCTGATCCTGCACGTGATTTTTCACATCCCGGAGGAAAAGCTGGACACCCCCTGCCGCATCGGGATCGCCGAACCCATCCCCTTGCAGGAACTCGTGCGCCGCTACGTCGCGTACGCGGAAGATATTGTGGCCCAGCTCATGATGCGCAAGTGACATGGCTTGAAACGCATAAAAAAACCGGAGGCCATTTGGGCCCCCGGCCAGGCAAGGGAAGCAGCGCGGATTGCAGCGTCAGCTTTTGTGAGCCGGGTTTTCTACGTGCAGGTTGTTGATAACCTGGCCGAAGCTTAGCCCGGCGCCGGAAGCGCGCAGCCCGGCGACGTTCTTCTCCATATCGGTACTGACCACACCCTCCAGGGTCACGTGCCCTTGGTCCACGATGATGTGAATCGGCGGCAGGGCTTGCATGCCATAGCGCGACAAGACCGGATCGCGATAGACCGCGCGGGCCACCTGCAGGCGCAGCCTTTCGTCCATGGGGGACGGCGGCAGAACCTTTAGATCGTTGTTCAGGCTGGTGACTCCGGGCACGCGCTGGGCGATGCGCCCGAGGTCCGCTTTCTTAAACGGCTGGCTGACTTCGCCGACCAGATCCACGCGCCCTTCGTCAACGCTGAAGCTGACGTTATCGAAAATCGTGTAGCGCGAATACATGCGGATCTGGTGCGCCAGTTTCTTCGCGATGTCGGCGTCCGGGCCGCTCGCGGTGTTGCCTGTGGCGGCCGCCGCAATGCCGACACCTACCATGGCCGCGGTGAACATGAATTTATTGAATAGCGTGTGCCTCATTTTTACCCTCCACTTATATCTACGTAGGGGCCAGGCGGGCGGGGTAACGGAACTATGTAAAAAGTTGTAAAGCTGGCGCGCGGAGGGGCTCAGGTGGTTTTGTCTTTGGCGTAGCAGATGGGATCGAGGAGGCATTCGGCGCAGTGCGGCTTGCGGGCCTGGCAGAGCGCGCGCCCATGGTGAATGATCTGGTGCGAGAAGAGGATCCAGCGATCTTGCGGAAGCGCCTTCATCAAGTCCCGCTCGATCTTCACCGGATCGGTTTGCCGGGTCAGATCCAGGCGGCGGGAGACGCGCTGCACATGCGTATCCACCACCACGCCGACCGCAATTCCATAAGCGGTGCCCAGTACGACATTGGCCGTCTTACGGGCGGCGCCCGGGACGGAGAGCATTTCGTCCATAGTTTGCGGAACCTTCCCGCCGAAATCGCGTATCACCTTCTGAGCCGCGCCGACTATGGACTTGGCCTTGTTATTGAAGAACCCCGTGCTGCGAATATCCTGCGCCAGCACCTCTGGACGGACCGCCGCGAAATCGTGTGGCGTGGGGTATTTGGCGAACAGCCCGGGTGTGACTTCGTTGACCCGTTTGTCGGTGCATTGCGCCGAGAGGATGGTGGCCACCAACAGTTCCCATGGGTTCGAATGGTGTAGCGCGCAGGTCGCATTGGGATACATTTCGTCCAACCCACGCAGAATCCGGTCCACGCGGGCGCGCCGCTCGGCTACAGTCTTCGGACGTTTCACTTTGGAGGTCACCGGCTAGGTTAAGCTGGTAGCATAGCATGTCATTCCGCTCACCTTTTTTGGCCCTGGGCTTGCTGAGTATGGCCGCTTCTATTTCGCCTGCCGCCACGCTCTTGTTTCGGAACGCGCGGGTGTTCGACGGCACACGGGTAATCGCGCAATCCGATGTGCTGGTACGCGACGGCCGCATCGCAGCCGTAGCCCCCGGCATCGCCGTGCCGGAGGGCGCACAGGTGATCGACGCCAGCGGCAAAACGCTGCTGCCCGGGCTCATCGACGCGCATGCGCATGTCTGGACGCGGGACATGCTTAAGCAGCAGCTCATGTTCGGCGTGACTACGGTGCTGGACATGTTCACCGACGAACACTTTGCGGCGAACATGCGCCAGGAGCAGAAGGCCGGGCCAGTGACAGACCGCGCGGATATCTATTCGGCGGGCACCCTGGTGACGGCGCCGGGCGGCCATGGCACGGAATACGGCATTAAGATCCCGACGTTGAGCGATCCTGCGCAGGCGCAGGCGTTCGTGGACGCGCGCATCGCCGAGGGTTCCGATTACATCAAATTGATTTTGGACGACGCCACGGTTTACGGCGGACACCGGCCGACGCTTAGCCAGGAAACTCTGGCTGCCGCAATCGCGGCCGCTCACCTGCGAGGCAAGCTGACCGTGGTGCATATTGCCACGCTGGAGGACGCCGAAGAGGCCATCAATGCCGGTGCGGACGGTTTGGCGCATTTATTCGTGGGGCCCAAATCCGACCCGGATTTTGGACGCATGGCTGCTTCGCACCACGTCTTCGTCATCGCCACGCTCACGGTGCTGAAGAGCGTGTGCGGCACGGGCGGAGGCGAGCCTTTGATCTCCGACGCCCGGCTTTCACCCTATCTGGATTCCTCCGACATCGCCAATCTGAAGAAAGCGTTCACGCTTCCGAACAAACTGAGCTGTGCCGGCTCCTACGAGGCGGTGAAGCAATTGAAAGCCGCGGGCGTACCGATCCTGGTGGGTGACGACGTACCGAATCCGGGAACGGCGCCGGGCGCCACCGAGCATCGCGAGTTGGAATTGCTGGTGGAGGCCGGGCTAACCCCCACCGAGGCCCTGGTGGGCGCCACTTCCGCGGCTGCCCGCATCTTCCATTTGGACGATCGCGGCACGATCGCGCCCGGCCAGCGCGCGGACCTGCTGCTGGTGAACGGCGATCCGACGAGCGATATTCTAGCCACGCGCGATATCGCGGGGGTGTGGAAGGACGGAGTGGCGGCCGATCGCGCCGCTTTCCGCGCGGCCGTCGAGAAGGAAAACCAACAATCCAAAGCGCAGGCTGGCGCGGCGCCTCCGGCAGGCGCGGAAAGCGGATGGGTGAGCGACTTCGAACAGGACAAGCCGGAGGCCAGGTTCGGCGCCGGATGGATCGTCTCGACCGATCGCCTGATCGGCGGAAAATCGACGGCGGCAATCCAGATCGCGGCCGGCGGCGCGCACGGCAGCCAGGGATGCCTCGACATTTCCGGAGAGGTGACGGCCGGCGGCGCACCGGTAGGCTGGGCGGGCGCGCTCTTCTCGCCAGGCAAGGCCATGATGGCGGCGGCGAACCTGTCCTCCAGGAAATCGCTCTCCTTCTGGGCCAAAGGCGAGGGGCGATCCTACACCGTCATGATTTTCGCGCAGGGTTTCGGCTATCAACCCGCGCAGCAGACCTTCACGGCGGGTGCGGAGTGGAAGCAATTCACGTTTCCGCTGAAGGCGTTCAACGGCACGGACGGACACGATTTGACGGGCGTCTTCTTCGGCAGTTCGCCCACCCCCGGCAAGTTCGATCTGCGGATCGACGACGTGCGCTTCGAATAAAACGATGAAGACCTACCGCCTCGAATGTTCCATGTCGGTGCCGGTATCGCTGCGGGAAGCGTTCGCCTTCTTTGAAGATCCGGGCAATCTGGGGCGCATCACGCCGGCGTGGCTGAATTTTCGCATTACGTCACCGCAGCCGATTCAAATGCGCAAGGGCGCCGAGATCGATTACCAGATCCGCTGGCTGGGCGTGGCGTTCAACTGGAGGACCATCGTCACGGAATACGAACCGCCGTTCTTTTTCGTGGACGAGCAGGCTGCCGGCCCTTACCGGTACTGGCATCACCGGCACGATTTCAAGCCCACCGAATTCGGCGCCCTGGTTTCCGATCGGGTAGACTATGCGCTGCCTCTCGGGCCGCTCGGCAGGCTGGCACACGGACTGGCCGTGCGCAGGCAGTTACAGGAAATCTTCGACTACCGCCAAAATGCGCTGGCCGGGATCCTGACCGGCGCTCCTATGGCGCGGTGATCTGAACTTCGGTGGAAACGTTTTGCCAATCCGGCAACTCGTAGACTTTGAGCTTGGTCGAGAGCGGCGCCACGGCTTCCTGCGACTCGTTGGGCTTCAGGGATGCCATCTTGAAGCTAAAACTACCGGCCGCTTCTTCTTCGGACTTGGCCGTGCGGCCCCAGATATTTACGGTGCCCGCGAGATCCGTGATGTCCGCGTCGGAATGGTTGACCACCACGAAGCGCGCTTCGGTCCGATGCTGGGCATTCTCCACGAAGCGTATACCGGACACTTCCACGTATTTCTGTAGGGGATTCGGCTTGGTCTGCGTCTTCGCCGCCTGCGTCTCGACAGGCGTGGAAGCCGCCTGCGTCCCGCCGCGAAAGTAATTGATCGCCCAGTAAACTCCCGCGCCCAGACCCACAAAAGCAAACGCGAACAGGATCGCCAGGACCCATGTCGGCATTCCGCCGCGCGGCGGCGGGGGGGCATACTGCGCGCCGGCAAAGGGCGCCGCTACCGGAGGTATATAAGCGGGCGGCGCCGCGGGTGGGGCCGCGGCCGCGGGAGGCAGGTAAGACTGGGGCGCGGCCGGGGCACTGGCCGGCGCCGGTTCGGCCGGCGGCACGGGTTGCGCGGCGGCCTCGGCCGGTTGCCCGGCGGCTTTCTCTCGCGCCGCGCAGTCCGGACATGCGTCATAGGCTGGAGGCACCTCGCGCCCGCACTGCGGGCAGATCCATGTGAACATTCGATCCCTCTCTACTTCACATGCTACCGCGTTGCGGCCTGCCGCTTCCGCGCAGGGGTTAAGCGCGGCATAAATGTGGAAGGGACGCGGTTTTTCTTTTTTGTCCCCATTTACCGAGCGTATATGACGCGCTCGGTCAGGAGAAGCGTACCCATGTCTGAACCCCGCCTTCGAGGAAGGACGCATGGACAGGCGCCATACAACATGGGCACGCCATGGCGGCACACGATGGCTTTGGAAGCTGCGGGCAACGCCATGCGTGTGTTTGAAGCCCAAGACTTCTCATCGGAGACGAGCGCGGGACGCTCCCTAAAGGTCGCGGCTCGGCCGATTAGGATCAACTTCTCGACTTTCATGTCGCGCACCGCTCGCGCGGCGCCATCGCCCGCGAGCCCCACGTGTTACATTCCGGCATGCCCATCCTGGCCCGGCTGGAATCCTATTTCGAATTCCAACGCCTCGGCACCAATTGGAAAACGGAGATTCTGGCGGGCCTCACCACCTTCATCACCATGGCTTACATCGTTCTGGTGAATCCCCAGATCCTGCACGAGGCGGGCATGCCTCTGGCCGCGGTGACGGCAGCCACCTGCATTTCGGCGGCGTTCGGCAGCTTCATGATGGGTATTCTGGCGCGCTATCCCATTGCGCTCGCGCCGGGCATGGGCTTGAATGCCTACTTCACTTACACGGTCGTCAAGGGCATGGGGATACCTTGGCAGGCGGCTTTGGGCGCGGTGTTCATTTCCGGCGTGGCTTTCCTGATCCTGACTGCGGCCGGCATCCGGCAGTTGATCGTGGCGGCCATTCCATTCGAACTGTATGCGGCTGTGGCGGCCGGGGTGGGACTCTTTATCGCCCTCATCGGATTCCGCAACGCGGGCTTGATCGTGCCGCATCCCGCAACCTTAGTGACCTTGGGCAACCTCCACGATCCGCACACACTGCTGGCAGTGTTCGGCTTAGTGGTTACTTCAGCGCTGCTCGCGCGGCGCGTACCGGCGGCGATGTTGATCGGGATACTGGCCACCGCCGTGGTGGGATTCGTGGCCGGCCTGGTGTCCTGGAATCCGCAGCCTTACACCTTCCTGGACCTGACGGCAACGGCATTCAAACTGGACGTGGGCGCCACGCTGCGGCTGGGCTTCTTCGAGATTGTATTCGTCTTCCTGTTCATCGATTTGTTCGACAACATTGGAACGCTGGTTGCGGTAGGCAAGCGCGCGGGCCTGTTCAACCATGCGCACACCATCCCGCGCGTGAATCGCATTCTCTATGCGGACGCTTCCGCCACGATCGTCGGCTCGCTCACCGGCACTTCCACCGTGGTCAGCTATATAGAAAGCGCGGCGGGAGTGGCTGCCGGAGGCCGCAGCGGCGTGACGGCCATCGTGACCGGCGCCATGTTCGTCGTGGCCCTGTTCGTGGCGCCGGTCTTGGGCGCGATTCCGGCGGCCGCCACGGCCCCGGCCCTGATCGTCGTAGGAAGCCTGATGATGACCGCGGTCGGCGAAATAGACTGGACGGATCCCGAGGTCTCCATTCCGGGTTTCCTCACCATGCTGGCCATCCCGTTGACCTTCAGCATCGCCAACGGCCTGGCATTCGGGTTCATCGCTTATACGGCGCTGAAGGTGGCGCGCGGCAAGTTCCGGGAGGTGAACTGGCTGGTGTACGGGCTCACGCTTCTGTTCATCGCCCGCTTCATGTACCTGAAAGGGGGATAGTGGGTCAGTTCGGTTTGGTTGTGTGGGGCGGGCAATTCTGCCCGCAGCCGGCTTTCAGCCGGCCCCCATTACAGAGCCCGGCGTAAAGCGTGATAGACCACCACCACCGAGCCGATGACCTCAAACGTGCGGAATGGATAGCCGCCGCCGGACGATACTTACTATATCAATCGCGCGCCTTGCGCGCCAGGTCGAGCCGTTCTTGCAGGTTGGGATCCTTCTCGTACATGGCGAGAGCGGCGGCGGCATCGGCCGAAGCCTGGTCCGCGCCGTTGCGCACCAGGTCTAAGAGGTATGCGATGGCGTTCTCGCGGCGCAGCAGAGCGATCGCCACCAGCAAGGTGCGCCGGATGGGCCGCCCGTGCGATCGCTCAAATGCGTCGCGCAACACCGCGAAGGCGCTCTCCAGCCGCGAGTCGCCCAGCGCGAGTGTGGCGGCCTCCGCCACCGCCTCTTCGCGATGCTCGATAAATTTCGCCGCGAAATCGATCGATTTGGCGGGCTCCACGCGCAGCAAAGCGGCGAAGCATTCCCCCAGCACCTCCGGCTCGTCGCCGGTCAACGCCTTCAGCCGTAACAGCAGCGCGCCGCCCGGCAGGCCGGAGGCCGCGATGGCGCGCACGGCTCCGATGCGCGCGTCGCGCTGCGGATCGACCAGCAGCGGCACGATCTCTTCCAGCGCTTCCGCGAAATCGGTCTGCGCCAGTCCCATGGCGCCCAGCGCGCGCACCTCGGCGGCGGTATCTACCGGGCCGCCCCAGGAGGGTTCCATCTGGACGTGCTGCATGCTCCGGCGGAAAATAGCCGGATAGGGATAGTCCAGTTTACAAAGCGCCTTGAGGATCTCGATCTTGGCCGCGCAGCGTTTGTCGCTGGTCTCCGGCTTCACCATAAACCGGTCGAATGCCGCCACTAATTCAGGCGTCGACTCGGCGGCCAGCCACTCGCCCGCGATGCGCGCGGCTTTGGCCGCCACCAGGTTCATTTTGCTGTTGAGACAGCGGGCGGCTTCCGCGCGGCCCTCCGGCGAAGGCGCCTCTCCGCGCAGTTCCGCCAGGCGGTCGAGTTGCTCTTCGAGGGATGACACCTTGCGCGCCACAAGACGATTCTAAGCCATGAGAAGCCGCGCGCATTCTGCTAATCTCAAGTGTTAAATCCCTTTTTGAGAGCTTCTTATGCCTAAACTATCCGTCCGCGATCTCGACCTGAAGAATAAGCGCGTCTTTATTCGTGTGGACTTCAATGTTCCCCTGGCGCCCGGCGGCCAGGAGATCTCGAGCGACAAGCGCATCAAATCGTCGCTGCCGACCATCCGCTACGCGTTGGAGCAAGGGGCCGGCGTCATCCTGGCCTCGCATCTGGGCCGTCCGAAAGGCAAGCCCAATCCGGAAATGAGCCTGAAACCGGTGGCCAAGCGCCTGGAAGAGTTAATGGGCCGTCCGGTGAAGATGGCGCCCGATTGTATCGGTCCCGAAGTGGAAGCCATGAAACCGGCGCCCGGTGAAATCCTGCTTTTGGAGAATCTGCGCTTCCACCCGGAAGAGGAAAAGAACGATCCGGAGTCTTCGAAGAAGCTGGCCGCCCTTTGCGACGTCTATATGAATGATGCGTTTGGATCGGCGCACCGCGCGCACGCCTCCACCGTGGGT
>Ga0187871_10001779_pt1 | contig 18353 bp, 16 predicted proteins | sample June2016WEW_16_1_FD_132988 | JGI IMG/M metagenome (GOLD analysis project Ga0187871, IMG submission 132988) | Peatland microbial communities from SPRUCE experiment site at the Marcell Experimental Forest, Minnesota, USA - June2016WEW_16_10 | ecosystem: Environmental > Terrestrial > Soil >...
GGTTAGCTTGGAGAGCGATCAGCCCGCCATCGATGGGTTCGGCGCCTGCTCTAACGAACTGGGCTGGACGTCGCTGCAGGCTCTCAGCCCCGGCGATCGGGAGAGCATTCTTGCGGAACTCTTCACGCCGGGCAAAGGCGCCAACTTCACCCTCTGCCGCATGCCGGTGGGAGCCAACGATTTCGCCCGCAAGTGGTACAGCTACGACGAAACGCCCGATGACTTCCCCTTGGAGCACTTCAGCATCGCCAACGACCTTGAAACGCTGGCGCCTTTCATCCGCAGCGCACAAAAGTACAACCCCCATCTTCGTCTGTGGGCGTCGCCCTGGAGTCCGCCGTCCTGGATGAAGCGGAACAAGAACTACGCGATGCCCCTCCCGGTTCCCGGCGGCCCGCTCACCGCCGTGCATCCCGACGAAGCCTCCGAGGATATGTTTATCCAGGAGGATCGCTTCTTCACGGCGTATGCGGCGTACTTTGGAAAGTTTATCGACGCTTATAAGCAGCAGGGCATCGAAGTGGGCATGGTGATGCCCCAAAATGAATTCAACTCCGCGCAACCTTTCCCCAGTTGCACGTGGTCGCCCGAAGGCCTGGCGCGCTTCATCCGTTACCTGGGACCTGCCATGGACGCGCGCCGCGTACAAATCTTTCTGGGAACCTACGAGCGTGGAAACCGGCAGCAGGTCGATCGCGCGATGGCGGACGCCGAGGCGCGGCGCTGGATCAAAGGGCTGGGCGTGCAATGGGCCGGCAAGGGCGCTGTGGCCGCGATCCGGAAACAATATCCGGGGTTTACGATTTACCAGTCGGAACAGGAGTGCGGAGACGGCCGGAACGACTGGAGCTATGCGGGATATTGCTGGGACCTGATGAAGCACTACCTGCGAAGCGGCGCGGCCGGATACATGTATTGGAATCTCTCGCTTCAAACCGGCGGCGAGAGTCATTGGGGCTGGAAGCAAAACTCGCTGGTCACCGTGGATTCCGAGACGAAGACTTACCGGTTCAATCCCGAATATTACCTTTTGAAGCATGTCAGCCATTTCGTGCAGCCGGGAGCGAGACGGCTGGAGACCGACGGCACATTCGACGATTTGCTCGCCTTCCTCAATCCCGACAAGAGCGTGGCCGTGATTCTAAGAAACGAGAGCGATCGGCCGCGGCCGGTCAGCGTTATAGTGGCGGAACTGACAGTTCCCGCGGTGATGCAGCCGGATTCCTTCAACACGCTGCTGGTGAAACGCGCTTAGCGCCCGGGCGATTCGTAAACCACGCGGCCGCCGACCATGGTCAACAGCACCGTCGTCTTGGCTGCCTGGTTGGGCGGGCACTCAAACAGGTTCTGCGAAAGCACAATCAGGTCCGCCAGTTTACCGGCCGCGAGCGAACCCTCGCTCTTTTCCCGCCTTCCCGCGATGGCCGCGCCCAGAGTGTACGCCTTGATGGTATGTTCCAGGCTGATGCGCTCCTGGGGCAGCCAGCCGCCGGGAGGATCGCCCTCCGTGGTCTGGCGGGTGAGCGCATTTTGCACGCCGGGCCAGGGGCTGAGCGTGACCACAGGCCAGTCACTGCCAAACGCCAGCCTTCCATCCGTGCTTTCGATGCTGTGCCACACCCAGGCGCGGCCGGCGCGATCGGGGCCGGCGTTGCGCGCCCAAATCTTCAACGTGTCGTCGTCCGGATACGCGTGCAGCGGTTGAAAACTGGCAATGACGCCCAGTTTGCCGAAGCGCGGGATATCGGCCGCGGTGATGGTTTCGATGTGCTCGACGCGCGGCCGCGCGTCTTCGGTATGGTTCGTGGCCTGCGCTTCTTCATAGGCATCCAGCGCCAGCCGGACGGCGCGGTCGCCGATGGCATGCGTGAAGATCTGAAAGCTCCGCCGGTCCAGCTCCGCGATCGCCTGTTTGTACTTCGCGGGCTCCCAGAAGAGCGCGCCACTCTTCGTGGGGTCGTCGCTGTAAGGCGTGAGCATGGCGGCGGTATGGGCTTCCACGACGCCGTCCAGCATCGTCTTTACCGCCCCGACGGCAATCCAATCGTCCGCATAAGTGTGGCGCGCCTGTTCCACCTTCTCGATATCGGCCGCGGTCAATTCCGGCGGATTGAGGAAGTACGCGATGTACTGGCGCACGGTGAGATCGCCTTTGCGGCGTAGTTCGTCGTAGAGATCCAGATATTCGAAATCGCCGCCGGCGCTGTGTACGCGCGTCAAGCCTACGCGGTTGGCTTCGCGCAGTCCCTGGCGCAGGGCCGCCAGGCGTTCGTCACGGGTTGGTTTGGGGGCGAATTTCGAGACCACCTCGCCGGCTTCTTCGAGCAGCGCTCCGGTGGCCTCGCCCTTTTCATCGCGCACGATCTTTCCGTTGGGCGGGTCGGCCGTCGCGCGGGTGATGCCGGCCATGGCCAGGGCCTTGCTGTTGGCCCACGAGGTATGGCCATCGTAAGCCTCCAGGAAGACCGGCCGGTCGAGCACCACTTCGTCGAGGAATTTGCGGTCCGGCAACCCGGAGGGCGCGAAGGCGGGATAGGTCCAGCCCATGCCCAGAATCCACGGCTCCCGCGGATGCGCGATGGCGTAAGCGGAGACCCGCTTCTGGATCTCATGGACCGTCGCCGCGCCGTTCAGATCCACGTGCAGGAGGCCCAGCGAACCTTCCATGAAATGAATATGGCAATCGGTGAAGCCGGGCAGAACCAGGCGGCCGTGGGCATCGATCACGTGCGTCTGAGGCCCGCGGTACCGGTTGATTTCGCGCGTGCTGCCAACCGCCAGGATCGTTCCGCCGCGGATCGCCAGGGCTTCGGCCCAGGGCAGCTGCGCATTGACCGTATAGATTCTGGCGTTCACCACCACGGTCTCGGCAGAGGTTGGTTCCGCGCGTTGTTGGCCCGCGGCGTTGGGGATCAGCGCGACGGAAAAAGCAGCCAGTGCCAGGAATCTTGGTAAGTCGATCATATGCGAATTCCCAGAGTCTAGCACCGGGCGCGGGCCCACGACGGGTTAAGCGCGACACAAGAATGAAGATTCCCCGCAACGCGAGCCGACTTAAGTTTTAACGAGCCTTTCGGCAGTTGCCCTGAAGCAAGTCGTGGCGCAAGAATGAGAAGTACTGGAGCGCTAAATGAAAGTGGTCTACGATCCTGAAGTGGATGTCCTCAGCGTCGTACTGAGCGACGGGCCGGTCGCCGAAAGCGATCGGGATAAGCCCGGCGTGATCCTGGACTACGACGAGGCCGGCAACATGGCCGGTTTCGAGATTCTGGACGCCTCGAAGCGCATGGCGAATCCGATGTCGGTTGAGTACGCGGTTACACCCCCGCTTCGCCGGCCTGCCTGACGGCGCTGGATACGACGAGACCCATGCCCGCAGGCAACCCTCCGGATAGCGTCGATCTGCTGCGCGAACTGTCGCAGGTAGCGGCACACCGGGGCATGGGCACGCGCCACGAGCGTCTCGCCGCCGAATGGCTGGCAGGGCGCCTGCGCGGCATGGGATACGCGGTCGCGGAGCAACCTTTTCGCACTACGCGCGACAATCTCTACCTGCTGCCGATCCAATTGTTCGTATGCGCCATTGCGGCCGTCTCGATCGCGCTGGGGACTTCGCTCTGGTGGCCGGCGGCGGCGCTTCTGGCATACGGGATCGCCATGGTGGCGGCTGAAACATCGGGCCACGCCGTGGATCTGACCGTGATGCCGCGATTCTCTTCGCAGAACGTCTTGACCGCGACGGCGGGCGGCTGCGCCCGCACGGTATTCGTCACCGCGCACTATGACACGCAGCGCGGCAGCTTCCTGTTTCATCCCAGCTTCGTAGACCGTTTGCCGGTGTTCTTCAATGCCTGTTACGCGAGCGTCTTTGTGGCGATCGTGGGTGTGGCGATGAAAGCGGCAGGCTTTGCCGCCGCGCGCTACGTTCTGTGGACGGCTTTGGCTCTTTGCGCGGCCGCCTGCGGGGTCTATCTGGCTGCTGAAATCGGCGGACGGTATACTCCTGGCGCAAACGACAACGGTAGCGGCGTGGCGTTGGCATTGTGGCTGGCGTCCGAGTACGCGCGGCGGCGCAGCGCTTTCCCGCCGGAATGCGAATTACGTTTTCTTTTCACGGGCAGTGAAGAAGCCGGGTGCCGCGGGATGAAGGCGTTCCTGAAATCGCAAGCCGGGCGGCTGGAGCCGCGATCGACGCGCTTCGTGAACCTGGATAATCTCGGCACCGGGATGGTCACCTACTTGAAAGGGGAAGGCATGCTCGTCTACCGCCGGGCGGGCGGCGCTCTGCTACGCATTGCCCGCGGCATGCGCGGGGATGCCGGACGCCCCTTACAAGAGCACGCCAATCTGCTGCTGCCGACCGACGCGCTGCCTCCCGCCGCGCAAGGGTTCGAAGCCATTTCCTTTCTTGGCAAAGACGCCGCTGGGCGGATGGGGAATTACCACTGGCATACCGACACTTTTGACCACGTGGACGCGGAGTTTCTGCGCTATCAGCAGTCGTTCTTTGTGGAGTTTATCAGGCGGGCGATGAGCGCCACGCCTTCATCATGAGGGATCATGAGGGATCATGAGGTCTTGACGGGCAGCCCGGTGCGTTCGGCGATGGCCCGCGCCAGGTCGTCAGGCCGCTGGGAGCCGATCAGCACGCGCTCGCCGCTGGCCAGCACCAGGCGCACGCCCTGCCTGCCGCGCGCCAGATAGACGATGCCGCGCGCGGCCCAGCGCACGCCCCACCCGCCGTAATCGCGGATGGGGCGATAGGAGCGCGTTTCCACGTTGCGGATCTGATCCCAGGGAATGGTGCGCTCGGGCCACAGCCAGACGAAGCAAATGAACAGGCCATCGTCGCGCACTTCGGTTTCGAGCTTCAAACGCACGAACCAGACCGCCACCACCAGGGTGACGACGAATGCCGGCCAGAGCAGGGCGCCCGAGATGAAGGGCTGCTTCAGCCAGGCTTCCCGATACAGGCCATAGCCCACGATGAGGGCTGGAATGCAGAAGATCGCGGTCAAAAACCACTCAAAGCGCTGCTCTTCGCGAAATTGTGCCATGCGTCTTCCGATCCAAATCTACTTACGGCTGCCAATCCATGGCCAGCCGCACCATGGTACGCAAGGGGACGCCGGTCGGGCCCTTGGCCAGGAATGGCTTGCCATCGTCCAACCAGGCGGTGCCGGCGATGTCCAGATGCACCCACGGCGCCGGGTCGGCAAATTCCTTCAGGAACATGGCAGCGGTCACCGCGCCCCCGTGACGGCCGCCCACATTGGAGATATCGGCGTAAGCGTTTTTCAGGTAATCCTTGTACTCGTCTTCGAGGGGCATGTGCCACATCTTCTCACCCTCGGCGCGCGCCGCCAGCATGACGCGCTCGCGCAGCGCATCGTCGTTGGCGAAGAGGCCCACGTTGTAGTGCCCCAGTGCCACCACGATCGCGCCGGTGAGCGTCGCGGCGTCCACCAAGTGCGTGCATCCCAGCCTCTGCGCGTAGGTTAGCGCGTCCGCCAGGATCAGTCGCCCTTCGGCATCCGTATTAATCACCTCAATGGTCTTTCCGGACATCGACGTGACGATGTCGCCGGGACGTTGCGCGCGGCTGCCCGGCATGTTCTCGACCGCGGGGATCAGGGCGGTGACGGGGATGGCTGGCTTGAGTTGCGCCAGGGCGCGCATGGCTCCGATCATGGCCGCGCCTCCGGCCATATCGTACTTCATCTTCTCCATGCCGTCGGCCGGCTTGATGGAGATACCGCCGGTGTCGAAGGTGACGCCTTTGCCCACGAGTCCCAGGTGCGCGGCGCCTGCGGACGCGATGGCGGGCCGGTAGCGCAGCACGATCAGGGCAGGCGGTTCGGCGCTGCCGATGGCCACTCCCAACAGGCTGCCCATGCCAAGCTGGCTCATGCGGTCGCGGTCGAGCACCTCATACTCCAGGCCGAACTCCTGGGCCATCTGGCGGGCATATTCAGCGAGTCCCAACGGGGTCAACCGGTTGGCCGGCTCGTTGGCGAGTTCGCGGGTGAAGTTCTGGGCCTCGGCTATGATGCGCCCGCGCTCGACGGCGGCATCCAGATGCGGACCGCCTTCGGCCACCACTACGGCGAAGTGCGCCACGCGCTTCCGATCTTTCTTATCCGTTTTGTATCGATCTGTTTCGAAATTGCCGAGGATGGCGCCCTCCACCGCGGCGGAGACGTAATCCGCGCCGGCATGCGCCGGGTCGAGCCAAACTGCCACATCGGCGATCGACTTCGATTTTAGGTGCCGGATGGCGGCGCCCACAGCCCGGCGCAACTCCGCGGCGGTAAACTTCCCGGGCTTTCCGGCGCCCACGGCCAGCAGGCGCTTGGCGCGCATACCCGGCACGTTGTGCAGCAGGGTGAGTTCGAACGGCTTGCCGGTGATTTCGCCCGCGTCGAACAACTCGCCTAATCCCAGGCGGTCTTCGCGGCTGTCCTGGAACACCGGCAGCGCCAGGGCATCGGTTGACACTTCTTCAATGGGGTGGCGTTTAAGCGTTACCTGCATAAGATCTCCTGAAGCCCGGCCATCCCGGCTTCTGTCTTCGGTCTCCTTTTTTCATTGCCTGGCTTTACTGGCGCGCACCGCCGCTCTGGCTTCGGCCTCCGCGGTCTTGGCGCGCTCGGTCTCGCGTTTGTCGTGCAGTTTCTTGCCCCGCGCCAAGGCGATTTCGCACTTGATGCGGCCTTTCTTCAAGTAGACCTTAGTCGGAATCAGCGACAGGCCCTTTTCGCGCGTTTTGCCGAGCAGTTTGTCAATCTCCTGCCGGTGCAGAAGCAGCTTCCGGTTGCGCACCGGCGGATGGTTCTCGCGATTGCCGTAGGCATATTGGCTGATATGTGCATTCACCAGCCAGGCCTCATTTTTCTCGATCGCGGCATACGCTTCTTTGAGCTGGACTTTGCCGGCGCGCGCGGCCTTCACTTCGGTGCCCGAGAGCACCAGGCCGGCCTCGAACCGCTCCATGAGAAAATAGTTGTGGCTGGCGGAGCGGTTGTCGCTCAGGATCTTGAAATCGGCTTCTTTTCCGGCCACATTTTTGCTCTCAACGCTGGGAAGCCCCGCAGCGTCATCCAGTTGAAGTAGCCTGGAGCACCCGGTTGCCTTCTAATCTTACCATATGCCCTTCAGCATGCCTGGAACTCATAGAAACGGTCTTGTTTTCAGAAGCTTAGCGATTGTTCTCGCGCTCACGGCGCTGGTTGGATGCCTGGCGGTTCCGGCGGCCGCGCGCAGCCGCAAAGGCGACAAGTTCCTGGCCCAGGGCAAGGAACGGGAGGCTCACAAGGATTGGGACGGGGCGCTCGACTTCTACGAAAAAGCCCTCGCGGAAGACCCCAGCGATCCCGGTTACCAGCTCGAAGTGCACCAGGCCCGCTTCCAGGCCTCGCAGGTGCATGTCGCAATCGGACTGAAAGTCCGGAAGGACGGCAAACTCGCGGAAGCGCTGCTGCAGTTTGAGAAGGCTTATGGCATCGATCCCTCCTCGAGCGTGGCGGAGCAGGAGATCCAGACCACCACGCAGATGATCGAGCGGGAGAAAAAAAAAGGCCCTGATTCGGACACCCGGGGCCTGACGCCCTCCCAACTGGCGGAACGGAACATCGGCGAAAAGATCGATTCGATGTTGCCGGTGCCGCGATTGCGCGCGTTGAACCCGCAGCCCATCAACCTGAAGATGAACAACCAGCCCGTGAAGGTTCTCTTTGAGACGGTGGGCAAGTTAGCCGGCATCAACGTCCTGTTCGATCCGGAGTTCAAGGAAACCAACAAGCAGTCGATCGAACTTACCGGAGCTACGCTGCACGACGCACTGGATTATCTGGCGATCGTCACCAAAGCCTTCTGGAAGCCGCTCTCCGGCAACACGATTTTCGTCACACAGGACACCACCACCAAGCGCCGCGACTATGAGGAGCAGGTGATGAAGGTGTTCTACCTGAGCAACGTCACCACGCCGCAGGAACTGCAGGAAATCGTAACCGCGGTGCGCTCGGTGGCCGACATCCAGCGCCTGTTCGTCTATAACGCGCAAAATGCCATCATCGCGCGCGGCGAGGCGGACCGGATTGCATTGGCCGAGAAGATCATTCACGACCTGGACAAGCCCAAATCGGAGGTCGTGGTGGACGTGGTCGTGTTGCAGGTTTCAAGCGATATGACGCGCACGTTGGGAGCGGCCCTGAGCAGTTTGAGCATTCCCGTGAATTTCTCGCCCCGCACCAGTATCAGCACCCCCAGCACTTCCACCAGCACGACGGCTTCGACATCCACGCCGACTACCAGCACCACGGGCACTACCACCACGACCGGCACAACCGGCACGACAACGGCATCCATACCGCTGGCCTACATTGGCAAAGTGAACACGGAGGATTTCTCCACGGTGTTGCCGTCGGGGATGCTGCAGGCGGTGCTGAGCGATAGCGGCACGCGCGTTTTGCAGTCTCCGCAAATCCGGTCGGTCGACAACCAGAAGGCGACTCTAAAGGTCGGCCAGAAGGAGCCCATCGCCTCCGGCAGCTTCCAGCCTGGAATCGGCGGCGTGGGCATCAACCCGCTGGTTAATACGCAGTTCACCTTCATCGATGTCGGCGTGAATGTGGATCTGACGCCCAAGGTGCACGAAAATGGCGAAGTCTCGATGCACGTCGAAGTCGAGATTTCGAGTGTGGTCGGCAACGTGAATCTGGGCGGCATCCAGCAGCCTATCATCTCCCAGGAGAAAGTGATTCACGATATCCGCATGAAAGATGGCGAGGTCAACCTGCTGGGCGGGCTGAAGCAAGTGCAGGACAGCACCACGCTGAGCGGCATTCCGGGGCTTTCCAGCATTCCGGTGATCAAGTGGCTGTTCAGCAGCAAAACGGTCACCAAGAGCTCGCAGGAACTACTGATCGCACTCATTCCGCACATCGTGCGGCGGCCCAATTACACCGAAGAAGAGTTGCGCGCCATCGCCGTGGGTAATTCCACGGTCGTGAAGCTGAACTATGCTCCGGATACGCAAACCGACGGCGACCAAATACCTAAGGCCGCCACGCCTTCCGCTCCCGGTGCTCCGTTGGTAACCACTCCGGCATCGTCCGCTCCGCCCGCCGCGCCGCCGGCGACGACTCCGCAGGCGAACACGCCGCCGTCCGCCACCACGTCCACCCCAACTTCGTCCCTGCCGCCGGCTGCTCCGGCCACTCCAGCCCCGAGCGCCTCGGTTAGTTTTGTGCCCGCGCAGGTAGATCAGGTCATGGGGCAGCCGTTCAGCGTGAACCTGGTGATGACGAACGCCACGGATCTTTTTTCCGCGCCGCTGCAAATCAAGTTCGACCCCAAGGCGCTCAAGCTGAACGACGTCGTGCAGGGAAACCTGATGTCCAGCGACGGGCAGCAGGTGACCTTCACCAAGAACATACAGAACGACGCCGGCGAAGCCGATATTACGTTGAACCGGCTTCCGGGCACCGGCGGAATCACGGGATCGGGGATGCTGGTCACCCTTTCGTTCACAACCATAGGCCGCGGCGCTACCACCGTGTCCGCCCCGGCCTTCAGCCCGAGCAATTCGCAAGGGCAGCCTATATCCAACTCATCGCCACTTCTGAATGTGAATGTGAGATAAGGTATGCGACGCAAGAATCAGCGGGGATTGACCCTCGTCGAACTGGTGGTGGCTTTTTCGATCATGCTGATCCTGACCACCATGGCCGTGCCCCTGGCACGTTCCCGGGTGCGCATCGAGCGCGAGAAGGAACTGCGCTGGGCGGAGCGCGAAGTCCGCGCGGCGATCGACAAATACAAGGATTACGCGGATGCCGGCTATCTGGGTCAGCAAAAGCTGGATTCCGACAACTATCCGGATAAGCTGGAGACTCTGGTGGAAGGCGTCAAGCTACAAGGCCAGGTCGACAAGAAAATCCGCTTCCTGAGACGCATTCCCAAGGATCCCTTCACGAATTCCACCGACTGGGGCATGCGCAGCACCAAGGACGATCCCACGTCCAACAGTTGGGGCGGGCAGAATGTGTTCGATATCTATACCAAGACTACGGAAAAGGCGCCGGATGGAACCAACTATTCAGACTGGTAGGGAGCGCCGGTTGCGCCGCCGCGAGTTCGGCTTCACCATGGTCGAGTTGATGATCGTAATGGCGATCATCGTGATCCTGGTGTCTTTGGCCATCCCGCAATATCAAAAGGCGATTATCCGGTCGAAGGAAAGCGTGCTCAAGAACAATTTGTTCACCCTGCGGCAGGTGATCGACGAGTACACCTTCGACAAGAAAAAGGCGCCCCAGTCGCTGCAGGATCTGGTCTCCGCCGGATATCTGCGGGAGATCCCCATGGATCCCATTACGGGCGCCAATTCGTGGCACACCGTAATGGAAGACGTGCTGCAGAGCGTGGACCAGACCGAGCCGGGCATCTTCGACGTGAAGAGCGAATCCGACAAAACAGGCCTGGACGGCACGCCCTACGCAGACTGGTGAAGCGGGACTTAAAAGTCCCGCCGGCACGCTCAACCGTGAGCCATGGGCAGCCGATCAGGCGTGGGCGGCTCTGCTCTGCGGCGTTTCTTCGGTAGCCAGCCACGGATAGGCCAGGCCGGCGACGGCCGCCCCGACGATCGGCGCGACCCAGAACAACCACAATTGTTGCAAGGCCCATCCGCCCACAATCACTGCCGGACCGGTGCTGCGGGCCGGGTTCACGGAAAGGTTGTCGATCGGAATGCCGATCAGGTGGATGAGGGTCAGACCCAGGCCGATCGCGATCGGCGCAAATCCCGCGGGCGCCCGCTTATCGGTCGCACCGAGGATGATCATCAGGAACATGAAGGTGAGCAAGCATTCGCCCAGGATTGCGGATTCCATGGAGTATCCGCCCGGGGAATGTTCGCCGAAGCCATTCGCGGCGAAACCGCCAGGGCTGAACCCGGGCTTGCCGCTCGCGATCGTGTACAATACGCCGCCGGCCACCATCGCTCCGAGCACCTGGACGACGACATAGGCCAGGACATTGCTCCACGGGAAGCGTTTGGCCACCGCCAAGCCGACGGTCACGGCGGGATTAAGATGGCACCCGGAAATATGCCCGATAGCGAACGCCATGGTCATTACTGTAAGGCCAAAGGCAAGCGCCACACCAACAAACCCGATGCCCAATTGCGGGAACGCGGCCGCCAGTACTGCGGCGCCGCAACCGCCAAAAACCAGCCAGAACGTGCCGAGAAACTCGGCGCTCATACGCTTCATTAACGACATTTGTTGCCTCCGCGGAGACCTATCATCGCACGAATCATTCAGGCCGTGTCAAGGTTTTTTTGAGACATGGCGGTGCGACATCCGTTTGAACGGTGAAACGGCTAAACTCATAAAATATGCTCGATTCCACGCCCGAACGCCAGATGGGTTTCAGTACCCGTTCCCTGCATGCCGGCCAGAAACCCGATCCCGCCACCGGTGCGCGCGCCGTGCCCATTTACCAGACGACGTCGTTCGTCTTTGAAGACAGCAACCACGCGGCCGAGCTTTTCGCGCTGCAGCGCTTCGGCAATATCTATACGCGCATCATGAACCCGACCACCGCCGTGTTTGAAGAGCGTGTGGCGGCGCTTGAAGGCGGCATCGGCGCCCTGGCCACCGCCAGCGGACAGTCCGCCCAGTTCCTGGCCATCAGCGGCCTGATGCAGGCGGGCGACGATATCGTGGCCGCCAGCACGCTCTACGGCGGCACTTATACGCAGTTCGACGTCAGCTTCCGCCGGTTGGGCTTTAACGCCATCTTCGTGGAGCCGGACGACCCCGAAAACTTTCGCCGCGCGATCACTCCGCGCACGCGCGCGATCTACGGCGAAACCATCGCCAATCCGCGCATGAACATCCTGGATATCGCCAAAGTCGCGGCCATCGCCCACGAACATCACATTCCCCTGATCATCGACAACACCATGGCCTCGCCCTATCTCTGCCGCCCGATCGAGCACGGCGCGGATATTTTGGTGCATTCCGCCACCAAATTCCTGGGCGGCCACGGCAACTCCATCGGCGGCGTGATCGTGGATAGCGGCCGCTTCCCCTGGACCTCGGGCCATTTTCCGCAACTGACCGAGCCCAGCCCCGGCTATCACGGCCTGCGCTTTTCGGAGACTTTCGGCGAACTGGCATTCATCATCAAGGCGCGGGTGGAAGGGCTGCGCGATTTCGGCCCATGTATGAGCCCCTTTAACGCGTTCCTGTTTCTCACCGGCATCGAGACGCTGAAACTGCGCATGGAAGCGCACAGCCGCAACGCGTTGGCCGTGGCGCGGCATCTGGAGAAGAGCCCGTATGTCTCGTGGGTGAAATATCCAGGCCTGGAAAATAGCGCCTATCATGAGCTCGCGAAGAAGTATATGCCGCTCGGCTGCGGCTCCATCCTGACATTCGGCGTCAAGGGCGGACTGAAAGCCGGCCGCCGCTTCATCGATTCCGTGCAACTCCTGTCGCATCTGGCCAACATCGGCGATGCCAAGAGCCTGGTGATTCACCCGGCATCCACCACGCACCAGCAGTTGAGCGACGAGCAGCAGCTTGCGGCCGGCATCACGAAGGATCTGGTGCGGCTCTCCGCGGGCATCGAAGATATAGAAGACATTCTCTGGGACCTGGACCAGGCTTTGGCGGCTTCGCAGGCGGCATGAGCGGCGAAGTCGGCAGCACGTCGCCGGTGCTGGGAACGCGCTTCGCGACGACGGCCGCCCAGCATTTGAGCATTCTAAAGCGGTACCGCCGCATCGCCATGGTTGGGCTTTCGGGGAATCCTTACCGGCCCAGCCATTTTGCCGCGTTGTACATGCGGGCGGCGGGCTACGAGATCTTCCCGGTGAACCCACGCGAGAGGGAGATCCTGGGCCGCCCATGCTACGCGAAGCTGGCGGATGTGCCGTCGCCGCTCGAGATCGTGGATATCTTCCGGGAGCCGTCCGCGGTGCCGGCCATCGTGGAGGAAGCCATCGCCGCGGGGGCCAAGGTGGTGTGGATGCAACTCGGCGTGATCCACGAGCAGGCCGCCAGGCGCGCGCTGGAAGCGGGCCTCGAAGTGGTGATGGACCGGTGCGTGAAGATCGAGCACGCGCGTTTCTTCGGCGGACTGAGCACGCTGGGGTTGAACGCGGGCGTGCTTTCGGCCAGAAAGCGCGCGGAGTAGGGCGGGAGCCCGGATTCAGCGCACCAAAGTTGCCCGGGTATACGCCACGCGGAATCCGTGGCGTTCGTAGTTCCGCTGCGAAGCACTACCGGGCAGCGTGGCCGCCGTAGCCAAATCGCAGCCTTCCGCCACGGCCGCGCGCAAGCGCTCCAGGATCAGCGCGCTTTGCATCCCCGCGCCGCGGAAGCCCAGCATGGTGCTGTCCGCGAATAACGTCGCCAGCCCCCCATCCACAGCCATCGCTCCGCCCGCCGCCTCCCGGCCGCCGGCAAGGGCCAGATAGCAGCGCGATCCGGGTATATGCCAGATGGCCCGGCCTACATCGGTCTCTTCCGCCGTCAGATCGTCCTTCTCCAGAAATCCACGGCCCACCGTGCGTGCCCAAAGATGCTCCTCGCCGGCGCCGGCTAACCGCACAGGCAATGGGGGGAGCGCGACCTCCGCACCGGCCAGCGGCCGCACCAGTACGTTATTGAATTCGGTCAAGCGATAGCCGCGCTCGCCAAGCCACGCGATCAGAGACGCATCGGCCAAGGGACAAAGGTCGACAGTCGCCGCGGCTCCGCGCGCGCGATAAAACTCCTCCAGGCGGTCTATCTCGCCGGCGAGTACCAAGCCGCGCATCCCCAGCCCGAGTGCGTGGGTCAGCGGCGATGCGACGCCTACGAATATGGCAAAGCCCCCGGCCACCTCCAGCACCGTTGCAAGCGTATCCGGATTCAGCCGCTGCTGCGCCTCCGCGCATGCTGCGCCCAGCCCGGCTTCGGCCGCCTCCAGCCGCCGCGCCAACTCCATTCCCGTGTAAAACGCGCCCGCCTGCATCATGCAGGCACGGCCGCGGCGAAGAAGTTCCGCGACCCGAGCAGCGATTGGCCGCCGTCGCATACGCAGATCGCGCCCGTCATGTAAGCCGCGGCATCCGAGCACAGGAACAGGGCCAGATCGGCGATATCGTCTTTGCTGGCGAAGCGCCCCAACGGGACGCTGTCCATGGACTTCCGCCGCGCCTCGTCGGTCGGCGCCAGCCGCCGCATGCCCTCGGTATCGTCCACCGGCCCCGGCGCGATCACGTTCACGCGCACGCCCGCCGCCGCCCATTCGATCGCCAGCGTCTTCGAAAAAATGTCGATGCCCGCTTTGGCCGCGCATACGTGCGCCTGGTATGCGATCGGCACAAAAGCATGCGTCGCCGAAATCGCGATCACCGAAGCCCCCGGCTTCCGCAAGTGCTGGTACGCCGCGCGGCAGGTGTTGAATGTGCCGAGCAGGTCGATATCGATTACGGCCTTGAATCCGTTGGCCGACATGCCCAGCACCGTAGCCGGGAAATTGCCGGCCGCCCCGCATACCAGGATATCGATGCCGCCCAACGTGTCGTGCGTCTTAGCCAGCGCGTTCTCACACTCTTCGTAGTAGCGCACGTCGCCCGCGATACCCACGGCCTCTCCGCCCGCCACGCGAATACCTTCGGCGGCCCGGTCCAGTTTCTCCTGCTTGCGGCCCATCAGGCCCACTTTGGCGCCCTGTGCCGCGAAGCGCTCGGCGATGCGCAGATTGATGCCGCTGCCGCCGCCGGTGATGAATGCGACTTTGTCTTGGAGCAGATGTTCGCGAAAGATGTCAGCCATCGCTGGCACGGTATCACCCGGCATGTATCGGCGGCAAGCCAGCTTACCCCTCTTCTGTCCCGCACCCGGAAAGATGCACGGACCGTAGACCGACTGGGAGGCATTAGCCGAACATCGTCAGATTTTTCATGAGCCCTCACCGCACGGTAAAGGCGGCCCGCACCACCAGTCCGCTGAACTCCCCGCGTACGACGATTCCATTGGCGCCGGCCGCCGCTCCCCGCGGCACGGTGAACTGGAGATCCGCGCTCCCATGGAAACTGCCCTCCACTCCGGCGTATGCATAACCTAGCAGGGTGGCAGGATTGCCCCAATAGATCGACACCGGTTCCCAGTCGAAGCCGTAACCAGCCACCGTCGCCGTGCTGCCCGGCATGCCGGAATCCGCATTCAAAACCAACCGCGGCTCGATCGAGAAACCAGCCGCGCCCAGGTTCCCGCTGGTTTCGCCCAAGGCCAGGAACGTGCGCGGGCCATACGGCGATTCCGGCGCGCTGGCCGAAGCGGTGAACGACCCGCCGGCGTCCGCTGTACCCGTGGCCAGGAGGGCCGAGCCGATCCCGTCCCTAAAGATCCTGACTTTCTCATTGGAGGCGAACCCGCTTCCCGCGAAGGTGAGGTTCGATCCGTAGTATCCGCTGGCCGGATCGGCGCCGAATGCCGCAGTGGGGAAAACCACCTCCCCGATCCTGCTTACCCCGTACTCGACAAACCAAAGCGTGCCATCGGGCGCCGCCGCGATGGCCGCGGGCTGGGAATTGACATTAGGCGCAGCGGGCACCGGGTACCCGGCGATCGCGCCGGCCGTAGTGATGCGTCCAATCTGGTTCATCGATCCGGTGAACCAGAGCGCGCCATCCGCGCCGGGCGTAATTCCTTGAGGATTTTCCACGGTTGTGGGAAACTCCGTGATCGCTCCCGCGGTGGTGATGCGCCCGATCTTGCCGCTCCCGAATTCGGTAAACCACAGCGCCCCATCGGGCCCCCGCACGATCGCCGATGGGTAGGCATTGGCAGTGGGCAGGGGGTAGGTGGTCACGGCGCCCGACGTGGTGATGCGTCCGATCCCCGGTCCATCCCATTCGGTGAACCACAGCGCGCCGTCCGGCCCCGCGGCGATTCCGGAGGGAAAGCCATTCTGGTTGGACACCGGGAACATCGTGATGGCGCCCGCGGTGGTGATCCGGCCGATCTGGAAGTTCGTCGATTCGGTGAACCACAGCGCGCCGTCCGGCCCCGCCGTGATACCGGATGCGCCGATGCTTCCGGATGGCAGCGCGTAGTGGGTCATTACTCCGGCGGTGGTGATCCGCCCGATGTACAGGCCCCCGGCGAACCATAAGGCACCGTCCGGTCCGGTCGTAATTCCGGCAACGCCGTTGGCGTTGGTCGCCGGATAGGTGGTGGTGGCGCCCGCGCGATCGATGCGGCCTACGCTCTCCGCCGGCAGTCCGTAGCCGGTGAACCACATCGCGCCATCCGGCCCCGCTGTGATTCCAGTAAGGTTTCCGACGGGAGAGCCGTACTGCGCGATGGCGAGTTGCTGTGCCGGCAACAGGGCCGGGACAACCCATAGCAGCGCGATTCCGAATTTCATTGAAATCCCTCCGTTCTTTCCGAAGCTTATCACCGTCCCGGCGCCGGAATGCCCGATTTGGTACTCGATTCCCGGCGGCCGGTACCAATCTCTACGCGCCACCGTGTTTCCATCCTCGCGCCGCGCGAACTTATAATCTGTTACAGCATGCTTGTGGAGTTGCTGGTCGAGAATTACGCCGTGGTCGATCGCATCCGGGTGCGTTTCCATCCGGGGCTGAATCTGTTGACGGGCGAGACCGGCAGCGGCAAATCCATCGTCGTGGACGCTTTCGGGCTACTGTTGGGAGCGCGCGCATCGGCGGAAATGATCCGCTCCGGCGAATCGCGCGCGCGGGTTGCGGGCATCTTCGATGTTCGCGACCGCGCCGATGTGCGCGCCCTGCTGGATCCGGCGGGCATCGCCATCGAAGACAGCGAGCTGCTCATCGAACGCGAGATCCTGGCGGGCGGCAAGTCGCGGGCGTTCCTCGGCAGCCGCCCTGTGGCCGTCTCGCTGCTCCGCGATCTGGCGCCCCTGCTCGGCGATATCCACGGCCAACACGACCAGCAGCTTTTGTTTTTGCCGGACGCGCACCGCGCCATGTTGGACAGCTTTGCCGCGCCCGGCGCCGCACCGGGCGGACCCCTCTCGCGCACCTCCGAAATCTACGCCTGCTGGAAGGCCGCCGGTGCCGCGCTCGAAACGCTGGAGCGCACCGAACAGGAAAAGCTGCGGCTGCTGGATCTCTGGGAGTTCCAGCGCAAAGAAATCGAGAGCGCCGCGCCCGCCGCCGGCGAAGACGACACGCTGGCCGCCGAGCGCCGTGTCCTGCAGAACCTGGGCCGCCTGCAGGAGAACGCTACCACGGCCTACGCCGCGCTGTACGATTCGCCCGAAGCCGCCCTTGCGCAGGTGCGCGTGGCCGCCAAGCGCCTGGACGATATCTGCCGTATCGATCCGTCGCTGGCGGGTCTTGGAGAGCAGCTTCAATTGGCGGAGGTGGCCGTCAAGGAGGCATCCTATGGCCTGCGCGACTACCTTTCCGGGCTGGAGGCCAATCCCGGCCGCCTGGAGGAGATCGAAAATCGCCTGGCGCTGCTCGACAAGATGAAGCGCAAGTATGGACCGACCGTCGACGAAGTTTTGACCTTTCTCGCCCAGGTGTGCGCGCAGATCGAACAGGTGGAGCATGCCGGCGAGCGCATGGAGGAGTTGCGCAAAGAGCGCCTGCGCCTGGCGGGCGCCTACGAGCAGGCCTCCGGCGAACTGACCGCCCTACGCACCCGCGCCGCTCGTAAGCTGGAGAAAGCCGTTGAAGCCGAACTCGCATCGCTGGCCATGGAGCGCACCACGTTCCGCATCGAGATCGCTCCGGCGCCCTGGTCGCCGTCCGGGGCGGATCGCGTCGAATTCCTGGTGTCGCCGAACCTGGGCGAGGAACCGAAGCCGCTCGAGAAGGTGGCGTCGGGCGGGGAAATCTCGCGCATCGCGCTGGCACTGAAAACCTGCCTGTCGGACGATGTGCCATCCCGCCGTACGCTGGTCTTCGACGAAGTGGACGCGGGCATTGGCGGCAGCACCGCGGAAGGAGTGGGGCGCCGCTTGAAAAAACTCGCCGCCGCCAACCAGGTCCTCTGCGTCACGCACCTGGCGCAGATCGCGGCTTTCGCGGACCATCACTATTGCGTGGAGAAGCACGAAAGCAATGGCCGCACCATCGCCGGTATTGAGGAACTCGACCGTTCCGGCCGCACGCGCGAGGTCGGCCGGATGCTGTCCGGACAGGAATTGACACCCGAGGCGCTCAAGCATGCCGATCGCCTGATCAAGAGCGCCGGCTGAACGGCGAACTAAACGCCGCCGCTGCACTCATCTGAGACCCCATTGCCGCTCCATAAGTTAGCGGTTGTTTTTCGGAGCCGCAAAGATGATGAAAA
>Ga0187871_10001781_pt1 | contig 18351 bp, 17 predicted proteins | sample June2016WEW_16_1_FD_132988 | JGI IMG/M metagenome (GOLD analysis project Ga0187871, IMG submission 132988) | Peatland microbial communities from SPRUCE experiment site at the Marcell Experimental Forest, Minnesota, USA - June2016WEW_16_10 | ecosystem: Environmental > Terrestrial > Soil >...
CTCCAACTGAATTTCGTTGGAGCGAAACAGCTCGCTCGACCCGCCCATCGAATCGTCGACTGGCTTGTTGAAACTGTAGGAATAGGTGACGTCAGCCCTGATTTCCGGCGTAAAGAATTTCGAATCAAAAGCTGTGTCTTTGTTGCGTGGGTTGCCATTCAGCCAGGTCCAGTCCCAATCCGAAAATGGCGCGATCTTCTCCTTTTTCGTGGGCGCGGCAGCATCTGGAGACTGACTCACGCCAGAAACAGCGAGTGAGGAAGAACTCGGCACCATCCAGCCCGCCAGCGCGGGAGTTGCCGGCACGGCGCTGGTTGCGGTGGCCAGAACCGCTGGCGCTGCGCCCGGCTTGGCGAGATCTACTGGCACGGCTGCTGCGGACTGCTCGGCAGCGGTGCGGGCCTTCAATTCCGCTTCCAGTTGCTCAATCCGCAGCTTCATCGCTTCCAGTTCTTTAGCCAACGCCTCGTTGTCGGAGATCCTCTTCGAGGCATCCGCTGGCTTGACTCCGTTTGTGTTCGTTCCATGCGCCGTCGCATCCGGCGCGGGTTGTGTCGATGCTGGCTGATCCGGTGCATTCAGCTTTGCCGTGTGCACCACGGGCTGGGTTTGAGTCTGCGCGAAACCGCTAGTCGCTCCACCCCCTGCAAGAATAAAAGTAAAGAAAAAGACTAGGACAACTAGAAAAAACCAGCCCGCCTTGCATCGCCCTGCTTGCTTTGTTTTCACGCCTACTTTCCTCCCTGATTCCAATATGTCGTTCGTCCCGTTGCCGCCCAAGGATTGACTACGCGCCAGCGCCCAAGCGTTGTGGCTGGAGGCGGCCACGCGGTGTCCCGAACGTCGAACTGAAAGTCCGCCTCGAAATCTTTCTGCTCCCGTTCTTCGCCATCTGCGGCCGCTGAAGGGATCACCCAGTAGCACACCGAGGGCGCACGCTCGCGAAGTAGCGCAACCAAGAACCGGAGCATAAATACAGTTCCGCTACACACGATGGCTACCAGTGCAAATGCCAGCCACATCGCACCACTCCATTGTCGGTGTCGTTAGCTTTTCAGTTCACCACTGCGGGAGTAAGAGTGCTCTAAAGAATTCCTAAGGATTTCGTAAAGGCAGGCGTCTCATTCCTAAATCGCTCGGTAGACACCGACACTAATGCTGATGACTACCGGCGCAACTACGTTCACTTCCCCACGCTTGTGAAGTGGCTCACGCGGAATTTCGATTGCGCCAGCTCCTTCACATCCAACTGCCCGCTCTTGTCTTTGTCCAGCCTTTCGAACTCGGCATCCATAAACCTCATCCACTCTTGTTTGGAAATCTTTCCGTTGTTGTCGGTATCCATGAGGAGCAGTAATTGCTTAACCTCATCGTCCGCGAGTGCCAGCTTGTCTTGCGGAACCGGAACGGCCGCCTTGGTTTGCGCAAGCACAGTCACTAGCACCGCCGCGGCCAAGATGGCGATGAGCACAACGATCCATCCGACCTTCGTTCGCGTCGACATAAATGACCTCCCCGGAACGTTAGCCCGACCCAACGGCTGTTGGCTCCCAGGCTGCTCCGCCGATCAGGCGCTGTATTGAGTAGAAATCAGCATAGAGCCGTGGGTCTGGCAGCAGCGACACCCGGCGCTATCTACTAGCAGCCCCATTCGGCTTCGCCCGGGTGGGCAAAATACTGCCGCTCTCTCGCCCGGTCGCTGGTCATCGATTCCAGTTCGAGCAAAGCGAGGCGTGCTGCCGTGACCAGTCGGCTCTTCACCTGTGGGGGAACTTCCTTCCATGAGCCGTCGACTTCACTGCCCTTCCCCGACCGTTCCGGCGTCAGCGCCTGCTGATAATGATGGAAAAGCTCCGCCAACCGTTCCGGCGCTATCTCGTGAATCCACATACTGTGTGCCCCCTGATCCATGGCGATCTTTTGTATCGTCACAAACCATTGGACACGGAAGTGCGAAAAGACAAGATAAAGGCTCTATAAAATGTTCGTAAGGACTGAAAGATCAACGAAAGGCAGGATTTATGATCCAGGTTCGAACCGGTATCCCACCCAGGGTTCTGTGAGCAGATATTTCGGCGAGGAAGGATCCTTCTCGATTTTCTTGCGCAATTGCCCGACGAAGACGCGAAGATACTCCGGCTGTTCCGTACTATTCGGACCCCAGACGGCAGCCAAAAGCGTTCGGTGCGTTACCACTTTGCCGGGACGCCGCGCCAGATAAACCAGCAAATCGAATTCTTTCGGCGTGAGATGGACTTCATTCCCAACAACTCTAACCGAGCGCGCATCCAGATCAATGGAAAAGTCTCCGGTCGTGATCGAACTGGGTTGTTCCTCAGCCGCCGGCGTGCGCCGCAATTGCGCGCGGATGCGCGCCAGGAGTTCGTTCATGCTGAACGGTTTGGTGACGTAGTCGTCCGCGCCTGCATCCAGCGCTTCCACCTTCGAGCGATCCTGTCCGCGCACCGAGAGCACGATAATCGGCACCTGCGACATCTTCCGCACCTGCCGGCACAGCTCGACGCCATCCAGATTCGGCATTGTCAAGTCGGTCACCACCACGTGCGGCGTCCAGTTCTTCATCAATTCCAGCGCCATCTCCCCGTCATTGGCCACGCGGATGTCATACCCCTGCGCCGAAAGCGTAGTACGCAGCACCCGCGTGATTTGCGGCTCGTCATCCACTACCAGGATCCGCTTATGGTCGTTGGTCATCTTCTAGCAGTCGATTTCTAGCAGTCGATCTTTTCCCAGCCGATCGGCCTACCGCATTTCCTGGGTCACGATGTGCACGTCGACTGCTGGGGCTTCGCGCAGGAACTTGTGAATCGCTGAAAGATAAAAGTACCTCTTCCATCCCTTGGTCGCAGAGCGCCCGAAAACCACCTGCGTAATGTGATTCTCGCGGACAAATTCCGCAACCTTCTCCGCCACCACCTTGCCTTCGGTCTTCACCACCTTCGCGCCCACACTTTCGGCGAAACGCACATTGTCAGCCAGAGTTCGCTGGTTCTCGTCGCTCTCATCCGCCCCCGTATCGATGTAGAGCACGAACAGATCGCCATCCATCGCCTGGGCCATGCGGGCTCCTCGCGCAATCAAGTACTGTGCGGCCGGATTCGAACTGATGCATACCGCGATCCGCTCCCGCACCTGCAACAGCTGGCCGTCTTCGTTCTTGAGTTCGGAAAGCGTACGATCGACCGCCTGCGTCACTTGACGCAAAGCCAGTTCGCGCAGTGCCACCAGGTTTGTGTTGCGGAAGAAATTCGCCAGCGCCCGCTCCACCCGCTCCAGTGGATAAATATCTCCGCGCTTCATTCGTGTCTGCAGCGCCTGCGGAGTAAGATCCGCCATCACGATCTCGCCCGCGCGCCGGATCACCCAGTCCGGCACCGTCTCCCGCACCTGCACTCCCGTCAAGCTTCTAATCGTCGGCGCGAGGCTCTCGATGTGCTGCACATTCAACGTGGAAAGAACGTCGATTCCCGCATCCAGCAGCTCAAACACATCTTCATACCGCTTCGCGTGCTTGCTGCCTTCAATGTTGGTGTGCGCCAGCTCATCCACCAGCACTACATGCGGCTTACGCGCCAGAATGGCGTCCACATCCATCTCTTCGAAGATGGTTGCTTTGTATTCCAGCTTTCTGCGCGGGACCGTCTCCAGCCGCGAGGACAGTTCGACAATTGGTTTCCGCCCGTGAGTCTCCACGACGCCGATTACCACTTCTTCGCCGCGACTCGCCCGCCGCACGCCTTCACTCAGCATGGCGTAGGTTTTTCCCACACCAGGGGCATAGCCCAGAAACAGCTTGAACACCGCCGGCCGCTTGGCAGTATCACATTCCTTAAGCCATTCTTCAGGAGTCTTGGCCATCGCCGTTATTCTCCACGCCCGAGCGAAAATTGTCGAATCTGGACGCGGAGCAGGTTTCAAAGTTTCAAAGATTTCAAAGTTTCAAGGTGCGGCCGCTGTCTGTGAAACCGTGAAACCTCCATTCCGGTTACAATCGTGCCCGTGAAAGCCCGCTGGACACAGCACCTGCTCCAATATGCCGCCTGCATCGCGGCCACCGAAATTGTGGTCCAGGTCTACCGACGCCTGGTCCACGTAAACCCGACCACGGTGGCCTTAACGTTCCTCCTGATGGTGCTCTGGGTTGCAGCGTACTGGGGATTTCGCTTCTCCGTTTTTCTAGCCGTAACAGCCACGCTGGCATTCAATTATTATTTTCTTCCTCCTATTGGAACTTTCACCGTAGCTGACCCGCAGAACTGGGTGGCTCTGTTTGCCTTCCTGGTAACTGCGGGCATCGCCAGCCAACTCGCGGACCGCGCCCGCCGGCAAACAGCCGACGCCAATCAGCGCCGCCGCGACGTGGAACGCCTTTATGCGTTCAGCCAGCGCCTGCTAGCCACGGACAATGTAGCTGAATTGCTGAATGCGATTCCCGCCTACGTGTGTGACGGATTCGGCGCCAAAGCTGCCGCCATCTACCTGCTCAGCTCCAGCCAGGTCTATCGCACCGACCCCAATGCGACGTCGCTCGCTCTACAGGATCTCCAAATGGTCAGCTCGCGGGGCGAGCCGGTAATCGATTCCCAGCGCGGAATTTCTCTCGCTCCTTTGCATCTCGGCACGCGCACCACCGGCGCCGTCGGCATCGCCGGGGCAGCACTCTCACGCGCCACTCTGGAGGCTCTGGGCAGCATGATCGGCATCGCCATCGAGCGTGCCGGAGCCATTGAAAAACTCTCTCAGACTGAAGCCGCTCATCAAAACGAAAATCTGCGCGCCGTCCTGCTCGATTCCGTGACTCACGAACTCCGTACCCCTCTCACCGGCATTAAGGCCGCAGTCACCAGCCTGTTGTCCGATTATCAACTCGACGACGCACAGCGCCGCGAGCTTCTCACTGTTATCAATGAAGAAAGCGATCGTCTCGACCGCCTGGTTGGCGAAGCCACCGAGATGGCCCAACTCGATGCCCACAAGGTTGAACTCCACATGGCGCTCGTGGATATCGCCGCGGTGATCGAATCCGCCGTCGAATCGTCCAAAGCGGTTCTCGGCCAGCATCCCCTCGATATACGCGTTGCTCCATCCCTGCCCAAGGTGCGAGTGGATTCTGACCGCATCGCCGAGGTGCTCAAGCAGTTGCTTGAAAACGCCGCCAAATATTCCCCACCCTCCGCACCGATTGCCATTACCGCCGAACGTAAGGGAGACCGCATCGTCACCAGCGTCACCGATCACGGCTCCGGCATCGACGACTTCGAACAATCGCTGGTCTTCGACAAGTTCTATCGCGGCCGCGACCTGCGCTACAGCGTGCAAGGAACGGGCATGGGACTCGCCATCGCCAAAGCCATAGTCGAAGCTCACAACGGCACAGTAAGCGTAACCAGCCAGCTAGGCCGCGGTTCCGTATTCTCCTTCGACTTGCCCGCCGCGTGAAGCTCGTCCGATCTTTCTGAAGCTCGTCGCGTCCCCCCTAGGATTGTTATCCCGAACGAAGTGAGGGATCTCGGTTTCGCTGGTATCCGCTCCGGCCGTTTTTGGAAGGTGCACCTTTCGCATTGCCGAAGGGAGCCGCAAAACAGTACATTGCTCTTCAGACCATTCCGAGCACGATGACTCTCTCCACCCTCAACGACATCTTCTTCTCCGCTACGGAGCGCAATCTAGACCGTGCGATGCTATCCCGCGCCTCTGGAAAGTGGCTCCCGATTTCTTCCTCGGACTTTCGCCGCAACGTCGCAGGGACCGTCCACGCACTCAAGCAATGGGGCATCCGCAAAGGCGATCGCGTCGCAATTCTCAGCGAGAATCGCCCCGAGTGGTCTACTGCCGATTTTGCCATCCTGCTGCTCGGCGCTGTAACCGTCCCTATCTACTCCACATTAACTCCCGAACAAACCGCGTACACCCTGCGCGACTCGGGCGCCACCGCTGTCTTCGTTTCTTCAGAGCTTCAACTACGCAAGATCCAAACCATTCTGTCGCAGACGCAAGTTCAGCGAATCGTCGTAATGGATGACGTCCAGATCCCCGGCGATCTGGCATCGATCTGCATGCTCATGTCGCAGTTCATGACCCAAGGCCCGAAAGCCCTCGACACCCAGACCGAATCGATTGCCCGCTCCATCCAGCCCGACGACTTAGCCACGATCATCTACACCTCGGGCACGACGGGAACCTCCAAAGGCGTCATGCTGACTCACGGCAACATGGCTTCCAACATCAACTTCTCGCTGCTCGGTTTCGACATGCGCCCGGGGCTGACCAGCATTTCATTTTTGCCGCTTTCCCACGTCACGGCGCGCCATGTGGACTTCGCCTTGCTCTACCATGGCGTCTCGCTCGCTTACTGCCCCTTCATGGAGCGCCTTTCTGAAACTATGCTGGAAGTTTGCCCCACTGAATGCGTCTCCGTGCCCAGGGTCTACGAAAAAATCTACGCCAAGGCCGAAGCCTCAGCCCGCGGATTCCCCAAGCGCGCGATTTACCGCTGGGCGCTTTCCGTCGGCCGCGCCCATAAGCCGGTAATTCTCGCCGGAAAGATTCCCGGCTCACTCAGTTGGAAGCTTGCCAACAAACTCGTGTTTTCGAAAATCCGTGCAGGCATGGGGGGCAAGGTAGAAACTTTCATCTCCGGCGGCGCGCCCCTCGGCCGCGAACTTGCCGAATGGTATGCCACCGTCGGCATCCGCATTCACGAAGGCTACGGACTGACGGAAACTTCGCCGGTCATCGCCGTCAACAATCCCGTCAACCATCGCATCGGCACCGTCGGCAAGATCCTGCCCAACCTGGAAGTTCGCATCGCCGACGATGGCGAAATTCTGGTCCGTGGCCCCTCTGTCTTCAAGGCCTACTGGAACCGCCCTGAAGAAACCAAGAACGCCTTCGAGGACGGCTGGTTCAAGACTGGAGACATCGGCCACATTGACGCCGACGGATATCTCTCGGTCACCGACCGCAAGAAAGAACTCATTAAGACGTCTGGCGGCAAGTTCATCGCTCCACAACCCATCGAGAATTCGTTGAAGCTCAACCCGCTCATCGGCACCGCTGTCGTTCTCGGCGACAAGCGCAAATTCGTCTTTGTCATGGTCTCGCCGAATTTTCCACTGCTCGAAGACTGGGCCCGCACTAACAATGTCACGTTCTCGACGCACGCCGAACTCGTCGCACACGCAAAAGTGCAGGCGCTCTACGAAGGAATTGTGGAAGAGGTAAACCAGAATCTAGCAAGATTCGAAAAGTTAAAGCGCGTCCTGCTGGTCCCCGACGAATTCACCGCCAACAACGGCGCGCTGACGCCGACGTTGAAACTTCGCCGCCGTGTAATCGAAAACCGTTACCGCAAAGAGATCGACGAACTGTACTGCCAAGCAGAAGCCATAACAAACTGATCTTCACTCCAACTCCTGAGCGACTGCCTTCAGCGTCCAGCCAATCAGTTTGTAGAGGGGCTTCGGAAAGGGATACCGTTCGCGACAATAATCCGTTAACAATCTCTTGCTCCAGCTGTCAGCTACATCTTCCTTTTCGCGGAACTCCGGCTTGATGGTTGCCTCGATGTGATGGCCTATCTCATGGAACAGGACCAGCCCGAAAATGCCAGTTCGAAGGAGGGGGATCAATGGGTGCAAAACGACGGCGGCGGAAAGATTATCAACGAATAGTTCGATCCATGCGGCTTTGCCTTGATGAGCATGGTGGTAGCGCCCCCGAACCCAAGACTGTGGCAGACGGCGTTTTCGGGAAGTCACTTTACCCAACCGCTGTCGTCGAGGCGCGCCCGATTGATTCGTGAGGACCACACAATCGAGGCCGTGCAAATACCTTGCGGGAACTGAGAAGAGAAGATTGGTAACCAGCTTTCGGACGTAGCGGGGCGGTACGTAATCGTTGTAAAACTCATGAATAACAGTCCGTGTTCTAGACTCGGGTTGCGCGATTTGTTCCACTAGCTTGTTCCCAGACCTCATATACTATGCGAGCGCGACCGCATTCAATACAATATCCCCATGACCGACCCACTCCTCATCGCCGGACGCTCTTTCCAATCCCGCCTGATCGTCGGCACGGGAAAATACAAATCCTTCCAGGAAACCGCGCGCGCTCTCGAAGCCAGTGGCGCCGAGATGGTCACCGTCGCCGTCCGCCGCGTCAACCTCGACCGCAGCAAGGAATCGCTGCTCGACTACATCGATCCCAAAAAATATTTTCTGTTGCCGAACACCGCCGGCTGCTATACCGCCGATGAAGCCATCCGCGCCGCGCGCCTCGGCCGCGAGGTCGGCCTTTCCGACTGGGTCAAGATCGAAGTCATCGGCGACCAAGCCACGCTTTATCCGGACGTGCAAGCCACGCTCGAAGCCACGCGGGTCCTAGTCGGCGAAGGCTTCACCGTTCTGCCCTATACCTCCGACGACATTGTCTTTGCCAAGCGCCTTGTCGAAGCCGGCGCAGCCGCCGTGATGCCGCTCGGCGCGCCCATCGGCAGCGGCATGGGCATTCAGAATCAGGCCCACATCCGCATCTTGCGCGAAATGATCACAGGCGTGCCTTTGATCGTGGACGCCGGCGTAGGCACAGCCTCCGACGCCGCCATCGCTATGGAACTCGGCGCCGACGCCGTCCTCATGAACACCGGCATCGCCGCCGCGCAGGATCCGGTCCTGATGGCCGAAGCCATGCACCACGCAGTTCTAGCCGGACGCCAAGCTTATCTCTCAGGCCGCATGCCGAAGAAGCTGTACGCCACGGCCAGTTCTCCGCTGGAAGGCGTAGTGCGTTAGGTAGCGCCGGCGTCCTCGCCGCCGGCCACGAACAAAGTTTCAGAAGCAATAAAAAGGGCGGCCGCAGCCGCCCCAATCACAACCAGACCCTACCTCAGAGCATCTTCACGCCGTTAATGTGAACTGAATCTCCCGTTACGGTTCCGGTCACGGCGACGTGGTGTCCCTCATGTCCTGTAACCGCATCCGGGTTGTCCACCGTCAGAATCTTCTGATCCCCGTCGGTTACGATCACCATCTTCGCTCCACCGGCCGCGCATTTTTTCGCGCAAGCCGCGTGAGTGGCGCTGGCGCCCTTCACACCACACTGGCTGTCGCTTACGTACCCGTTGACGGTCGTGGTCTTCCCCATATCGTCCAACGCTAAAGCGGTCAGGGCGAAGACGAAACATATCGCAAGACAAAGCACTAGAACTTTTCTCATGGCCGGTTTTTCTCCTTTTTGAACGCCCCGATCGGCGATCAACGTCCCGAACTATAGCACACGGGAACTTTCCGATTGTCACACACTTGTGCATTTTCCCCGCAACGCTGGGCCAAAGGCGGCACGCTCATTTTTTCGCTGAATGACTGGCCGGTGGCGCGGGATTCGCCGCAGCCGCTGGGACGTATACGAATTCTCCGGGACGCAAATAGCGCAACTGTTCGCGCGCTTCTTTCTCAATCGCTTTTTCGTCTGTCTTCAGTCCCTGAATCTTCTGCGCATAGAGTTCGTTCTCCTTCTGTTCCAGCACGATCCGCCTTTGCAGCGACTCGTATTCCATGCGCTTCTGTTTGTAAACGATCATGCCATTCGCGCCAAACATCACATGCACGAACAGCAGGCAGGCGAGGACCGAAACCGTGATGGTCGCGATGCGTCGTCGCAAAGCATACAAACGTCTGCCCAAGGGACGAACAACCTCCATCCATGAGGCAGCCAGAGCTTCGGCCTGTGGCGCCCTCTCGGCCATGGCGCGCAGTCCGTCCTGCGGACTGGGAAATCTCCGGATTCTTGAAATTTCGTTTACTCGAAAATCCATTGCTTCGCCGCCTATGGCTTCGCCGAGCCCACGTCACAAAACTCTTATGGATAAAAACCTTGGTCTTTCAGTGAACTTCTCCTTCACCTCCGGCGTCAAGCGGAAGTTCTGTCGTACCGGAAGATCCGAACCAACTTGGTTACATGCTACATTTCTTTAACCGAAGGACTTCGGCGCCTGGCGCGAAGATGGCCAACAAAATATGACGGACAAACGAATCGTGCTCACCACAGCCGCCTCGGAAGAAGAAGCCCGCAGAATCGCGCGCGCTCTGGTAGACCGTCGACTCGCCGCCTGCGTAAACATCGTTCCACAAATCACGTCTATCTACCGCTGGCAAGGCGCGGTAGAAGAAGCCGGAGAATGGTTGCTGATCGTGAAAACCACTGCGGCGCACTTCGGCCAAGTGCGCGAGGCGATTGCCGGACTCCACTCCTACGACTTGCCGGAGTGCCTTTGCCTGGCAATTGAAGACGGTTCGCCCGCGTATCTGCAGTGGATCGCCGAATCCGTCTCGACGGAGGCAAAGGGGCGCTAGATCGCCTCCAAGCCCACTTCCAGATCATTGAGAATGTCTTCGATGTTCTCGATCCCGACTGAGATCCGCACCATGCCGTCGGTGATGCCAATCGCCTTTCGTCCCTTCTCGCCCAGGCCTGCGTGCGTCATCGTCGCGGGATGCGAGATCAGCGTCTCCACTCCTCCCAGCGATTCCGCCAGCGAGCACACCTGTAGCTTCTTCAGCATCTTGTTGGCATTTTTCAACGATCCGGTCTCAAACGTGATCATCGAACCAAAACCGCTCATCTGCCGCTTTGCCAGTTCGTGCTGCGGATGGTCGGGAAGCCCCGGGTAGAAAACCTTCTTTACTTTTCGATGATTCGCGAGAAAATCAGCCACGATGCGACCGTTGCGGTCGTGAATCTCCATGCGCGCCGCCAGCGTCTTCACCCCGCGCAGCAACAGCCAGCATTCAAACGGAGAAAGAATCGCGCCGGCGGCCTTCTGCAAAAATGCCAGCTTCTCGGCCTGTTCCGGTTTACTGCAGACCACTACACCGCCGAGCCCATCGCTGTGGCCGTTAAGAAATTTTGTGGTCGAATGAACCACCATATCTGCGCCCAGCGCCAGAGGTTGCTGAAAGTAGGGCGACATGAATGTGTTGTCCACGACCAACTCAAGTTTCTTGCGCCGGCAAATCTGGCTGATCGCCGCGAGATCACTCAAACGCATCAGCGGGTTGGTCGGCGTCTCCACATAGACCATCCGCGTGTTCCTGCGGATCGTCCGTTCCACGTTCTCCGCGTCCGACGTGTCCACATAGGAGAACTCCAGCCCGAATCCGGTCAGCACCTGGTTAAAGAGCCGTGGCGTACCGCCATACAAATCGTTTCCGCAAACCACGTGATCGCCCGACTTCAGCATGCACGCAACCGCGTTGATGGCGGCCATTCCGCTGGCGAACACCGGCGCTGCAACACCGCCTTCGAGCGATGCCAGGTTCTCTTCCAATCTCGTGCGCGTGGGGTTTGAGACCCGCGAGTATTCGTAGCCTTTGTTCTCTCCAATGCCCTGCTGCACGTAGGTGGAGGTTGGATAGATGGGGACGGTCACCGCGCCGGTCAACGGATCGGGCTCTTGTCCAGCGTGAATGGCGCGAGTCGCAAAACCGGGTTGTCTATTTTTTTTCATGGAGATTCTCTAAAACAAGCGGCGCCTTTGGTTACTGGGCGAAGTCGACAAAGAACGCGACCCAATCCTCCGTGCCCACAACTCGGAAGGTATGGCCCTTGCCCGTGAGGTCTTCGGCCAGGACGATTTGGCCGGGCTCGATTGAACTTTTCTGGCTGCCTGAGACCTCGACCTCCGCTTTTCCGCTGATCGGGAGGACATACCGGCGTTTATCCGCATTGTGCCAGTCTTGGAAGAATCCGGGAGCTAGGCGCACAATGTACGCAGTGCTAGCTTTGACTGGCTCCGATTGTTCCGCCATAGCCCGCGCTCCAGCTACGGGAGGGAATGTGATCCTGATCAGCTCGACGTGCGTCAGTCCGTCAGCACCGGTGTAGAGGCGGGTGGCCGTAACTGGTGTGCGCTGCTGAGCCAGCGCGATGCTTTGGCCCCGATCCGCATACCAGATAAAGATTAAGAAACTAGCAAAGACCGCCAGAATAATTCGACCTGCGATGGACCTCATAACGTCGTCCCGCTCCGTCGCGCAATCGATACGATCGCGCGAATCTAAATCCCGCCCTCAAAAATCTTCTTCGACAGATACCGCTCTGCCGAGTCTGGAATAATCGTCGCCACGCTTTTACCCGCGCCCAAGCGCCGCGCCACTTCCAGCGCCGCGAATACTACGGCACCGCCGCTCGACCCGGCCAGCACGCCTTCGCGCGCCGCCAACTGCTTTACGGTGGCAAACGCATCCTCGTCCGTTACTGCAATCACTTCATCGCATACTGCGGGGTCGAACGTCTCTGGGATGAAACTATTCCCGATCCCTTCTACTTTGTGCGGGCCGGGCGCTCCACCGCCCAGGACGGAGCCCTGTGTAGTTACGGCAACTGTCAAAACACCGAGCGCGTGCTCTTTCATGTAGCGCGCAACGCCGGTAAAGGTTCCGCAAGTGCCGCAGCCCAAAACCACCGCATCCACTTTTCCATTCATCTGCTCGAATATTTCCACAGCGGTCGTTTCGTAGTGGTAATCGGGGTTTGCCTGATTCTCAAATTGTCCCGCCATAAAGGCAGTGCGATCGCTTGCGACTAACTCTTTAGCACGCCGGATCGCCCCCTGCATGCCCTCGTCGTCAGGAGTACGCTCAACCTCCGCACCCAGGGCGCGCATGATGATTACTTTTTCCTGCGAGAAGTTTTCCGGGACAAATAGCTTGACCTTATAGCCGCGATTCACGCCGATCAGCGCCAGCCCGATCCCCGTGTTTCCAGCCGTCGCTTCGACAATCGTGCCTCCGGGCGCGAGCTTGCCTTCTTGTTCCGCCCTGCGAATAATCCCGATGGCGGCGCGATCTTTCACGCTGCCGCCGGGATTGAGGTATTCAAGTTTGGCGAAGATGTGGGCTGATTCGCCGGGAACCAGCCGGTTCAGTCGAAGCATGGGGGTGGCGCCAACCAAGTCCGTAATATCGTCGGCGACGCCCAAGTGTGAGATTTCGGAGTTTTTCGAGTGCACGCTACAGGGTAAGGGGAGAGTTTGGAATCGTCAATCGTCCGTTCTCTTTATTCGCCCATCGATATTCGCCCATCACTTTAGGAATCACTGAACTACGAACGGCGCCGAGTCAAACGAAGGAGGACGAGGAAACTAAGGGCGTCCTTATTGTGCTTCCCGAGCCGCTATCAAGTTTCCCCCAGTTTCGCCGATCTAGTACTTCTGACCACTGATTCAGGAGGTTCAATGCATCGGCAAAGGGCTGGGCTGCTTTTTGTCTGTGCATATCTTGTCTGTGCGTATCTATGCGCCAGCGGAATCAGCATGCAGGCACAGGAGTTCAGGCTGCTGGACCGCACGGTGCAAGTCCACGGCTTCGTGTCGCAAGGATTCATTTACACGAACGACAACAACTGGCTGACTATGAATACCAGCCAAGGCAGCGCGGCCTTCACTGATTTCGGACTGAATATGTCGTCTCAGATCACGGATAAGTTCCGGATCGGGGCGCAAGTCTACGACCGCAACCTTGGGCAACTCGGGCAATATCATCCATCGCTCGACTGGGCGGTGGCCGATTACAGATTCAAGAGCTGGCTCGGGGTTCGTGCCGGGAAGGTGAAGACCACACTTGGTCTTTACAACGACACTCAGGACGAGGATTTCCTCCGCACATTTGCGCTGCTTCCGCAAAGCGTGTATCCCATCGATATTCGGGACGCGACCATCGCTCTGCTGGGCGCTGATATCTACGGCACAATTTCTTTCGAGCGGCATCTCGGCGAGCTTTCCTACACAGCCTATGCCGGCGATCGCAGGGACAGCATCTACAGCGGCTATCCCTATTACTTCAGCAGTTTCGGAGCGCAAATTAAGAGCTTTGGCGGGCTGCAGTACGGCGCCGATCTTCGCTGGAGCACTCCGCTAAAGGGTCTTTTGATTGGAGCATCACGGCTGAATGGGAACATCACCGGCAAGGGCTCAGTGATAAATCCTTTTAACCCTGGCGGGGGGTTGGTGCCGTACTCTGAGGCCTCGAAAGCTGACTGGGTCAACCAATTCTATGGCGAGTACACGGTGGGCAGATTGCGGATCGATTCGGAGTATCGCCGGTACTGGCGGAACCAGGAGCTGTTCGGCGGCACTTCCGAAAGCTTCGCCGATGTGCGCGGCTGGTACATTTCCGGAGCCTACCGGATTTGCAAACGGTTCCAGTTCGGCTCTTACTACTCTCGCTACACAATCACGAATGTTGTCGCCGGCGCGCTCGCTGTCTTTTATCCTCCGGCAACAGACACCAATCTAGCTGCCAATCACGATTACGATAAAGTCATTACGGGGCGGGTCGACTTCAACAGGTTCTGGAATGTGAAGGTGGAAGGTCACTTCATGAACGGCTATGGCAGCGGCCCATACCCGAATGGATTCTACGTGCAAGTCAATCCCCATGGTTTTCAGCCCAACACCAACGCTCTGGTTCTCAAGACCAGTCTGAATTTCTAAATGAGGGAGGGCCGCAGGCGGAGAACGCGATGAAGAACCACAGAATACTTCCTCTCGTCGCTGTAGTTGTGATCTGCGCCCCACTCCGCGTTGTTGCGTCCGAGGTCAAAGTGATTGCCAATGGAAGTATCAAAGCGGACATGATTTCCACCAACGAAGTCAAAAGCGTCTTTTTGGAGGAGTACGGTTCGCTCAACGGGATCCACGTCGAACCCGTACTCGAAAAGGATGGGCCGGTGCACGAAGCCTTTCTACATGAATACCTCGGGGGCACCGATGACGACCTCCAGAGTTATTATCGCGCTCTGGTGTTCTCCGGGAGGGGCTCCATGCCGAAGCAACTCGACTCCGATGCTGAAGTCCTAGCCTATGTGGCAAGAACGAGGGGTGCGATCGGATATGTAAGCAGCGAAGCCAGTACCGAGGGCGTGAAGACTCTTGTTATAGTGAACGCCGGTAATAACTCCCAAAGACGATTGATCACGCGGGTTGAGCCGGAATATCCCGACACTTTGAAGCGGCTTAACATTGGCGGGACCGTACGACTCCAACTCACCATCGCGCCCAAGGGAAATGTCGTGAGCGTCCAGGTGTTGGGCGGCAATCCAATCTTGGGCGAGGCTGCTGTGGCCGCGGTAAAACAGTGGGTCTATACCGCCAGCCATGCGCGGACGGTTGCCGAAGTCAGCATTCCGTTTGATTCCCACCGTTAGCGGCAAGATCGGGCTCCGCTCGACCATTCCATGCAGGACTACTGCGATCCCAGACGGATGAGTTCTTCGCGCAGGCGCGGGAGCCGTTGGGTTTGGCGGAGGTAGGACATTTCGTTAGGCGCGGATTTGGCGCGAATGATTTTGACCAGCCGCTGCTTTTCGTCGTATGACCAGCGGATTAGGTCAGGGATCAGCGCCAGAACCAGCGACCAGTTTTCGAGGGCTTGGTGCTGGGTCGGGGTCCAACGAGCGGGGTTGATTCTTAGGGCACGGATGACAGCGGCGGTGGAAGCTTGGCGGATTTGTTGGCTGTCGCCTTCGAACTCGCGGGCCATCCGGCGGTTGATGCGCAGGCCGAGGGTGCGGGTGGAGAACGAGTCCCAGGGCCCGGGCATTCCCTCAACGGCTAAAGCCGGCAAGGATTTGGTGATGCGTTCGGAACGCCTGAAGGCGTGCCCTGATACGAATCTTTTGGGGGCGTTTGAAGGAGCCTCTCCGGATAGTCGTAATTCGTAGAACATGTGGGCTTCCGCGAGCCGCTTCAGGATTCGGCGAGAAGTGCGGTATTTCGGGTTGGCGGAGATTTTTTTCTCTTCGCGTTCACACAATGTTTGCAGATCAGGGCGGCCGGAGCGGAAGCCCAGCTTGCGATAGAACCAGAATGCTCCGGAGTCGATGGCTTCGTCGTTGTCCTGTCCGATCTGGTAGGGGTAGATGGAGAAGCAGGTTGCGGCGGTCAGGGCGCGGAGGCAGCGCAGGGCCTGGGCGTAGATCCAGGCGGTTTCTCCCTGGCGGTAGGTGTAGAAGGTGTTGAAGCCAACCTCGATCCATTCGCAGAGTCCAATGGCTTCGACGTAGTTGATAGGAACGCCGTTCTTCAGGGTGTAGCCGGCGAGGTAGGCGCGCAGTGGGAGACGGCGCGCGGGCGCCAATCCCCAGAAGTGCATGACTACCCCGCGGCCCAGGTCGGCGCGGACGACGGTACGTGGGTCGCCGAGCGTGGTGCCGTAGAGTTCGCGATAGCGCACAACCATGATTTCGCGGATAGCGTTCATCACGGATTCTCCGGCTGCGACGGAGAGTTTTTCTACTTTCGGCGCGGGGCGGGTCAGTTCGTACGCGAGAGAAACTTCGCTACGCTGGATGAGCGGGGCATTGTGTAAGTAGAAGCGGCTGGGACGCCTCCAGTTGCGAGTGCGGGAGAGCTTCAGGTTCTCGAGCTTCCAGCGAACTGGGAGACGGAGTGAATCGTAGAGTTTGGCTTGCTGAGGGGCCGGGAGCGGAAGTTGTGAAAAGCGCTTGAGGAGCCAGGGGAGCGCGTCCTGCGGGCCTCGGGCGGCGTTGAGCCAGCGCTGCCACGGGATGTTGGCCTCGACGTATGCATCTTCTTCTAACAGTGGCATGAAGCGCGGCCAGGTGTCGCCGCGGGAGCGCTCGCCCTGATAGTCATCCCAGTAATCGTTCCAGGCAATCTCGATGTTGCGAGGGATGCGGCTGGCGAGCCATTGCGCTACGTCGAAGGAGAGAACGTCTTGCATGGTGGTTCCCGCGATGCCGGAAGTGTCGAAGTCGTCAAAGACTGACATGTCGGCGCGGGCGTCAAGTTTTTCGACACGCTGATAGAAGTTATCGAGTAGATGTTCGACACGTGGGACTGTCGCCGGCGCTCCGGGGAAGGCGCGGAGGAAAAGCAGGGTTTCATGGAAGCGAATGAGGTGCTGCGGATTGCTGAATTCGAGTTTCGAGATTTCGTTTAGGAGTTTGACGATTGTGGCGGCGTAGCCTTTGTCGAAGCGGCTCTTGGCGGCTTCGAACTGGGTTAGGAGTTGGTTGGGATCGTGCCCGTTAGAATCGTGGGATGAGGGCGGCATAGGCGGCGAAATAGTGTAGCGCAGAAACTAGAAATCAAAATCCCCACCTTGTCGCAAAAAACCGCGAGAAGAGTGGGGCACCCCGTGCGAGAGCGGACGTCGGCGCTACTTCTGGGTCAGGCATAGCCTTTTTTCTTCCAGACTTCCCAGTCGCAGCGAACAGCCTCGAGCATCGCTTCGGCTGCCTCGTGGAGCCACCTGCCTTTCTGTTTATCGAGATGCCGGAGGATTAGTTTGCGGGCGGAGGGCGTGCCGAGATGGATGTTCGCGGTTTCATATCCCATCGCGTGGAGCAGGCGGAGTTCGGTGTTGGGGGCGCGGAGAGATGCGAGTTCGATCCGAGAGCAAAGCGGGCCAAGCCTGCGGACGATCCAGCGTCCGCGCAACTGGACAAAGGGATCGGGACACCGGACAGCGCGGTTGATAATGGTCTGGTAGAGAATTTCTGCGGGGCCTTCGGCCTGGCCAGCGCCCTTCTTCTCAGCCTCGACGCTCTGTGCCCAGTGAGATGATGATGGAACCAGGGCCTTGGCTTCGCGTGCAATGCGGCCGCCGTGCCAGTCGGCGATCGCTACATAACGGGCGTGGCCGAGACTGCCCAATCCGGCGGTGCGGTGGGCGAGGCGATACTTAATGCCAGGCGCGGGCATTAAGTGCTCGATGGCATCGACGGCGCTGACCGGGCATTCGCCTTTGAGCGTGGGGAGTGCGTCCATCTTCGCCCAGAAGCGGACGGGATCGCGGAGTTCGCCTTCGGCGATGCGGCGGAGCCACTGGTGTCTTTCGCCAAGGACAAAAGCGCAACCCTTCTCCTCCATGCCTTCGTGATAACCCTCTAACATGGCGGTACAGATGTCCTCGCGTTTCACCGGGAGACGTCCGGCCTCAACGGCGAGATGGGCGCTGACTCCGAGACGCACCAGATCGATGGTGTAGGACATGGGCCAGGCTTCGTCGAAATCGTTGACGCCCCAGATGAGCCGGCCTTCGATGTCGCGCCAGGTTCCGAAATTTTCAACGTGGAGATCGCCGACGGCGAGGACTTGCGGGGCGCGGGCGAGATCGGGACAAACCTGAGGCCAGATCTGCGCCCAGCGGTAATAAGTGGCGCGGAGGAACATGAAGACATCCGCCTTCATGTTCGTGTGCTTGAGGCGAAGATCTTTCTGATCGATGCGAGTGCGTTGGGCGAGCCAAGCCTCGAAGTTACGGGTGGCTTTGACAACGTTCATGCGGGCAACGATAGCGACGGGGA
>Ga0187871_10001786_pt1 | contig 18290 bp, 13 predicted proteins | sample June2016WEW_16_1_FD_132988 | JGI IMG/M metagenome (GOLD analysis project Ga0187871, IMG submission 132988) | Peatland microbial communities from SPRUCE experiment site at the Marcell Experimental Forest, Minnesota, USA - June2016WEW_16_10 | ecosystem: Environmental > Terrestrial > Soil >...
AAGTCGAGTGCCGCCAGAGACAGCACGGCGTGTTTAATGTGTTGTCGGTCCATGCGAAGCTCCGAGATGGTTCTTTGCGGTCTTATGGTTCTTCCGGTTTCCGTTTGTGATTGGGGCAGTACTCCTGTTGTCCGACTTGGTGGGCTATCAGATCGGCTGGCGGAGTGAATAGCCTGTTCGATCCTTACCAACTCCGAGCTAAGGTTTATAATTATTTTCGCTAGATTCAATGATGTGCTCCGTGCTAATAACTACGCCGTTGTGCTCGACGGTCTGGGTGAGCATTCAGATCCATTGGAGCTTGGGGCATCCGGCCAGTGCGCTCTCCTTGTAGGTTGTTCGTTTAGGACATCTCGAATGCGGTTTTTTAGCATTTCCGGCAGGAACGGCTTTGGAAGGAATGACCATCCGCTGTTCAGCACCGGTATTCCCGTGTTCAGGCCGGAGATCAACAAGATTTTGGTGTCGGGTCGTCCGTGGCTTAACTGGGTCGCCACTTCGATCCCGGTCATTCCAGGCATGTCAACATCCGACAAAAGCAAGTGAATTGTTCCGTCGAATTCACGAGCCTTTTGAAGCGCTTCGTTCCCGTCCCGTGCAACAATAACTTTGTAGCCATATCCGTGGAGCAGGGCTGCGAAGAGTTTTTGAAGCTGCCTATCGTCATCCGCAAAGAGAATTGTCTTGCCGGAATGGCTTGATGATATCTTGTCAATTTCGGCTGGTAGCGTAGGACGAACTGTCTCGCCGATCGTGCAAGCCGACGATATCGCGGTCGTTGGGTCTTCGGTGTCGATTTCGGGCGGCTTTCTCATTGAACTAGGCCACGCCCCTCGACACCATTCGGAACTCCTACGAGTCGGTTAACGCTTTTCAGAAGTTCCGCAGGATGAAACGCCTTCTCTACGGTGATAATCGAGTCCAAAGGCAGTTCGTCCCATTCGGCGGCATCCTCTTCGCATCTCAGCGGACCTCCCAACATCAGGATGATCCTCAAAGACGGCAACAGGGATCGAAGGTCCAGGGCGACACGGACGCCACTGGATCCATCGGGCAGGTTGACATCGGTAATCAACAAATCTAGTCCTGGGTCGGCTTCCTCAAAGCAACGGAATGCCTCAGCTGCGGTGGTCGCCTCGAGAATCAGATGGCCCAGCGGTGCAAGTGTTAACCGCATTCGTGCTCGTATTGCGGCCTCGTCGTCCAGAATCAGAATAGTGCTCACGCTTCATCCTTGCCCCATGCCATGCTAAACAGCCACGCCGGAGCCTGCTATCAAGCCGCGGTCGGCGGTGAGGCCGGTGGGAATACTTTCATACCCTTTGGCGGCTCGACCACCAGCAAGCTACGAACTGCCATTACGGTCAGGTGGTGTGGGTTTCGTGCATTGGCGCGTAGCAATTTGTCAGTTTGCTCGACACTGGTTAGCGTGACGCCGCTTTTGGCACGGGCAGATTCGAGAACGGCAGACTGCCAGACGGACAACGTAGGCTTTCCAATCGAAGCAAGGGAAACAACTTGCGGTCGCCGTGAAACGAGGTACGGTTTTCGCTGCATTTGAATCACCTTTCTATAAGTGCTGCCGGTCTCCATTCGCAAAAATTGGCTTCGGCGATAAAGAAATACCCTAAGAGACTCAAGGAAATCTCTTACTATTTATCAGCATTTATCGGAAGACGAATCAAGTCAAGAAGAAAATGCCAGTTTGAGCAATATTGACCAATCCCAGCGCGATATTTTGCCCAATATTGACCAGAGGCGTGATTAATTCTCACCAAGCGCGAGGGGATATGGCTGGATTCGGCGTGGCTCCGGTTCCGATAGCGCCGCAGGGATGTGTTGCGTGATGTTCAACTGGAAGCTGGTGGCTTCATATGGTATTCGACGGCGCGATTTATGCACGGCTGAGACCAGAACTGGGCAGTCGGGGGAGTCAAACGGCGGGCATCACGGGCGGGATTCGCGGCCAATGCGGTTGGCCGTACGCTACCAAATAGAGAAACCACCTAAGCTATTGTAACTTAATATCTTAGCATCAATGTCGTGAACGCGCTACCTGCCCCCCGTGCTAACCTCGCGCAAACCTCCAGAGGGACGCGCCTGCCTCTCGTTGCCAGACCGCCTCAGCTACCCGACGTGGTTTCAAACACTTACCGCCCTTTGCCTCTCGTTACCTTCCCGCTAGGCAGGTTCGAGCCCCGTCGTCCCCGCCACCTTCTCCCTTTTGTTTGCAGACACCTCCGAAGTTTTAGCCCTCCGCGTGCAAATATTCTTTACGCCCGCACCGCGCCAGCTTTTAACGTCCGCCATGGCGTCGTTCATGATCTTCGCCGCGGCCTTCGTATCGCCCGGCAACGCGTGCGAGTGGATCGATAAGGCGATGTTTTGGTCCGCGTGCCCCAGGGTGTTCGGAGACGACGGTGACCGGCACGCCGTTACTTAGCAGACTAGTGGCGTGGGAGTGCCGCAAGGAATGGAGGCTGACGCCATGCCGCCCGACTTTCCGCATGAGTTCGGACACGCGGGCTCCGAGGCAGCGAAATCGTGGTCTTTGAGGCAGTGCACGCCTGATCGAAGTCCGCTCGCATGTGATCCATCCAACGAAAAAGACTTTTGAGCTAGATGCGAGGCACATCTTCCTAGAAGTCACGGAGTGACTGCAAACACGATGCCGTATCCCGAACTCCCACCGCTGGACGTCGTTCCGTAGAGTATGCCGGCGGGGCCCAAGACAAGCTGCCCTGGTCCCGCTCCGTCGCCGTTCTCACCGGTGAAACTGTGCAGAATGGTCTCGGTCCACGCCCCACCTTGCGTCGGTGGCGGCGTCAGTTGGAATACTGTGCCACACCCGGTAGCTCCCCAGTAGTAGCATCCCAGACCGGTCGCGGCGCTACCGCCATAACTCGTAGTGCCATAAAGCACGCCATTCTTTCCTAATACCAATCCAGCCGTTGGATAGGCTCCATCGTCGTTAAGCGCCGTGAAGCTGTAAATTACGGTCTCTGTCCAGGCCCCGCCCGGCGTCGCAGGCGCCGTTAACTGGAAAACCGTACCGCAGCCTTCGCTGGAATACACCGCACACGCTCCGCCGCCGCCGAAGTTTGTTGTGCCATAGAATACTCCCGGGCCTTCAGTAAGCGGGGCAACGGAATTGCAGCCATCGTCGCCTCCCTTGAAGTCGTAAATCGTACCTCCGATCCAGATGCCGCCCGCCACCGCAGGTGGCGACAACTCGTAGACCGCACCGCAGCCGGAGAAGTTGTAATCGGAGTAATGGTCATACGTGGTCGTGCCGTACAACGATTGCCCAACAGCAACCACTGCTGCTTGCGGACCCAACCCGAGGCTTTTCCTGGCAGGAAACTTGAGTATGATGCGATCCGTCCACCTGTTTCCCGCCATCCCTGGGGGTGTGAGTTCGAACACGACCCCGCCATCCGGCGCCCCATCGATGGGCGTGTAACCGTTGTTGAATGCCGGGCCGTAGATCGCCCCGCTGGGACCGATGAACAGCGCGCCGGCCGGCGAGGTCTGAAGAGTATAAGTTTCCGGGAAAGTGTACAGAACAGTCTCGGTCCAGTCCCCGCCCGCATTCTCATCCGGCGGCGCTAATTTGAAAACGGTCCCGGTGAGGAGCCCTACGTGGTGCACTCCTCCGTGGAGAGTCGTGCCATAGAGGGCTCCGTCCTGGCCGAACACCGGGTTAAACCCTGGATGTCCCCCATCGATTCCGTTGAAATTGAAGATCTCTCTCTTGGACCATGCGCCTGACGCGGCCGGAGTTAATTCGAAGACCGTGCCGCACCCGGGAGAACCGTAGCCGCAGGGGTGTGCACCCCCGAATTCGGTCACGCCAAACAGTTCTCCATTCTTGCCGGCGATCACACCGGCAGGCGAAGACCCGTCCGTAGCCCCTTGAAAGTTGTATAGCGTGGTGAGGACCGCCGTTTGCGCAGTCGCGCCGCGTGCCATGAGCAGCGCCAGCGCTCCAGCATATGCAAGCCGAATGGCAGTGCCGGTAATCGTCGGCTGGTTGGGTCGCATCGTTCCCCTCCTGCGATCCAGTGTACATTGACATCGGCTGCGACTCGGCGGAAAGGTGGCTTCCGGCTGGGACCATCCGTTCGACTAGGCAACCATTGGAATTCCCGGCGTTGCTTGACAGGTGGCGTCGGCGCGGCGTATTGTAAATGGTTTAGGTATGGGCAAACCATCGGACTTAATCCAGGGCACTCTCGATTTGCTGATTCTCCGCACCATCGAACTTGAACCGCAGCATGGGTGGGCTATCGCGAAGCGCATCGAGCAAACGAGCGAGGACGTATTGCAAGTAAGCCAGGGCGCACTGTATCCGGCGCTGCACCGCTTGGAGCAGCAGGCTTGGATCCGCGCCGCGTGGCGCAAGACCGAGACCGGGCGCGAAGCGAAGTTCTACGAACTGACCAGAGCCGGCCGCGCGCAATTGCAGAAAGAACTGGCGCAGTGGGAGCGCCTGTCGCGGGCCGTGGGACTGGTGATCCGGACGGCGGAGCCGTAGCGCCGTGAACGCGCGGCGCAAATGGGATATCGCCGCAATGCGGCTGCGCTCCCTGGCCCGCCGGAAGCGCGTTGAAGACGATCTCGAGAAGGAGCTGCGATTCCATCTGGAACAGCAGGTGGAAGAGAACCTGGCGGCGGGTATGCCGCCCGCCGAAGCCCGCCGCGCGGCCCTGCGCAAGTTGGGAAGCGTAGCGCAGATACAGGAGGAATGCCGCGATATGCGACGCACCGATACGCTCGAAACTTTGGGGCGCGATTTACGATACGCCCTGCGATCGCTGGGAAAAACCCCCGGCTTTACGGCCGTGATCCTGCTCACGCTGGCGCTCAGCATCGGCGCAAACAGTGCGATCTTCAGCGTGATCGATGGCGTGCTGCTGCGGCCGCTGCCCTACCCCGAAGGCGACCGCATCGTGCGCGTCTTTTTTCACAGCTCGAGTTATCCCAAGTTTCCTTTGAATCCTTTCGATTTTCGCGATTTCCGCAGGCTGATCGGTTCGTTCGAATCGCTGGCCGGCTTTACGCGCGCCGATCTACAGCTTTCCGGAAACGGCCAACCGGAGCGCTTTACGGGGTTCGCCGTCACTGCAGGTTTTTTTCATGTGTTGGGATTACACCCCGCGCGCGGGCGAGAGTTCGGGGCGAGCGACGAGATCCCGGGCAATGAACAGCAGGCGATTATCAGCGATCGGCTGTGGCGGGGCAGGTTCGGCGCCGACCCGAACATCGTCGGGCGGAAGATCACGCTGGATTCACGGCCCTTCACCATCGCGGGCGTGATGCCTCCAGGCACGGATCATCCGGGCAACGAATATAACGGCGTGGCGCACGGCGAGACGGTAGACATCTGGTGGCCGTTCGCATTCCGGGGCGATCCGAACCAGCGCGGTTCGCATTATATGGAAGTGATCGGGCGCTTGAAGAAGGGCAAAACGGCGGCGCAAGCGCAAGCGGAAATGGACGCCATGATCGCGCGGGTTAACCGCCAGAATCCGGGCGCCCTGGGAGGCTGGCAGGCGCTGGTAGTTCCGCTTTACCAGGAGATCGTGGGACCGAGCGAGCGAATGCTTCTGGTGCTGCTGGGCGCGGTCGGCCTGGTGCTTTTGATCGCCTGCGCCAATGCGGCGAACCTGCTGCTGGCCCGGGCGACGGCCCGCCAACGCGAGATGGCGGTGCGCACGGCGCTGGGCGCGGGCCGATCGCGGCTGGTGCGGCAGATGTTGACGGAAAGCCTGCTGATCGCGTTTCTGGGGGGCGCCTGCGCTATCGCGGTGGCGGTGGCAGGCGTACGGGCGATGGTTGCCCTGCTGCCCGCCGATTTCCCGCGCGCCGATACCATTCACGTGAACGTGGCGGTTTTCGGATTCACGCTTCTGGTGGCCCTGGGCACCGGCATCCTTTTCGGGCTGGCGCCCGCGCTGCAGGCAGCCCGCACCGACGTACAGGATGCTCTGCGCGCCGGCGGACGCGGCGCGGGCAGTAACCGCGGGCATCTGCGGCTGCGCAGCGTCCTGGTAGTGGGTGAAGTCAGTCTCGCCTGCCTGCTGCTGATCGGGGCGGGCCTGATGCTGCGCAGTTTCGTGCATCTGCTGCGCGCCGACCCGGGCTTTCGTCCCGAACACCTGCTGACGGCGCGGGTGGCGCTGCCGGATGCCGCCTACAAACCGTTGGAGACGCTGCGGTTCTGGAGCCGGTTGACCGAAAGGCTGGATTCGGTGGCAGGCATCCGGACTGCGGGCGTAGGTACGGATCTGCCGTGGACCGGGTACGACGACAATGTCAGCGGCTTCACCATCGAAGGGAAGAAGCCGGCGGCCGGCCAGGACTTCCGCGCGCGCTATCACGTGGCCAGCCCCGGCTACTTCCGTGCGATGGGCATTCCATTGATCGGCGGCCGGTTCTTCACAGCGGGCGACGATATGAAGGCGCCACTCGCCATGATCGTCAACCAGAGCATGGCGCGGCGTTATTGGCCGGGTGAAAACGCGGTGGGCAAACGCATCACATTCGATGACCATCCTAAGGAGAAAGATTGGATGACTATCGTGGGCATCGTGGGCGACGTAAAGGATAAGCCGGATAGTCCCGCGGCGGAAATGGCGCTGTGGTGGGCGATCCAGCAGACGCCCGTTTCGGTGAACAATATGGCCGTCGCGGTGCGCGGCAGTGCGGGCGCGGCGATGCTGGCGAACGATCTGCGGGAGGCCGTACGGCAGCTCGATCCCAACCTGGCGATAGCGAACATCCTGCCGATGGACAATATCGCGGACGCGAACGTTTCCACGCCGCGGTTCGCGCTTTTTCTGGTGGCCTTGTTCGCAGGCCTGGCGCTGACCCTGGCGGCCATCGGCATCTATGGCGTGATCTCTTATGCGGTGAGCCAGCGGAGCCATGAGTTCGGCTTGCGGATGGCGCTCGGCGCGCGGCCCGCGGATGTGCAACGGCTGGTGGCGGGCCAAGGCCTGAAACTGGCGTCGATGGGTGTGGCTTTGGGGCTTTTGGGCGCGCTGGCGCTGGGCCGCGTGATGTGGAGCCTGCTCTTCGAGGTGAGCGCCACCGATCCGGCGACGTTCATATCGGTTGCGGCGGCCGCTATCGCGGTGGCGGCGCTAGCCTGTTACCTGCCGGCACGGCGGGCGACGGCGGTAGATCCAGCCAACGCGCTGCGGTCGGAATGAGACGATTTCGCGGCATCGAGTATTTTTCTTGAGATTTGCCGGCGGCTTCGGGCACGAGAAGATATGCCGCCTAAATCTCACATGCGCAGGCACGTCCGCCTGCCATTCGCAGCCTGGCTGCAGGTATCCTGGAAAGACTCGCGCGGACTGGTAAAGAATCTGCGCGCCAAGTGCCTGGACCTGTCGGCTGAAGGCGCCCGCCTGGAGACCGACGCACCCATCGCGGCGCGCACCAGCGTAACCTTATCTTCCACACGGTATGGCAGCCTGGGCACCGCGTCGGTGCGCCATTGTGTGCGCCAGACGTTGAAGTATTCGATCGGACTGGAATTCACTTCGTCGATGGCGCTCGCCGGACAGGGCCGCAAGCGCTGCCTGGAGGAGATTCAACCTCCGGCGGAGGCACAAAAATGACCGCTTGCGAACTTCCGCCGATGGTGGGAATGCCCGCTTTCCGGCCGCCGCTGCCGGAAACGCTAGCCGATCTGGATATCTCGCCCACGCTGGTGCAGGATCTTTTCGTACGCACAGTACGAGAGCAGGGGCAGTCGAGCCTGGGCTCGCTCCGTGAGCGGATCAAACTGCCGCACACGGTGCTGGAGCCCGTATTCCGGCAGTTGCGCCAGCAGGCCTATCTGGACGTGAAGGGCATGCAGGGCAACGATTATTATTTTGCGCTCACGAACGCGGGTAAGGCGCTGGCGGCGGAACGCGCGTCGATCTGTGCGTACGCAGGCCCCGCCCCGGTATCGCTGGCCGCTTACGAGCGCGCGGTGCGCCGGCAGGCCGCGCACGTGCGAGTGAACCGGGAGAGCTTGCGGCGCGCGTTCGGCGACCTGGTCGTTCCAGAGAGTCTGCTGGACCAACTGGGGCCGGCGCTGATCTCGCAGAAAGCGCTATTTCTGTACGGGCCGACCGGGAACGGCAAGACCAGCCTGGCGGAGCGGCTGCTGCGCGTCTATGAGGATGCCGTGCTGATTCCGTATGCGATCGAATTGTCGGGCTATATCATCACGCTGTTCGATCCGGTGCTGCATCGCCCGCTTGCGGAGCAGCCGGAAGACCTGGACGCGCGCTGGGTACTCTGCCAACGCCCGTCGGTGGCGGCCGGGGGGGAGCTGGTTTCAGAAATGCTGGAACTGCGGTCCGACGCTACCTCAGGCATCTACTCCGCGCCATTGCAGATGAAGGCCAACAACGGGATTCTGGTGATCGACGATTTCGGACGCCAGGTGATTTCGCCGCGGGACCTGCTGAACCGCTGGATCGTACCGCTGGACCGCCGCGTGGATTACCTGACCTTGCACCATGGGCAGAAACTGTGCATGCCGTTCGAAGTGATGGTAGTGTTTGCGACCAATTTGGACCCGTCTGAATTGGCCGACGAAGCGTTTCTGCGCCGCATACATAACAAAATCTACGTTGAGCCGGTGAGCAGGGAGTGCTTCCAGGAAATCCTGGGGCGGGTGGTGGAGGAACGGGGCTTGCGGTGCGACGAAGCGACCGCGGATTATGCGGCTGAGTTGTGCTTGCGGCATGGGGACGCCTTGAAGGCGTGCTATCCGGGGGACTTGTGCGACATTCTGATTTGGAGGAGCGAATACGAGGGACGCGCGCCGGTAGTGACGGGCGGCGAGTTGGACCGGGCCGCCGATTTGTATTTTACGCGGGCGTAGGAAGGGGTTTCTCGCCAAGGCGCCAAGGTTACCGCGAATGGCGCTAAGAGACCAAGGTTACCGCGAATGGCGCTAAGAGAACAAAGCAGAAGGCATAAATTGACGGAGAATCAGGTGGCTCGGTTGGTTGCCGATGCGGCTTATCGCGTGCATACGACCTTGGGGCCGGGATTATTGGAGTCGTTTTATGTGGCGGCTTTGGCTTACGAACTGGGGCGGCGCGGATTGAATTTCGGGCGGCAACAGGCGGTTGCCGCGGTTTACGGGGAGGTCGAGATTCGGGCCGCTTTTCTATGCGGACTTGATGGTGGAAGAGATGGTCATCGTGGAAGTGAAGGCGGTGGAGGCCATTGCGCCCGTCCACAAGAAGCAGCTTTTGACCTATCTTAAGCGGCCGGCAAACGATTGGGGCTGCTGATTAACTTCAATGTCTTCCTGATTAGGGACGGAATCACCCGCATAGTAAATGGACTTAGGGATTAGGACTCTTGGCGGACTTCGCGGAATTAGTTCAGAGATTAAGATTTCTTGGCGTGCTTGGCGGTTATCTTTGCGCCTTGGCGAGAAATCTTACTCCTCCTGTTCGCCCAGATCCGCCGCACGGTTTTCGAACTTGGTGAACTCGTGCAGGAACACCATTTCGATTTTGCCCACCGGGCCGTTGCGCTGCTTGGCCAGGATCAGCTCGGCCTGTCCCTTCAGGCTCTCGTCCTGGGGCCGGTAAACCTCTTCGCGGAAGATGAAAGCCACGACGTCGGCATCTTGTTCGATCGATCCGCTTTCGCGCAGATCGCTGAGCTGCGGACGGTGGTCGCCCTGCCGTGTTTCGGGTGCGCGGTTGAGCTGCGAGAGCACGATCATCGGCACGTTCAGGTCCTTGGCGAGCAGCTTCATACCGCGCGAGATGGTACTGATCTCCTGGTTGCGGTTCTCGAAGCGGCCGCGCCCGGACATCAATTGGAGATAGTCGACGATCACCAGGCCCAAGCCGTGCTCGGCCTTGGTGCGGCGCAGCTTGGCGTGGATATCCATCATGTGGATGCCGGCCGTGTCGTCGATGAAAAGCGGGGCTTCCACGAGGCTCGAAGCCGCGGCCTGCAACCGTTTGCGTTCATCGGCGCTGAGATAGCCGGCGCGGAATTTCTGGCTGTCCACGCGCGCGGTGGCGCACAGCATACGGGTGAGCAGCGACTCCTTCGACATTTCGAGCGAGAAGATCGCGACCGTGCGCTTGACCTTGCTGGCGACGTGCTGCGCGATATTCAGCGCCAGCGCGGTCTTGCCCATGGATGGCCGCGCAGCCAAAATGAATAAATCGCCGGCGTGCAGCCCGCTGGTTTTCTCGTCGAGCTTGGTGAATCCCGTGCTGATGCCCTTGACGCGCTTGCTGGGATCGAGGAAGGCGTTCAGTCCGCCCTGGTACTCGTCGATCACCTGGCGCGGGCTGACCAGTCCGCTCCGGACGCGGTCTTCGCCCAGTTTGAGCAGCGTCTCTTCGGCGCCCGCCAGGATCTCGCCGGCGTCTTCTTCGCCGATGAGGCAGCGGTTCATGAGGTGCTGCGAGGCGAAGATGATCCGCCGCAGCACGGCCTTATCCTTGACGATGCGGATGTAGGCGTCGATATTCAGGATCTGCGGCAGGCCGTCGTCGAGAGAAACCAGGTAGCTGAGGCCGTCGCAGGATTCCAGCTCGTTGAAGCGCATCAGCTCGTTGGCCACCGTGACGCGGTCGATGCGCTCGCCGCGCTCGGCCAGCTCACCCATGCGGGAGAAGATGCGGCGATGTTTTTCGAGGCTGAAATCGTCGGGCTGGAGTTCGCCGGCGGCCTGTATATAAAGGCTATCGTTGAGCAGGATGGAGCCGAGCACGAAACGCTCGGCATCGACGTTGCTGGGCAGGCCCTTATCGAGGGCTATGGAAGTCGCTGACATGGCGGATTACTCAGGTTACAGGCGCGTGACGCCCGACGCACGCACTTTTTTCAGGCCTTGTTTTGATCCGCTTAGCCTCTGTATAAAACATGGCATTCGCGCCGGATTGGGGGGCGCCGGCAAATCGTTCAGAATCAGTGGGCCGGGACTCGCGGCGGGAGCTTGTTAACGGTTTTGCACACGCGTTCAACAGGGCCGCCGCAAGAAAGAACATCCGGCAGAAACAAATCTCTTATCTTCTGTTTTTACTCTATTTGCGGACCGTGTGCAAGAACTTTCCTTTGAAGCACACGGTAGCGGCTATCGGGCGGGCACCACGACCTCCAACTGGCGGAAGCGCGCGCTGAAATGCCGCAAGAACGGCGGTTCGACGGCAATCTCGAGCCCGCGGATTTCTTCCTTGCGCGCGTTCACCTCGAGGATGGCTTCCACCACGTAATCGATGTGGCTCTGCGTGTACACCCGGCGCGGGATCGCCAGGCGCAACAGCTCGTGCTGCGCCTTGTCGCCGAACATCACCGAGCCGATTTCCACGGCGCGTATGCCGGCGTGGCGGTATAACTCGACGGCCAGGGCCTGCCCCGGGAACTGCGCGCGCGGAATGTGCGGCAGCATGCGCGCCGCATCGATATAGATGGCATGCCCGCCGGGCGGCTCCACGATGGGAACCCCATGATCGGCGATGTGCCGCCCCAGGTAGCTGGTGGAAACGATGCGGTAGTTGAGATAAGCCGGGTCGAGCACTTCATCCAAGCCCACCGCGATGGCTTCCAGGTCGCGCCCCGCCAATCCGCCGTAGGTGGGAAAGCCTTCCGTGAGGATCAGCAGGTTGGTTTCCTGGGCCGCGAGGCGGTCGTCGTTGGTGGAAAGGAATCCGCCGATGTTGGCGAATGCGTCCTTCTTGGCCGAGAAGGTGCAGCCGTCGGCGAGAGAGAACATTTTCTGCGCGATTTGTTTTGGCGTCCAACTGGCGTACCCGGGTTCGCGCTGGCGGATGAACCAGGCGTTCTCGGCAAAGCGGCAGGCGTCCAGGTAAAAGGGGATGCCCCAGCGGCGGGTGATGCGCCGGACCGATTCGATATTGGCCATCGAGACCGGCTGTCCGCCGCCGGAATTGTTGGTGACGGTCAGCATCACCAGCGGAATATGCTCCGCGCCGGTCTCCTGGATCAGGCTCTCCAGGGCGTCGACGTCCATATTGCCCTTGAAATCGAGGCGGGCCTGGGTGTCGGCGGCTTCGGGGATGGGGAGATCGACGGCCCGGGCGCCGGTGAATTCGATGTTGGCGCGCGTGGTATCGAAGTGCGTATTGCTGGGCACGACGTGCCCGGGGCGGCACATGACGGTGAACAGGATGCGCTCGGCGGCGCGGCCCTGGTGCGTCGGGATCATGTGGCGGAAGCCGGTGAGATCGTCGACCACGCGCTTCATGCGGAAAAAGCTCTCGCTGCCGGCGTAGGATTCGTCGCCGCGCATGAGCGCCGCCCACTGCCCGGTGGACATGGCGCTGGTTCCGGAATCGGTGAGCAAGTCGATGAGGATGTCCTTCGCTTCGATCAGGAACAGGTTGTAGCCCGCGGCTTCGAGCAGGCGCTCGCGCTCCTCGCGGGTGGTGTGGCGCAGCGGCTCCACGCTCTTGATGCGGAATGGTTCGATGATCGTTTTCATTCGATTCGCGACTCCTCTGTAACCTACCAGTTTAATGTTTTAATATGCCTTGAGGAGAAACATGACGCGAAAATTGTTCCTGGCGGTTTGCGGCGGCGCGGCGATGCTCGCCACCAGCTTGTTGGCAGCCGACGCCACGCCCAAGACGGTGATCCACGTGATTTCGGTCGAGTGGAAGAAGGATGCCACGCCGGCCCAGATTGAGAAAGCGATTAAGGGGGCGGAAGCGCTTCCGTCGGAGTATCCGGGGATTCTGCACGTGTGGACGAAGCCGATCAAGAAACAGCTTCCGGAGGGGTATAGCCACGTGATCGTGATGGAATTCGCGAGCGAAGACGCGCTGGCGAAATATGCCGGGAGCCCGGCGCAGAAGAAGTGGTATGAGGCGTACATGGCGGTGCGCGAGGAGAGCCGCACCAGCGATATCACGAATTAGCGAGCCGATTTGGACTTTTGGTTGGACCACTAATGGTGACGATGGGCCGCAGCCTGTGGCGCACGCTTTAGCGTCGCTTTAGCGGGGGCCGCGCGGATGCGGGTGAAACAGCGGCGAGACCCGCGTGGGGCAACGTCGACAGCGCTTCGCCTTGGAGGGCGGGCAGGATTGCCCGCCCTCCGATTCAGGAATAGATTCCGGGGGCTTCGTAGCCGATCGCTTGCACATACTCCACGTAGGAGCCGGGATATACGCGCGGATGGCGGTCGCGGCCGCTTTCTCCGCCTAACTCCAGGACGCGCGAGCCCAGGCCGCGCAGGAACATGCGGTCGTGGGAGACGAAGATCATGGTGCCTTCGAAGTCTTTGAGCGCGTCCACCAACATCTCTTTGGTAGCCACATCCAGGTGATTGGTGGGCTCGTCGAGCACCAGGAAATTCGGCGGGTTGTAGAGCATGCGCGCCATGGCCAGCCGCGATTTCTCGCCACCCGAGAGCGCCCGGATGCGCTTGTCCACGTCGTCTCCCGAGAACTGGAACGCGCCCGCGAGCGTGCGCAGGGGGCCCAGGCCATCCTGCGGAAAGTCCCTTTGAAGCTGCTCGATGATGGTCAGCTCGGGATCGAGCACGTCGAGCGATTGCTGGGCGAAGTAGCCCATGTTCAGGCTGGCGCCCAGGCGCACGCTGCCGGCGTCGGGCTCGCTCGCGCCCGCGATCATTTTCAGCAGGGTGGTCTTCCCCGCCCCGTTCCTGCCCATCACGGCCCAGCGCTCGCCGCGGCGGATGGTCAGATTGAAGCCGTCGTAGATCACGCGCGGGCCGTAGCTTTTGTGCAGATCCTCGATGACCGCGACCTGATCGCCCGAGCGCGGCGGCACGCGAAACTCGAACTTTACCACCTGGCGTTTCTTCGGCAGTTCGATCTTCTCGATCTTATCGAGGGCCTTGATGCGGCTCTGCACCTGGGCGGCTTTGGCCGCGTGAGTCTTGAAGCGGTCGATGAAGCGCTGTTCCTTGGCCAGCATGGATTGCTGGCGCGCGAAGGCCGCCTGCTGGTTGGTCTCGCGGATGGCGCGCTCGCGCTCGTAGAAATCGTAATTGCCCGAGTAAACGATGATTTCGCCGGCATCGATTTCGGCGATCTTCGAGACGATGCGGTTCATGAACTCGCGGTCGTGCGAAGTCATCAGCAGGGCGCCGGGGTAGGACTTCAGAAACTGCTCCAGCCAGATGATGGACTCGATGTCGAGGTGGTTGGTGGGCTCGTCCATCAGCAGCACATCGGGCCGGCCGAGCAGGACGCGCGCCAGCGCCACGCGCATCTTCCAGCCACCCGATAGCGCGCCGGCGTCGCCATCGATCTGGTCGTCCTCGAAGCCCAGACCGTGCAGGACCTCGCGCGCCTGGGCTTCGAGCGAATAGCCGCCCAGGTGCTCGTATTCCTCCTGCACTTCGCCGAAGCGCGCCAGGATGCGGTCCATATCGCCGGCGCGCGCCGGATCGCTCATGGCGTGATGCAGGTCTTCCAGCTCGTGGTGCAGATCGCCGACGCGTCCGCTGCCGGCGATGGCCTCGTCGAGCACGGGCCGGCCTTTCATCTCTTCGACGTCCTGTCGGAAGTAGCCGATGGTGAGTTTCTTCGGCACGGAGACCTCGCCTTCGTCGGGCGATTCCTCGCGCACGACCATGCGGAAGAGAGTGGTCTTGCCGGAGCCGTTGGGGCCGACCAGGCCGACCTTCTCGCCGGGGTTCAATTGAAAGGAGGCGTCCACGAAGACCAACTGCTTGCCGTATTGCTTATTGATGTTGGAGAAAGAGATCATCGAAATACCAAGCTAACAGAAGCGGCGTTGCCAACCTGACGGCGGTACCTTAGAATTGGACGTGCGGGCGGGCGTGAAAGACTTTTTTGTTAGTTACAGCAAAGCCGACTTACGATGGGCGGAGTGGATCGCCGCCCAGTTAGAGAACGCTGGTTACAGCACGATCTACCAGGTCCGTGATTTCCGGCCCGGGTCGAATTTCGTGGTGGAAATGGACCGCGCCACGGCCGATGCGAAGCGCACCCTCGCGGTGCTTTCGCCCGACTATCTGGCGGCCCTTTACACGCATCCGGAGTGGGGCGCGGCGTTCGCCCAGGACCCGACCGGGGAGAAGGGGATACTCGTTCCGGTGCGCGTGCGCGAGTGCGAGTTGAAGGGTCTGCTTGCCCAGATCGTCTACATCGACTTTGTGGGACGCGACGAAGCGGCCAACAGAGTGGCGCTGCTGGCGGGGGTTGGGCGTGGGGGCGTCAAGCCAGACGCCGAGCCGGAGCCGCGCTTTCCCGGCGGCCTGCCGCACATCTGGAACATCCCGCATCCGCGCAACGCCAATTTCACGGGCCGCGAGGGGGAACTGCGGCAGTTGCGTAACGATCTGACGGACGGTCACGCTGCGGCGATTGTTCCTATTGCCGGGCTGGGCGGGGCGGGCAAGACGCAGCTTGCGCTGGAGTACGCGTATCGGCATATTGCCGATTACGATGCGGTGTGGTGGCTGCGCGCCGAGGATTCCGCTACGCTGACGGCGGACATCGCGCTGCTGGCCGCGCCGCTGAAGTTGCCGGAAAGCGGCTTGGCGGATCAGCAGGCTGCCGCCGCGGCGGTGCTGGCGTGGCTGGGCAGCCATCCGGGCTGGCTGCTGATCTTCGATAATGCGCGCAATTCCGCCAGTTGCCGCGATTGGCTGCCGGCAGCGGGGATGGGGCACGTGATTCTTACGTCGCGCGATCCGAACTGGCGCGAGGTGGCCCGACCGTTGCGCCTGCCGAGGCTGCCGCGTGGAGAAGCCGTGGCGTTCCTGCAGAGGCGCAGCGGCGTGGAGGAGGCCGCGGCCGCCGGGGAATTATGCAATGCCTTGGGCGATCTGCCGCTGGCGATCGAGTTGGCGGCCGCCTACATTGAGGCCAATGCGATCTCCATCGCCGATTACCTGGCGCGCTATCGCGGGGCGCCGGGCGCTTTGTTGGACGATGCGGTGGCTGCCACTTGGGAAATTTCCATTGCGCGGCTTCGCACTGAGGCGGCTGAGGCTATCGATCTTTTGAACCTGATCGCGTTTCTTGCACCGGACGATATCGACGCGCGATTGTTGGCTGGGCGGTTTCCCGATGCTTTGCAGTTGGACCGCGCCCGCGCCGGATTGCTGCGTTACTCGCTGATTGAGGTGCGCGGCGGGGCTGTTTCGGTGCATCGTCTGGTGCAGGCGGCTACGCGCGCGCGGCTGGCACGCGAGGCGCTGGAGCGAGAGTGGGCTGAAATTGCGCTGAAGCTGGTAAACACGGCGTTTCCGTTCAACGAGGACAAACCGGAAACCTGGGGCGCATCCGCCCCCCTGTTGCCCCACGCCCTGGCCGCCGCGGGCCACTGCGAGAGATTGGGCGTGGCGCCGGAAGCGACGTGCCGGTTGTTGAACGAGGTTGGGCTTTACTTGTTTAATCGCGCCCAACTGGCGGGGGCCGAACGCAGCATGAAGCGGGCGCTGGCGATCGCCGAAAAGGTTTACGGCCCCGATCATCCCAAGGTCTCCCCCTACGCCGCCAACATGGGCACGATCTTGAAGGCCCAAGGCGATCTCGCGGGGGCCTTGAAATACGCACGGCGCGCTCTCGCTATCGACGGGAGGGTCTACGGTCCCGATCATCCCAAGGCGGCCCTCCGGGCTAACAATATCGGCCAGATTCTGAAGGCGCAGGGCGATTTGGCCGGCGCCATGGAGTACACCCGGCGAGCTATGGCTATCGACGAAAGGGTCTACGGCCCCGATCATCCCAATGTGGCGATCCGGGCCAACAACATCGGCGCGATCCTACAGGCCCAAGGCGACCTGGCGGGAGCTCTGGAATACACCCGGCGCGCGCTGGCGATCGACGAAAAGATCTACGGCCCCAGTCACCCCAACATGGCCACCCGCGTCAACAACATCGGCCAGATCCTGAAGGACCAAGGAGATCTGGCGGGCGCCTTGGAATATACACGGCGCGCGCTGGCCATCGATGAGAAGGTTTATGGCCCCGAGCATCCCGAGGTGGCTATCGACTGCAACAACATCGGCAGCATCCTGCAGCTACAAGGCGATCTGCCGGGGGCACTAGAATTCACCCGCCGCGCACTGGCGATCGACGAAGAGGTCTACGGGCCTGGCCATCCCAAGGTGGCGATTCGCGCCAACAACATCGGCAACATCCTGCAGGACCAAGGCGATTTGGCGGGAGCTTTGGAATACACTCGGCGGGCGATGGCTATCGATGAAAAAGTCTACGGCCCCGATCATCCCAAGGTGGCCATACGAGCCGGCAACATCGGCGGGATACTGGGGGAGCAGGGCGACCTGGCGGGAGCCTTGGAATATGCCCGGCGTGCCTTCCGTATTCTCCAGGCGACCTACGGCCAGGAAAACCCGCAGACGAAAATCGCCGCCAAGAATCTCGCCGCGCTTGAAGAAGCCATCAACGCCAAGCAGGCCAACGCCTGACCCGCCGTGCGACAATACCTTCCATGCCCGATTTCCGGTTTCGCCTGAATCCGCGCGCCGGGGAACTGCCGCATTGTTCCGCCGTGCTGAACGGCCGCGGCACGCGCTACGAAATCAACGATTACCGCACTACGCTCTCGCTCAAGTCCGTGGTGCGCGGGGCGGCGCGTTACCACACGCCGCAGGGCCACTACCTGGTGACGCCGGATGCGTTCGTGATGCTGAACGATGGACAGCGCTATTCGCTCCAATTCGAAGGCCGCGGAGGCGCGCAGACCGAGACGCTTTGCCCGTTTTTCCAGTCCGGGTTTCTGGAACAGGCAGCGGCCGGCGGCGGGTTGGACGATATCGACCGGGCTGCGCCCGCGCTCGATTTCTGCGAACGGCTGTATCCCAAGACGGGCGCGGTGGGGCGGGCGCTCGCGGATCTCGATCGCGGATTGCGCGGGCCGCGGGCATCGGCGGCGTGGCTGGAGGACCGCATGTACGGGTTGGCGCAGGCGTTGGCCGGGCTGCGGCTTCAGGTGCGCGCGGAAGCGGAATCGTTTCCCGGGCTGCGGCCCGCCACGCGTTTGGAACTCTATCGCCGGCTCTATCGCGGGCGCGATTTCCTGATGTCCTGCTACGCGCAGCCACTCAGCGTAGCGGACGCCGCGCGCGTGGCCACCCTTTCGCCGTTCCATTTTCAGCGCATGTTCAAGCTGGCTTTTGGGCAGACTCCCATGCAGTTCCTGCAGGCCACGCGGCTGGAGGCGGCGCGCCGGCTGCTGGCGCATAGCGGCGACCACGTCACGGCCGTCTGCTTCGCGGTGGGCTTTGAAAGCCCCGGGTCGTTCAGTTGGCTATT
>Ga0187871_10001787_pt1 | contig 18281 bp, 22 predicted proteins | sample June2016WEW_16_1_FD_132988 | JGI IMG/M metagenome (GOLD analysis project Ga0187871, IMG submission 132988) | Peatland microbial communities from SPRUCE experiment site at the Marcell Experimental Forest, Minnesota, USA - June2016WEW_16_10 | ecosystem: Environmental > Terrestrial > Soil >...
ACGTTCCGCGGCTGTCAAGTCTACTTTAGTAGACATTCGACCCCCTCGAAAGTAGACATTTTTTCCACAGCCTAACCCATTGATTCCATTGATCCGCCGAAAGGCCTTCACTAAGAATCAACGACTTATGCCGATAATTTTCTGCAAAGTTCGAATGTTCCAGTTGGAACATTCTAGCGCTTTGCTCAGGCCTTTTTTAGCAGGCGCGTCAGCCAGATCAAGAAGATGGCGCCGATGATCGCTACCAAGATAGTGCCGATGAGGCCGCCGGCGTGGATGCCCAGTGCGCCCAGCAGCCACCCGCCGATGACCGCGCCGACGATGCCGAGGACAATGTCCATGATCGCCCCGTAACCGCCGCCCCTCATGATCTTGCCCGCAGCCCATCCCGCGATCAGCCCAACGATGATCCACCAAATCAAATCTGTAAGCACGTGATCCCTCCTGTGAACGCCGGAATTTTATGCTGCAGCTGCCCGGCAACTGTCCGGCACACATACTGGCCAATGCTGCAAACGTGGTGCAGGGCAGACTAGTGTCCTCGCCGCGATCTGTCAAGCGGGCTTGCTGCCTCGGGCTCTGTGATTAAATTGAGTGATGTTTGCCCGGAAGATTCGTGTCGAATATGAATACCATGGCCAGAGGCTGCCCTGTCCGCTGAAATGGCTGGACAGTTTTTCCATGCGCAACTTTACCAACGCGAGCGTGTTTGACGACACCATACCGGTTTCCGACGGGCGCATCGAAATCGGAACGAACGTACCCCTGGATCAGCTCCGCGAAGCCATGGAAGATTGGTTCCGGCGCAAAGGTTATCTGGCCAACGACTCGAAGTTGTCACTGGAAGAGATCTGAGGGGCGGCGGACACTGTCTGCATCGTCGGGGTCTGGAGAAGATATGACATGCTTTTGACAAAATAGAAACAACTGGCCTGGGGTTCTGATTCATCCTAACTGTTAGAAAGTTGTTTCTCTACTCGGATGAAATTATGAGCTACGAATTACAGCCCGTCCCCGCATCCGGCACTGACGACGCTCTGCCCGCGACCTGGGAAGAAGTCAACTCGTGGCTGGGCTACGACTCACAGATCCGGCCCGGCCTTGAGCTGCCGCGAGTGAACTGGAACGCGCTCTTGGGATTTACGCTGGCTGTCGCCGTCAGCGCCGGCATCTGGTTTGGCGTGGGGCTGTTGATTACTGGGATCTTGAAGTAGCCTGCTGGCCAGCCGTAGCTGCCTTTTATTTGTCGTAGTGCAGCAGCGACATTACTTCGTAGCCTTTGAGCTTCTCGCGCCCGTGCAGGAAATCCAGTTCGACAACAAAGCCCAGCCCCGCGATCTCTGCGCCGAGTAAGGATGCGAGCTTGGCTGTCGCCTCGGCTGTGCCTCCGGTGGCGAGCAGATCGTCAACGATCAGTACTTTCTGGCCTTCCTGGATGGCGTCCTTGTGCATCTCGAGTGAGTTGGTGCCATATTCGAGAGCGTAATCGAACTTCACGGTTTCGGCGGGAAGCTTTCCAACCTTGCGCACGGGAACAAACCCGGCATTCAGGCGATAGGCGAGCGCGGGGGCGAAGATGAAGCCGCGGGCTTCCATGCCGAGAACGAGGTCGATCTTCTGGTCGACATAGTGCTCGGAGAGCCGGTCGACGAGCGTCGCGAAGCCGACTTTGTCTTTCAGCAGAGTCGTGATGTCGTAGAAGAGGATCCCCTTCTTGGGGAAGTCGGGGACTTCGCGGATCAGGCGCTTGAGTTGGTCGGAGTTCAGTCTTGAGTCGGGGGACAATCTACCACGCTCCTTCAATGCGAAATGAATTGACACCCGTAGTCGGCTTCGCTTCGGATTCTTCGACGTCATCGACACGGGCTGCACGAGGGCCCTCGCGCAGGCGTGAGCGCAATCCGGAGAGCTGATCGAGGGTTCCCTGTGCCATGATCTCAACGCTGCCGTTGGCGTTATTGCGCACCCAGCCGGCGATGCCAAGAATGTGCGCCTCGCGCTCGACGAACCAGCGAAAGCCGACACCCTGCACGCGTCCGCGGACCAGAAAGCGGCGGGCTTGTACGTCTTCTGTCATTGAGCTTAATCAAAATAACAGCCCTGTGGGTTTCCGACAACGGCACTGGCCTGCTACATCGTAAGCAGACGGCAGCATCGTACCCACCCTTTCGCAAAGAACGCGAAAAGGATGGGGCAGCCTCTTCCGTAGTACTTCATGAGCAGGAGCGGCATGAATATACCATGGTATAGTGGTATAGTGAAGATTGGAGTTGGCTATGTCACGGGCATTCAACGGCCAGATTCACGTCAGAGTTCCGGCCAGCGTTCACGAGGAAGTCGCTAAGGAAGCTTTCGACAAGGGAACCTCCATCAGCGGAATTCTCGCGCAGGCGCTGATCGTCCGGCGGGCCCTGAGAAACATCGATCCCTGGAAATCCATCGATGAAGTGCACTCCGCCAACCGGGGAATGTCGGCGGCAGAGGTCGAGAGCTCGGTCGCCAAGGCTGTAAAGGCAGTGAGGAAAGCCCGGCGTGGGCCAAGAGCCTGACGTGGAGAGAGAAAGAGTCCGCCCGCGTCTGGTAATCGACACCAACGTCTTTGTGAGCGGACTGATCTCGGGCGCAGGCTTACCGGCGCGGATACTGCGTGCCGTTCAAGGCAAACGTGCCGTCCACCTAGTTTCCGATCCGATTGTGGAAGAGTATTTGCGTGTGCTTGACTATCCTCGCATCCGAAGATTCAGGAAAGTCACCGATGCATTCGTCGCGGACATCGCCGGTTATCTTGTTTACCAAACGGAGCGAGTCGAGTTGCAGTCGCGGATAAGAATGAGTCCCCACCCTGATGACGATGTGTTCCTCAACACTGCGGTCGATGGAGGAGCGACGCTGCTGATCAGCGGCGACAAGACGGACCTGCTGGCTCTGCGCACAGTTGATGGCATTCCGATTGTCACGGCAGGCGAAGCGGTCTTGCGGTTGGGGTTTTAGGTCGGTACCGATTTCTTGATGCGGACTGACCGAGTGTTCTGCGTTGGTTGGTCCGAGCGCATGGAGGTCAAAGGCCCCGCCCAAGCGAAGCTTGGATGGGGCACCTTCCGGTCGAATCGGAAGGGCGAGGCCCCAGCGCTCGGGACGGGGACGGGGGACAGAGCAGTGGAGACCGAGGTCCTTCAGCCCGCAAAGAACGCGGGCTTCAGGATGACAAATTGAACTTTACGCCCGCGACAGATACACGCCCTCAGCCGTATCCACTTTGATCTTCTCGCCTTCATTGATGAAGGGTGGGACCTGGACTACGAGGCCGGTTTCGGTCTTCGCGGCTTTGGTTACGCTGGATGCGGTCGCGCTCTTCAGGCCGGGCTCGGTCTCGACCACGGTAAGGATTACGGTCTGCGGCAGCTCAATGCCCACAGCCTTGCCATCGAAGAATTCGACCTTGATTTCCAGATTTTCGATCAAGTAATCAACGGCGCCGCCCAGAATATCCTTGGAGAGATGCGTCTGTTCGTAGTTCGCCGTATCCATGAAGTAGTAGTTGTCGCCATCGGCGTAGAGGAACTGCATGTCGACTTCATCCACGTTGACCTTTTCGATAGGGTCGGGCGAGCGGAAGCGGTGCTCGAACATGGCTCCGGTGCGAAGGTTGCGCAGCTTGGCCTGGATGAAGGCGCGCAGATTGCCGGGCGTACGGTGTTCGACGCTGAAGACGGAGTGCAGATCATTGTTGTGCTTGATGATCATGCCGGGACGCATTTGGGTGGCAGGGATCGACATCGCTTGAAACAGTCTCCTCAAAAAATAAGTTCGGTTTGTTGAACTGACGGAAGGCGGGGCGGACCACATTTTCCGTCGCAATTTTCTCCGGCGCACAAGGGCCGAAAACTTATTTTACACTCAGGTTGTAAGAAAGGAAACCTTCCCGAAGTTGCATTCATCGTAAATGGGCCACCTGGATTGCGTGCGGCAGATTCGCCACGACCGCGGCGGAAGACTAGAATTGCAACTGGCGAACGACGGAAGCTGGTGCGTGAATGCGCCCGGCGTCCTGCCAAGTCGAAATGAGGTCAAAATCATGCGCTTTGGACGTTATGAATCATCTGATGGAAACAACATAGGCACCGCCGTCACTTTCTTTCTGATTGGGCTGGGTGCGGGGGCGCTGACTGCGCTGGCGCTGGCTCCAAAAACCGGCAAGCAGTTCCGTCGCGACTTGAAAAAGGGCTACGACGACGCTAAAGACACGCTGCAGGATTGGACTGAAGAGGCCAAGGACCGCGTGCGCGACGCGAAGGAACGCGTTCGTGACGTGGCCGAGCGCGGCGTCGATCTTGCGGGGGACCTGCGGGACACTGCGCGAGAGAAGGTCGAACCGCTGCGGCGGGTTATTAATCGCGGGTAATCACTTGCGAATTGTCATCCGCTTCGAATACTCCTTGGTGTCCTAGCGGAAGATTGCGGTGAAAAACCTTCCGATCCGGTGCAGGAGGCGATGGTGCTCGGGCTGCTGGTTGGGAGTTGATGCCGGCGGTGGTTGCACCTGCGCCTCAAGCTGGATCGGCTCGGTGGACGACGCCATCACCGGTAGATCTGCCACCTCGTCTGCTGGTACGGGTGGGGGACGTTTCCGGGCCTGGAAAACCATTGGCGCTTCAACCTGAATGTGAACCTCACCAGGCTGCGACGGCGGCAGGGGACGAGTTTCGGGGCCATTCGAGAGCGTCTGGGCTAAGGCAGTATTCGCTGCCGTGGAATCGGGCGCCGCCGAATCTGCGCGCATTACGGGCGCAGGCGGCGGACAGCCGCATTCGAGTGGGACATCAGTGCTTACCTTGTCGAGCCTTCCAGAATGAAACACCGCCTGTTCGGTTGGCTTCACCTGATAGACGCGGTCACCCATCAGTTCCGCAACGATCGCCGAAGAGGTGTTGCCCTTCAGCCCGCGCACGCAGGTATTGCCGTGCGAGTCGGTGCTGATGGCGAAGTCGAACTCTCCTGGGCCCGCGAAGAGGATGCGGAAGTCGGGAGTTAGCACTGTGTCGGCAGAGGCGTCCAGTGCGTAGTGCGTCTCGAGCGCGCCGGTGCTCATGCCGAGCATCAGGTCTTTCGCGCTCTTTGAAGGCGTAACGGAAACCGTCGTTCCCGGACACACACGAACCTCACCGCCTCTCGACAACTGCAATACCGTGGTATCGCTGCCGGCGGTCAGGGATGATCCGGCGGCGAACCGCTTATCGGCTATGACGACCTCGCCAACTCCGCCGCTAACCGGCACGACTGCCGGGGTTGCCGCGGCTGGCTTCAATGACAGGGCCTGCGGCGGTTCAAAGAGCGACTTGTTGTCAGGGTTCGGTTCTGTATTTAAAGCTGTGTTCGAAACGGCGGGCGGCTTGAGCCGCACCATCAGACGGTTGCCGGTGGCGTCCCAGGTGTAGCCGTAGGGGACGAGCAGGTCGAGCACGATTCTCGTGACGGGAGGCTCTATCTGGTATTGCTCGCTCCGGATGGTCAGAATATCTTCCTGGAGCACGGGAATCCGCTTGCGCTTGAGTCCCATGCGCGCGTTGGCAAGATCCATAACGAGGCGCGGAGGCGAATCCAGAATCCGGATCGTGGGCACGACCGGGTGAGTGGAAACTACTTCCAGAGCCGGCACACCGTGCTCGTGCACGATGCGCACGCTGGTTATGACTGCAGGGGTTACGACTGCGGGATCGGTTTTTGGAGAATCGGTTTCTCGCTGGCCACTATTTTGCGACCGAGCCCCTGCGACACTTAACGCCGCCAACAGAACAACGCCAACCCATTGAATGCCCGATCGCGGCAAAGGAAATCCCTGGAGAACGAAAATTGAGCCTTTAAAAGGAACCTTATCACTTGTCGGGAGGCGAAAGAAGTGCCGGAAGAGCAGACAGTCCGTAAAGGTCGCTGAATTCGGGTATTGGTGCAGTTTGAAAAGGAAGGGAGCCAAACGCGCGCTTATTGCGTCGCAGAGCGCGCGGGGCTCGCCCAGATCCTTCACTGCCGCAGAAAACGCTTGTTCAGGATGACAACCAGACTGCACCGCTACCGGAATTCGGGGAGCCCGATTTAGCTCTGGGGCAGAAACTCGTATTCCTCGATGACAGCGGCTACGGCCAGCTTGCCCCCACCAGAGTTGTCCTCGATGCGGACGATCCGCCCTTTGCATTGCACACGGATACTTTCCGTAAGAGTAATTTCGGGCGGGAGCGTGAGTGTAAAGCCGATGGGCGACCCCTGCTCAACGGGTGAGTCGAGGTAAAGACTAATGCCGCGGGCACTTACGTCGCGGATTTCAGCGGACTCTCCGTAGTTGGGTTCTTCGCCTCGGGCAACGGCTACAGGGATCCGGAGCGCGAAGCGACGTGCAGCCCTTTTTTCCTGGGCTTCAGCCATGCGTTACTCCAAGCTAATGAAGTGGCAACCAAGTATGTTCAAGGATGACGTTGAGGGGCACCTCCCGTCAATACCACCCTTGGGCCGGTGGGTGGCCCATTTTGGCGGGGGCAGCGATGAAATGGGCGCGGGGCCGCGTGTAAACTGCATGCAGGACGATCGCCGTGGTCTTGGTTCTCGACAACTACGATTCCTTTACCTATAACCTGGTTCAGTATCTGGGGGAACTGGGCGCGAAGGTTGAGGTGCGCCGCAACGACCAGGTCACTGTGGCTGACGTTGAGGGCATGCAGCCGGAGCGCATCGTGATCTCTCCCGGTCCGTGCACGCCGCAGGAGGCAGGCATCAGCATTGATTTGATCCGGCACTTCGCCGGCAAGGTGCCGGTGCTCGGCGTTTGCCTGGGACATCAGGCTATCGGTGCGGCGTTTGGAGGACGGGCGGTGCGTGCTCCGCACCTCATGCACGGCAAGACCAGCGCGGTCACGCACGATAACAAGACCATCTTCCGGGGTTTGCCCACGCCCATGACGGCAACGCGCTACCACTCGCTGATCGTGGAAGAAAAAGATCTGCCAGAGGAGCTCGAAGTGAGCGCGTGGACTACAGAGAAGGATGGAACTCGAACGATCATGGGATTGCGGCACAGAACATTTGATGTTGAGGGAGTGCAGTTTCATCCCGAGAGCGTGTTGACGGATGCGGGGAAGAAGCTGGTGGGAAACTTTCTGGGATTAGGGATTAGGGATTAGGGGGCAGGGGTTAGCCCGCGCATGTCCAAGAAATTGTTTGAATTCCCCGGTCGATAATCGGTCGTGGCCCTCGGCGAGTTGCTGGGAATTGAGACCGCTGCCCGCCTTAAATGCGAAATCAGTCCGGTCTCGGTCCTTGGAAAACTCTGTGTAGAGCTGCAAATCTCAACCACCAGATCCATCGATTTCTGCCAGACGATCAGATCCCGATAGGATTGCACGGAGTGCATTGTCAAGCACTGCATTTCCGGAGTGTCAACTAAAGCAGGCTTCCTTCGAAGTGACCAATATCACTGTAGGCCTGTGAATTCTGCCAAAACGGCAATCAGGAATCAGGGGCTAGGGATTAGGGTATAGGGCGTACCCCAACTCTAATCCCTGATCCCTAGCCCCTGCCTCTAGCCAATTCAACCGCCCTCAACAGTGCCTGCGCCTTGTTCATCGATTCGTCGAATTCACGCACTGGATCGGAGTCCGCTACGATCCCCGCGCCGGCCTGCAAATATGCGTGCTTGCCTTGCATGAGCATGGTCCGAATGCCGATGCAGGAATCGACGTTGCCGGCGAAATCGGCGTAGAGCACCGATCCCCCGTAGATGCCGCGGCGCACTGGTTCCAACTCTTCGATGATCTGCATAGCGCGAACTTTGGGCGCTCCGCTCAATGTGCCGGCGGGGAAGCAGGCGGCGAAGGCGTCGAGTGCTCCGAGATCCTTGCGCAGCGTGCCTTCTAGAGCCGAGACCAAATGCATCACGTGGGAGTAGCGCTCGACGTACATCAGGTCTTTCACCTTGACGGAACCGTACTCGCTGACGCGGCCGAGATCATTGCGTCCTAGATCGACCAGCATGACGTGCTCGGCACGTTCCTTTTCGTCGTTGCGCATCTGCTGTTCCAGGCGCAGGTCTTCGGCTTCGTCGCGCCCTCGCGGATGCGTGCCGGCGATGGGACGGTATTCCAGTTTGCGCCCGGTCACGCGCACCAGCATCTCGGGCGAAGAGCCGAGGATTTGCGTCTCGTCCATGCGCAGAAAATAAAGATACGGCGAAGGATTCACCTGGCGCAGGGCGCGGTAGAGATCGAAGGGCGCGACTCCGGGGATGAAATCGAGGCGCTGCGAAAGCACGACTTGAAAAATGTCGCCCGCGGCAATGTATTCCTTGCAGCGCTCCACGCTGCGCAGGAATTGCGTGCGCGTGATTCCGGTGTGGATACTGAGTTTCCCCAGGTTTGCCCGGTTGGACTTGCGCCACATTGCCGGACGCAGGCCCGCAGCCAGCTTCCTTTCAAGCACGGCAATGTCGCGCACTGCCCGGTCATAGGCGCGCCGGGGGTTCTCGCGCGAAACATCCGCCGCTGCCACGATGTGAATCTGGTGGCGCAGGTGATCAAAAGCCAGGAGCCGGTCGAAGAACATCAATTCGCAATCCGGCAGAGAAAGATCGTCCTTAGCATGTTCGCCGATTTTTTCCAGCTGCCGTACCACGTCGTAGGAAAAATATCCGACGGCCCCGGCAGTGAATGGAGGCAGCCCCGGCACTGAGGCCGGCTGGTGTTCATTCAGCAAACGCTTTACGAACTCAAAGACGTTTCCTTGGTGCCGTTCGCGCTTCCGTCCACGTTCAATCTCGATTACGGAGCCGCGCGCCCGCAGCCGCATGTAAGGCCGCACGCCCAGAAATGTATAACGTCCGATCTGCTCGCCGCGCTCGACCGATTCCAGTAGAAACGCATGCGGTTCGTTTTCTGCAATCGACAGAAAGGCCGAAACCGGCGTGAGCAAGTCAGCGCTTACCGACTTCACCACCGGCACCAGCGTCGCCGAACGCGCCAGGCGAGAGAATTCCTTGAATTCAGGATTAACCATGGGAAAAAGGGCGGCGGACCTCAACGCCGGCTAGAGGTTCATTATAGGGGAAGCATGCGAAGTGCCCGCACCACAGGAATTCGCCAACCGTGAGCAGCTAACTAATCGCGCGGGTAATACCTATGGATCATCTGTGAGCCGATTCTTTGCGCAACTTTGCAGCCGTCGATCCGTTCCTCCGGAATGAACCAGGCGTCAGGCTGGCGCGGATTGTAGCGCAGCAGAAGTTTACGTCCGATCATTCCTTCGATCATTGATTCAATAAGTGCTCTGTTCGGAAACAAACTTCTCTCGGGAATAAGGGCGAACTTTCCAGAGTAATACTCTCCTGAGACCTGGTAGGAGAACGCAAATGTAGGCAGGACGGCTTTGTTGGTCTCCCGCATACTTTCCAACGCTCCCGAATTAATTGTCGCTTCGGTCGGGACCCATCCCCTCGCATCCTGGACCAGCTTGCGCTGTCGATATCCGGAAATGACCCAGGCAGCAACGGCTATGAAAAGGGCGCTTCCAACCACCGCTATCACGCCTAGCAAAGCGTTATCCACGGTCGGATTATGGCATATCGGGGCGTTCCTCCTGCGCGGGTGGCGGCCTTGCGGCCAGGGACAAACTGAGCCCGAGAAATCTTGCTGAGTGGCTCGCTGATCTTCCCGGCACCACACAGACGCACAAACTATGAACCAGCGCGGCAATTGACGAAACCGAACTCTTTCTCCGAAGATAGGGAAGACACCGAGCAGATGGGCCCTCGTGCGGTCAAACGAGCCTATGCGGATTAAGTTCTGGGGCGTACGCGGTTCTACGCCGACCCCACAACCCGAGAACATGCGCTATGGAGGCAATACCTCCTGCGTGGAAGTGCGCTCCGGCGACCGCATCTACATCTTTGACTGCGGCACCGGATTCCGCATGCTGGGCCAGCAGCTGCAAAAAGAATTCGGCGAAAAGCCCTTTTCCGCGCACGTCTTTGTTTCGCACTTTCATTGGGACCACATTCAGGGCATGCCGTTCTTCCGCCCTCTGTATTCGAACGCGGAGAACCGATTTCTCTTCCAGTGTTCGACGCGAACCCGCGCTCTGAAGCAGGTTCTGGCCGACCAGATGGCCGCTCCCTATTTTCCCGTAAGACTGGATCAAATGACGGCGCATCGCGATTTCTACGATATCGAGAGTGGCCGCATCACGTTGGAAGATGGCGTCCAGATGCAGACCGCGTGGCTGAACCATCCCCAGGGATGCATGGGCTTCCGCCTTGAAACCAAAGATGGAATCTTGGTCTACGCCACCGACAACGAGCCCGGTGACGCCGAGTTCGATAAAGCAGTCCGCAAGTTGGCCGAAGGCGCGGACGTGCTGATCTACGATGCGCAGTATCTTCCTGAGGAATACGAAGCGCGCCGCCGCGGCTGGGGACACAGCCATTGGCGCGAGGCCGTCAACATCGTGATGGAGAGCGGAGCAAAAGAACTGGTGTTATTCCACCACGACCCGGAGCACACCGACGCAGTGATCGATAAGGTCGTCAAGGAAGCGCGCAACTACTATCCTAAAGTGCGAGCCGCGGCTGAGGGGATGGAAATCAAGCTGTAGACGCTGCAACATTCATCTCATCTCATCCCAGTTCTTTGATCCTCAACATGTTTGGCGTAGCGCGGCCAAAGCCAAATCTCGTGAGCAGAGCCGTAACCGCGGACATACGCCTCATTCGAAACCTCATAGACCTTCAAGTCGTTCCGGTTCCAGCGGCTGCGAACCCGCGTCCAGCGGCAGGAGCAGAATAGGCGGTAATCCTCCTCCGCTTCGCTCATCACAGACACCAGGTACGCTCCGTTGCTGTACGGACTAAAGCCAATCAAATATCGAGTGCAACATTCCGGACATTCTACGCAGTGGCGAAGGCGGGCAGGCATAGGATCCAAGGATCAAAAATAAGTCGACGGCGGGAAAGTTGTTGGACGTTTGCGGACGTTGCTCGGGAGAAGGTGGACTCGCGGAGCATTAATTCCGGAACATAATCCGGAACATAATTCCGGACATGCTTCGGGAACACGGTGCTGGAACAGGTCCGAAAACGTCTATATCGGGACCCTGGAGCGGCTATGATGACATTCTCGTGAAACTCGATTGGCAAGTTTGTTCGCGAGCCCGGTTGTCGCGCGATCCGCGCTTCGACGGCAAGTTTTTCATTGGCGTTGTGGGCAGCGGTGTTTATTGCCGGTCGATTTGTCCCGCCCCGACGGCGAAAGAGAAGAACGTACGTTATTTCGCGACGGCGGCCGCAGCCGCTGAGGCCGGTTTTCGTCCCTGCCTTCGCTGCCGCCCAGAGTGCTCGCCCGGAACGCCGGCGTGGCTGGGAACCTCGAATACGGTTTCGAGAGCGTTGCGGCTGATCGGCGAAGGTAGCCTTGAAGATGACGGAGTGGAGGTTCTCGCGGCGCGCCTTGGAGTGGGCTCGCGCCACCTTCGCCGGCTATTCCTGAAGCATCTGGGCGCCACACCGACGGCAGTGGCTCATACGCGCCGTCTGCACTTTGCCAAGAAACTGATTGATGAAACTCGTTTGCCGATGACTCAAATTGCGATCGCCTCCGGCTTCGGATGCGTGCGACGATTCAACGACGGCATTCGCAAGGTCTACCATCGAACGCCTACGCAGATACGGCGGCTGGCGCGGCAGAAACAAGGCCAACCTGAAAATCAGTATTTGTTTCGCCTTCGCTTTCGCCCGCCTTACGACTGGGCGGGGATGTTGGGGTTTCTCGCGGCTCGCGCGATTCCCGGCGTCGAAGTGGTCGAGGGCGGGTGTTACCGCCGGTCCATTTCATGCAACGGCAATCACGGCTATTTCGAAGTTTCGCTGGACGCGCCGAATCACGCGCTCGCGGCGCGAGTGCAATTTGGCGATCCACGCTCGCTGTTTTTCATCACCGAGCGCATCCGCGCCATGTTCGATCTGAATGCGGACTGGGCGGCAATTGTGCAAAGCCTGAAAGGTGACCCGGTGCTCGCAGCGCGGATCAAGGCGGATCCTGGATTAAGGGTCCCCGGCTGTTGGAACGGATTTGAACTTGCCGTTCGGGCGATACTCGGCCAGCAGGTCAGCGTCAAAGGCGCGTCAACATTGTCAGGCCGGCTGGTGAGGTCCTTCGGCGAGCCGTTCCCAGCGGCAGGCGGCGTCACTCACATTTTTCCCGCGCCCCAGGTTCTTGCCGATGCCAGTTTCGCCGGCATCGGCCTGCCCCGCGCCAGGGCCGAAACGATCCGGGCGCTGGCTCGGGCGGTTTGCGATGGGCGAATCAGCTTTGAGGGGATTGTCGATTCCGCTGACTTCCTCGACCGGCTTTGTGAAATTCCGGGCATCGGCGGGTGGACCGCTCAATACGTCGCAATGCGCGCCCTGCAAGAGCCCGACGCCTTCCCTTCCAGCGACCTCGGCCTTCTGCGGGCGTTGGACCTGAACACGGCGCGTGACCTGGAACGCCGCGCCGAAGCCTGGCGGCCTTGGCGCGCCTATGCCGCCGTTCACCTATGGATGGCCGGCAAAGGGCGACGTCCGGCAAGACCTGTTGATGCAAGACTATCGGGGCATGACTTTGGAATGCTTACGCCGGCATGATTCGCTTCCGTGATCGCCCCGCCCTCATGACAGAGGCAGGGAGCCGGCGCTGCGCATGCGGCAACCAGCGCCAAAGTAGGCAACTCCAGCGCCCCGCTCCACCTTGCTTCCCGGCCATCCCCGCTCATATACTCTGAACGTTTGCCCGTTCACGCCGGGAACTCGTCCCGGCGGCGGCCAGCATCTCGAATCGCACTCATGCCGGAGACCCATTTATGACCACGCTCACCACCCCGCCGCACGTCGATAAGGAAAGCAATCCGTGGGAATCGCAGCGGGCGCGCTTTGACCTGGCTGCCCAGAAGCTCAATCTTGATGAGGGACTGTGGCGGGTCCTGCGCTATCCCAACCGCGAACTCACGGTGTACATCCCGGTCCAGATGGATGACGGCCGCCTCGAGGTCTTCACTGGATTTCGCGTGCAACACTCGATTGCGCGCGGCCCGGCCAAAGGCGGCATCCGCTACGCTCCGGACGTTACGCTCGACGAAGTGCGCGCTCTTGCCAGCTGGATGACCTGGAAGTGCGCCGTAGTCAATATTCCCTTCGGCGGAGCTAAGGGCGGCGTGATCTGCGATCCCCACAAGATGTCAATGGGCGAGATCGAGCGCATGACGCGGCGCTACACCTCAGAGCTGATCGAATTTATTGGACCCGAAAAAGATGTTCCCGCTCCTGACGTGAACACCAACGAGCAAATCATGGCGTGGATGATGGACACCTACTCCATGCACATGCGGCAGACGGTCACGGCGGTCGTGACCGGAAAGCCCATCAATATTGGCGGCTCCCGCGGACGCCGCGAGGCTACCGGCCGCGGCGTGATGGTGGTATGCGATGAGGCGATCAAGAAACTTTGCCTCTCGCGCGAGAGCAGTCGCGTGATTGTGCAGGGCTTCGGAAACGTAGGCTCGAACGCGGCGCACCTCATGCATCAGGCGGGATACAAAGTTATCGGCATCGCCGAAGTTGGTGGCGGACTTTACAACAAGAATGGAATCGACTTGAACGCGCTCGTTGAATTCCGCCAGAAGAACGGAACCGTGCACGGCTTTCCCGGCGCCGAGCCGGCCGATACCGCCGACTTGCTTACTACCGAGTGCGAAATTCTTATCCCGGCCGCGACCGAGAACGTCATCACTTCGCGCAACGTTGATCGTGTGAAATGCCGCATCCTTGCCGAAGGCGCGAACGGGCCCACCACGTCAGCCGCCGACGATATCCTCACCGACAAGGGAGTCTTCGTGATTCCAGATATTCTGGCCAACGCCGGCGGCGTTACCACTTCCTACTTTGAGTGGGTGCAGGACCGCCAGGGCTACTTCTGGAAAGAATCCGTGGTCAACGAGCAACTGGAAGAGATCATGATCTCGTCGTTTGGCGATGTGGTTCGCTATGCCGAGACGCATAAGGTGAACAACCGCATCGCGGCGTATATGCTGGCCATCGATCGCGTGGCCTATACGATTCGCCAGCGCGGAATTTACGCCTAAGGAACTCGGGACCCGCCCAGGCTGCCTGTTCCGTTTTGGCTTGACTCGCTGACCGTCGGCTGCGATGATTCGTGGCGCGCGCGGGACGCGTTCCCATATCACTCCATCGTCCAGTTGCGCCGACTCGGGTCGAATCACGCAATGCTGATCCAGCTTGCGAGCAAAATTTGGGGGACAATTCCTGTGAAAAGACATGCAGCAGCAAAGTGGGGCGCGTTTCTGTCTATTGTGCTTGTGTTGTGCGTAACGCTGTCCGCAACTATGGGCTGGGCGCAGACCCAGACTCAGACCGGTTCCACAACCGATCAGACTCCATCCACCACCAAGAAGAAGTCGAAAAAAGCCAAGAAGGCGGAAGCTGCGGCCAAAGATGATAAAGGCACTGCCGCAGCGCCAGCAGCGGCGCCGGCCGCAGACGCGACCCCGGCCACGAGAGCGAAGAAAAGCAAGAAGGCCGATTCAAGCATGGCTCCGGCCACCACCGCTGCGCCGGCGGCGAGCGCAAAGCCAGCGGAGTCAAAGCCGGCCGAGTCAAAGCCAGTGGCTGCTCCCGCTACAACACCAGCTCCCGCTGCCAAGGCCGCTCCAGCAAAGAAGTCTTCGGCTGCAAAATCTCCCGCCAATAATGCCTCTGATGCCGATATCGCCGCAGCCAAGTCTTCGGGCAAGGTGTGGGTGAACACGGAATCGAAGGTCTACCACAAAGGCGGTCAGTGGTATGGCAAAACAAAAAAAGGTCAATTCATGACCGAGGATGAAGCCAAGAAGGCAGGTTACGTCCAGGCCAAGAGCGATTAACGACCGACTCACGTGAACGACTAACTTTGAGGAGATAGCCATGCGCAATAAATTAGTCTTACGAACTCTGGTTGCCTTGTTCGCGCTGACCCTGGTGCTTGGCATGAGCGCGACCCGCGGCGTGGCCCAGGCGGGAAGCGCGAAGTCCGCCAAGACCGCCAGTTCCGCGGATTTGCTCGACATCAACAGCGCGACCAAAGACCAACTCGATGCGCTTCCGGGTATCGGTGCAGCCTACTCGCAGAAGATCATCGCCGGCCGCCCTTACAAGGCGAAAACCGACCTGGTGAAGAAGAAGGTCCTTCCCCAGGCCACCTACGACAAGATCAAAGACAAGATCATTGCGAAACAGAGTTAGCTGAAACAAGGTTAGCGAAACGGTGGGCCGGCGTCCGAGGTAGTTTGGCTCCGGCCCTTTCTTGCTCTTAACCCAATTTCTGGTTTTGTGAAGTTAAGGAGGATTTATGGGTCTCTTGGACAATCTTGAAAGCATGGCAGTGTCGAAAGTCGCAGGATCGAATCCGGAAGCGGCCGGAGTTCTGGAAATGATTCAGAACCACCCCGGCGGCATTAATGGTCTGGTGCAGTCGTTTCACGCGAACGGCATGAGCGGTCTGGTTAATTCCTGGACGGGTACCGGCGCCAATCAACCGATTTCTGCCGCGCAAATCCAGCAAGTGCTGGGGTCGGAGAAGGTGCAGGCATACGCGCAGAAGCTTGGAATCTCTCCGGAAACCGCCAGTGCCACTCTGGCTCAAGTGCTGCCTGTGGTCATAGACAAGCTGTCGCCAAATGGTGCCGTGCCCAATCACTCCAATCTCTTGCAGATGGGTGAAAGCCTTCTTTCTTCTCTCAGCAACACGGGTCTCGGCAAGACGGGCTCGTAGGGCCGAAATGCGCACTCCGCGCGGAAAGCGCGGCTCGTGTGCCCATTTCAATCTGGGACGAAGCTGCGAGATTCGCTGTACCTTTAGTTTCTCGTTGCGATTGCGTTCCCTCTCACCGTGGAGGATAATCTAGTCAACTCCCGGAAGCGTTGCTGAGCCGCGGTGAACCTGCCCAATTCCATTACGCTGATCCGCATCTGCAGCATTCCTCTGCTGATCTGGATTCTATCTTCCAATCATTTCAGCAGCGAACACGGCGCCAAAGAGCTGCTCGCCTCTGCGGTATTTATTGCCGCTTCCATGACCGACGGCATCGATGGATATCTAGCCCGCAAGCGCGGCCAGATTACCACCATGGGCATTCTGCTCGATCCCATGGCCGACAAACTCCTGATCGCCGCCGCCTTCGTGACCCTGGTGCAGTTCAATCCCAGCCTGGTTCCAGCCTGGATTGCCGTGATCATCATTGGCCGCGAATTTCTGGTGAGCGGACTGCGCTCCATCGCCGCCTCCGGCGGCTTTACCATCGAAGCCAGCGAACTGGGCAAGTTTAAAATGGTGGTGCAAATCGTTTCCGTGGTCGCGGTAATTCTTGACCACCGTTGGAAAGAATGGCCGGTTTACGGGAACTTCATCTTCCCAGTGCACTGGATCGCCTACGTCTCGATCTGGTTCGTGGTCTGCGTTTCGCTGGTTTCGGGCATTGATTACTTCGCCGCGTTCTGGTCGAAGATTGACCGGCGTGTCTCCAAGCGCCGGCGGCGCGCGTTCATTCTCAGCCGGCGCCCCAAGCCGCAAGCGGCGCCTCGTCCGGCAGATGCCGATGTCGCCCCTACAGCATAATTCGTCCTCGGCGGTGGCTGCCTCCCAGAGCTTCTCGGATGAAGAGCGCGCCCTGCTGTTGCGGCTGGCGCATGATTCCATCTCTTCGGCGCTCGAGCACCGCGAGATTTCTCTTGAGCCGCCCACGCCCCACTTGGCCGAACCGCGCGGCGCTTTCACCTGGCTTTATCTGCACGAAGAATTGCGCGGATGCGTCGGCTACATTCTGCCCACTTGTTCCGTCTTCCGGGCCGTGGCGGAAACTGCGCGTGCCGCCGCTTTCGATGACAACCGCTTCCCACCCGTCAGTCGGGAAGAAGCTCCGCATCTCGAAATTGAGCTAAGCATCCTCTCGCCGGCACAACCGATTCGCCCCGAAGATATCGAAGTCGGCCGCCACGGTCTGCTCATTAATTGGCACGGCCGCCGCGGCTTGCTGCTGCCGCAGGTGCCCGTCGAGCGGGCCTGGGACGCCCAAACCTTCCTGGAGCAAACCTGCCGGAAAGCCGGACTGCCCGCGGACGCCTGGCAAAACGGCGCGACTATAGAAGCGTTCTCCGCCGAAGTCTTCGGGGAGAGCGGCCAAGATCAGTGGCCAGTGGTCAGTGGCTAGTAAAACCCATTAATCATCGAACCCTTTGCCCAACTCTCGTAGGTTTTGACCACGCAAAAACGAAACCGGGAACGGTTGCCCGTCCCCGGCGAAACTGTTTTCCGCGGTTCACTGACTACTGACCACTGTCTTACTGCGTCTGGTCGTCCAATTCCACACCGTCGCCGGCGTGCACGTCTTCCATGGCGAACACAATCATTCCGGTTGCTGTGGTGGGCGTGACGCCGATGACGACGATCTCGCCTACCGAGCGGCGTGGCAGATCTCTCATGTGAATCTCCGGACCGTTCGACCGGGTGAGCAAGTTTGGATCGATCGAGGGCGACTTCAGTTGCGTGTCCTCACTGATCGCCGCCTTGAACGATAATGAATCCACCGGATCGTGCAACTCCCCCTCATAGCTGCGCACGGCGCGGAAATAGTCGCCCACTTTCACGCCCTGGTTTGATCCCACATTGAAGTAAACTTTCTGACCCGTTCCCAACTCTGAGTCAAAATCCTTCCCCATCACGATGCGCCCGGAAACCTTGCTGCCCGTAGGCAGGAAGCGGTCGAAGTGAACCGGCATGTGGAATGCGACCATCGGTTTCTCTGCGAAAGGGATCGCCGTGTCTCCTGGATTGATGGGATCGCAGGAATACTCGATCTGGGCCACTGCCGTCTTGCTGCGGGTGTCGATTACGCGCACGCGGCCGACTTCCATGTAGGGCTGGCCCGTTTCCTTCAGCAGCCTCCTCTCTCCGGGATACATCTCATACTCGTTGACGTCGCGCAAAGCGCGCACAATCTCGTACTCCGCTCCCGCGCTGTAGCCCGTTCCTTGCAGATACACGACGTCGCCCTTCACGAACTTCGTGGTGAAAGGAGTGTCCAGCCCGCCAGCGATAAACCTGGCATCAGGCAGGGTTTGGCGATTGATGAAACCGGCGCAGTACACATCTGCGTAAGTGGGCATCTGCACCCGCTGTACGGGAAAGTTGGCGGACGTCGAAATCGTTTTGTCCGGGGTGGCA
>Ga0187871_10001789_pt1 | contig 18261 bp, 16 predicted proteins | sample June2016WEW_16_1_FD_132988 | JGI IMG/M metagenome (GOLD analysis project Ga0187871, IMG submission 132988) | Peatland microbial communities from SPRUCE experiment site at the Marcell Experimental Forest, Minnesota, USA - June2016WEW_16_10 | ecosystem: Environmental > Terrestrial > Soil >...
CAGCAGTCCGTGAAAGATCGGGCGATCGGGTTCGAGGTCGAAGCGTTCGACGTCCAAGACGCCTCGATCGCTCGTCTCCATGATCACGGGTATCCGTCGATCGCGCGCCGCCTCACGCACCAGAAACTTCATGTCCAGTGAATCGCACTCTTCGATCACGAGGTCGAGTCCGTCGATGAACTCCGCGAGGTTCTCGGGTCGAACGCCGGTCGGTTCGACGACGACGCGAAGATAGGGATCGATTTCGGCGATCCGTCGAGCGGCGACGATGGCCTTGTTAACGCCCAGATCCAACACGCTCGCGGGGATCCGGTTCAGATTCGAGAGTTCGACGGTGTCAAAGTCGGCCAGGCGGATCTCGCCCGCCAGACCCTCCATCGCGATCACGTGCGCGATGGTGTGGCCGGCGCTGAGGCCGACCACGCCGATGCGCAGCGTGCGCTGACGGGCCTGTTCAGCGCGGGTCAGTTTGTTGCGGTTGCGGTCGAGTCGGAGCGTCGAGAACGACCGGGGGGCGAGCAGCCGCACCACGGCGCGTCGCCACGGGTAGTAGACCCAGCGCGAACCTTCGTTGAGCAGGGGCTTGGAGATCGGAGGGATGATCTCGCCGAGCTGTTCACGTTGTTCGTCGTATCGATCCATTATCTGCAGGGCCGAGTCTTCTCGAAGTATTCGAAGGACTTCGCGGTGTGCTCGCTGTCCGACGTCCAAGACGAGCGGACGGCTGGCCCGGTTGCGCGTCGACGCCGGCTCAACGGGACCCTCGCCGCGTGATGGTCCTCGAAGGAGCTGTTCGGCCTCACGCCGGTAGGCCTGTTGATTCACGGCGTTGGCGAGTTCGTAGGTCCGCCCGCGATGCCACGAGACCGCGACCGTGTGATAGCGCTCGTCCGGGAACGGCACCCACTGGGTCCCGACCTGGAGCGCGCCCGTCACGTCACCGACGGGCATCAACGTGTCCGACACCGCGGCGATCGCGAACTCGGCGCCGAGCCAGTTCATACCGTGAGTGACCGATCGCGAGATCGCCGCCAGTAGCCGCGCGCCGACCACCGTCGCGCCCTTGGACCACGCGCCTTTCACCTCCAGCGCGCCACGTCGAATCTCGCGCTCGATCAGGTCGTGGATGATGCCGATCTCGGGCGACGATGCCATCTCTTCGATGATCGCCGCCTGGTAGCTGCCCTCGAGTGGGCCGTGGAACCGTACGCCGGCGACCGGTGCGCCCTCGAGGTCAAATCCGAGAATGAACAACGGGACGTCGCTGCCCTCTTCGAGTTCCAGGCGTCGCAACGTACCCTCAAATCCGCGACTGCGGAATATCCCTTCGGCCTCGTTGAGGTAGACCTTCCAGAGATCGGGCCGCTCCAAGGGGTGATGTCCTTCGAAGCGCACTCCCGATTCTTGGTCCACGAAACTCGAGCCGTACCGATATCGACGACCGATTGAGTTACCCACTGACCACCATTTCCGTTCCGCGCGCGAAGGCCGACAGCCGTCAATTTGCCGCCATTTCCCTTGAAACTATAGTGAATCGACCCCCGACTTTGGTGGACCGCTCCGGTTCGACTTTCCTCATTCCACGGACCAAAAGCGCGATTCGTCTCGTTGCGATGTGCGCGTGAGGCGACGCTCGTTCGTGTCAGAATTCCTTTCGGGACAACTGGAATTCACACGCCGCGTCCATAGAATGGTCAACGTGTCGACCACTCGTCGTTTCGACGAGGGCATTCACAATCGCCGTAACGAAGTGCGAAGTTCTCATTGTCATGGTTTTGTCACAATTTTGGCTGCAAGCACGGATGGAGAGAGTTGACCAAGATCCTGGTCGTAGATGACGACTCCGAAATGACCAAGCTTCTGGACACCTTCTTGACCGGAGAGGGTCACGAAGTCCTGGTGGCCGCCGACGGCGGTGCCGCCGTTCGGGCCACCTCCTCGATGGAGCCCGACCTCGTCCTGTTGGACATCGTGCTCGGAATCGAGGACGGTCGCGACGTCTTGCGCGAACTTCGACTGATAAGTGACGTGCCCGTGATCTTCCTCACCGGGCGCGGACTCGAATCTGAACGAATTGCCGGACTCAAGTTGGGCGCGGATGACTACATCGTGAAGCCGTTCTCCCTGGGTGAGGTCTCGGCACGCATCGAGTCGGTGCTGCGACGTTCCGGCGCCAACCTCGCGCAGTTGCACATCGACGCACCGACCCTGCACTTCGGCGACCTCCTCATCAACGAGAACACGCACGAGGTGCACCTGCGTGGAACGCTCCTCGAACTCACTTCGAAGGAGTTCGCGCTCCTGGCCTTCCTCGCTCGCTCACCGCGTCAGGTCTTCTCGCGTGAACAGTTGCTCGAACACGTGTGGGAGTCCTCGAGCGAATGGCAGAACGAGGCCACCGTGACCGAACACATCCGTCGACTCCGGGCCAAGCTCGAGGTCGACCCCGATCACCCTCGCTGGATCACCACCGTGCGCGGAGTGGGCTACCGTTTCGAACCGGAATCGATAACGACCTGACCCCGCCTACGGGCGATGAGCGAGGAGGTCGTGCACTCGATCGACCAGGTCGCTCGGCTTGAACGGCTTCGCGAGGAAGTCACTGGTTCCGGATTTCAGGTCCTCCAGGATCTTTCGGTTGGCGGTACCGGACACCAGTAGCACGAGGAGTCCGGCGACTCTCGACTGCAACTCGGACGCAAGGTCTCGACCAGACATCTCGCCCATCACGACGTCGCTGACGAGGAGATCGAACGTTCCATCGAATTCGTCGACCACTCGCAGAGCGTGTTCGGCCGAATCGGCCTCGGCGATCCGGTAGCCGTTCCTCTCCAGGATCCGACTCATGAAGCGGCGTAGCTCTTCGTCATCGTCCACGATCAGTATCGTCGCCGACCCGCGCGGTCGTTCCGGTAGCACGAGTGGCGGTCGTTCATCGACCTCGTCATCCACCGTGGGAAAGGTGATCACAAACGTCGTGCCCGAGCCGAGTTGGGACCGACACGCGATCGAACCGTGGCTCTCCTCGGCGAGTCGTCTCGCCGCGGCCAATCCCATGCCGGTTCCTTTAAACGGTCCCTTCGTGGTGAAGAGCGGCTCGAAGCAGCGTTGGCGCGTTTCATCGTCCATGCCGACGCCGCTATCGGTGAAGGTCACGGTGACGTACTCACCTTCGGCGAGACCGAGTTCATCGGCGTTGAGGCTGTCCACGATCAGCGGATCGACCGCGATGGTCAACTCTCCCTCGATCGGCATCGCGTCACGTGCGTTGATGGCGAGGTTGAGAATCATCTGCTCGAACTGATCGGCGTCCACACGCACGTTCCCGGCGTGGACGTCGAGCGCGAATCGAACGTCGATGTTCGTTCCGAGGATTCGTTCGAGCACTTCGGCGTTCGACTGGATGATGGTGACGGGATTGAACACCGCCAGCTCCGGCTCACGAGTACGCCCGATCGTCTGGAGCTGCGTGGTCAACATCGATGCGCGTGACGCGGTCGACTGGATCTCGCGCACCATCTGCCGAGCGCGTTCGTTGTCGTCCAAATCACTCGAGAGGATCTCCGCGTAACCGGAGATAAGCGTGAGGAGGTTGTTGAAGTCGTGCGCGATGCGACTCGCGACCTGGCCGCGGATCTCCATGGTGTAGGCGTGACGCAACTCGGCCTTCAATTCGCGATGGTTCGTGACGTCGTCGATCAATGTCAGAATGCCCGGCGTCTCGGTTCCCGTCGGCGGAAGGAGCGCGGCCGACGCGCTCAAGACGCGAAGCTTGCCGGCGATCTCGACGTCGACGAAGTCACGGCCGTCGATCGATCCACCGCGCAACACTTCGGACCAGAGTTCACGCAACTCGGGCAACGTCGCTTCGGGAAAGCTCGACTCTTGACCGGCCGGTCCCTCGCCGAACGCCGGCCAGGCGAAGATAGCGCTCGCGGCGCGATTCCACCACCGCACGCGACCGTCGGCGTCCGCTTCGACGATACCGACGGGAGCGGTCTCGATCAGGATTCGCAGGCGGGCCTCACTCGACTGCACGCTTCGTCCGAGTTCCTCGGCCCCCAGGGCACTCGACGCCATCTGGGCGAGCAGTTCGAGGACCTCCCGGTCCTCGTCATCGAACGCAGTTCCCCGGCGAACGGCGATCACACCGCGAGCGTGATCTCGCCGTTCCAGCATCGGAGCCACGAGCCACCCGTGCTCGAACCGAGTGAGGTTGCCGACTTCTGACGCGGACGGATATGCGGTCGACTCCGATTCGACAGGTACCTCACAGATCATCGGCTTTCCCCGGCGCGCGACGCCCCGAAGCGGCGCCAGCGAACCGGTCTCCAGCGTCACGACGGCCTCGTCTGCGCCGAACACGACGCGAGCGCTCCCGGCGAGGCTCCTCAAGATTTCTTGCTCGTTCCGCAACGTCGCGACCGTGATTGACGCGGCGATCAACTGATGGAGCTGGCTCGCGATGCGTTGGGACTGGCGAACGGCGTTGCGGGTGGCGCTCTCGTTGTCTTGTTCGACCGGACCAGAGAGCCCGGTACTGGTGGTCGCTTTTTTCGCGTTCATCGCCGTGCCCTGTCGCGACCCGGTGTCCGGCCGGCGTTGCTCGGGTCAGGGCGACGTTGCGTCGACGCGGCGCGACGGAGAGGCCGAATCAAAGAGGCTTCCCGGAGAAGATGGAGAAGTCTTCCAAGTATCGATCGATCTCGGCGGCTTCATGAGGCTTCGAGAACAAGAAACCCTGACCCACGCCGACGTCTTCGAGCTGCAGTCGTTGACGCTGGTCGGCGTCCTCGATCCCCGAAGCGACGATCTGCACTTTGCTCTTCTTCGCCAATTCGACGAGCGCGTGCACGAGTTCAGCCCCCTGCGGTCTCTTTGAGAGCGCCGACACGAAGTGCCGATCGAGCTTCACGACCGCGATAGGCAGGTTCTCCAGATCGCTCAGGAGGGACTGGCCGGGCTCGAAGTCGTCGACCGCTAAACGCACCCCCAACGCCATCAGATCGTCGAGGTGATCGGCCGACTCGCCGGCCAAAGTGCCCTGTGCGAACTCCAGGACGAGCAATCCGGAAGGGAACCGACTCGACGACAGGGCCTCATCAACCTCTCCGATGAAGCCGCTCCACGCGAACTGCAGGGCCGAGATATTGACCGAGACGGTGAAGCGATAGCCCTTGTCGTGCCACTCGGCGCCCTGCGCGCAGGCCGTGAACAGCGCCCAACGTCCAACCGCCAGGATCAGGCCGCTACTTTCGAGCTCGGGGACGAAATCATCGGGACCTAGGACGCCTCGCCGCGGATGGCGCCAACGGATCAGCGCCTCGACGCCGACGAACGCGTTGGATCGCAGGTCGATCTCCGGCAGGTACACCAGAAAAAACTCTTGATTCTCCAGGGCCTTTTCGAGTTCTTCGGTCAGATTGCCTCGTTCGCCGGACCCTCGGGACGATTCAGATTCGTTGGCCATTACCCGTCACTTTTATTGGAGCCCAGAAAAGTAGGCGTCGTCACTAGTTCTTCGGTGCTGAGGTTACTAGGTGGTCCCAAAAACAGCGGTCAGTGACGGCGACGAATCTTTTGGAAATCATGGTTCCCGATGGTGTGAGTCGCTTGAACGAACGTTCGGACGATCCTCTTTCGAGACTTGACCACTTCGTTGGACGAGGTCCGTCCCGAGCTCCGCCGCGCAGTGACCGATTCTTTCCGGAGATCTACTTCGTGCGTTTCTTTCTCGCCTCGGGTGTTCAAGGAGTAATAGAAGAAAAAACAACTCCACCAAAACTGCCCGTATTGTCGTCGTGGGCCGTCCGAAAATGACCAAATCCCTTTAAACGTAGGCATTTTCATTCGTGTAGACCCGTACGCGGTTCCGTTTCCAAGCAACGCCGACGCTATGCAATGACTACCACTTGACAAATTTGGTGCAAATCGACTATTTTGACTATCGCAGGGGCGGATTGGATTAACCACCATGCAAAAGAACGTCCGCATAATTCGCGGCGACGGCCAGACGTTCACCTTGCGACAGATTGTCGGAATGTGGCGTGCAACTTCTATCCGGTTGCTCCGAAGCTCTAGATCAGCACTTGCCGTTGTGGCTGTGGTGACCTTGAGTCTTGTCGCGCTTCCGGCACTTACGTCGAATGCTTCGACGAGCCACAATGGTTCAAATTCTGGTTCGGGCGACTGTCAGACGACAACGACGGAAACACCTCAGTTGATTCTGCATTCACACGGCGATGGATGGGCGCCGCCGACGTGGAACTGGGGGCCAACGACGTCCTGGAATACGACGTCGACAGTTCCCTGTTGCCACCCGACCACTACCACGACGTGGACGAAGCATCCTTGCCCGACCACGACGACCACGGTACCGGCGACCACGACCACTGAGGCCACGACGACGACCACTGAGGCCACGACGACGACCACTGAGGCGACGACGACGACCACTGAGGCTACGACGACGACCACGGTACCGGCGACCACGACCACCGAGGCCACGACGACGACCACGATGAGTCCGCCGCCACCGCCGCCGCCGCCACCGCCGCCGGGAAATGCGGTGACGACCACGGCGCCGTCGACCACGACGTCGATGCCTGCGACAACCACGACAGGGCCCGTCGTCGTCACGACGCAACCCAGCTCGTCGCCGCCGACGGCTCCGACAACGGCACCTTCGCTCTCGACGGCCACCGTTCCTTCCGGTGCACCTGAAACAGGTGTCGGTGGATCGGCCCAGTCATCGGACAACGGTGTCGTCCTAACGGCCAGCGGTTTGGTGATGTTCGCCGGACTGGCTGGTTTGGCACTAGCTCTCCGACGCCGTCGCCAGGCCTAGGAGCAATCAGCAGTAACCCCAACATCATTGGGTGACCACGTCGCCCAAGAGAGAACGGCCCTCACTTCCAAAGTGAGGGCCGTTCTCCTTTAGAGTCGGCAACGATCGGCCCTACACAGGTGTCGAACGGTTGACGTCGTCGACGCCCCGAGTCGTCGGAAAATCAATGGATTCACTACGCCAGCACCCGCGGTTGACAAAACGACTGGGTTTTGTCATACTTTGCCTCGCAAGGGCAGAGGAGAAAACTAATGAATCGGATCCCATCAGGGTCTGCGAACGCCGGCTTCGGGCGTACCAGTCCAACGCGTACGCGAAAGTCCGGATTCATCGGAGGCGCGCTGCGACGGACGATGGTCGTCTTTGGCTCCATCGCTCTCGCGGGCTCGATCTTCAGCATCTACGCAGGGTCCTCGGGAGCGGTGACTCCCACACCTTCCTCGACCGCACCCGGCAACGAGTGCCCAGGAATCGGTCAAGACACCGGTGGCTGTCAATTCCTCATCGTATTGAACGCCGACGGGACCACGACAATCTCTCAAAGCTCCACGGCCGGCAGTGACACACCGTTCGACGGTCGCGACGACACGCTCGTCGGTGTCTACAACGACAGCAACGCCACGGTCTCACAGATTGGGTTGAGCGCCACGACCGACATCTTCGGCTTCGATGGCGATGGCATCTGTGCAATGACGACAGGTTCGCACCCTCACCTCGTCTACACCTGGACGGGTACCGGGCTCACGGGCACCGGCTCATTAGGCTGCCCGTATGGGTCGACCGGGTATGAAGGCCCCACCGTCTCGTACAGCGGCATCGCGGCCAACAAAGAGTCCGGCCTCGTCCTTTTCAGCGGTGGCCTGGCGAGTGGCTCAACGACGTACTTCAGTCTTGAGAGCGATTTGACAGCGGTGAGCTTCACGGTGCCCACGACGACCACGACGACGTCGACCTCGACGACGACGTCGACCGTGGCGACGACGTCTCCGACCACGAGTTCAACGACCTCGACGACAGTGGCGACGACATCTCCGACCACAAGCTCTACGACGACGACCGTCGCTCCGACGACGACCACCACCGTGTGCACGACAACCACCACCGTTGCTCCGACGACGACGACGACCGATTGCCCACCGCCACCGCCACCGCCGCCACCGCCACCGTCAAGCGGCGCGACGACGACAACGGCACCTACGGAGTCATCGACGACTCTCGCAACGACGACGACCATCGCAACGACGACGACAGCCCCGTCGGTAACGCCAACGACCATCTCCTCGGGAGCTCCAACGACGGCGCCAAACATTCCACCAGCGACCGTTCCGTCGGGAGCTCCTGGTACCGGTGTTGGCGGTGCGGCCACGTCTTCGGACAACGGAGTGCTGTTGACAGGTAGCGGTATGGCACTCTTTGCGGGTCTCGCCGGATTGGTTCTCATTGCCCGACGTCGACGTCAACAGGTTTAACCTGAAAGAGTTTTATAGCTAAGCCAAACTAGATTGGCGATGTGAAGTCGCGAAAAGGGAAACGGCCCTCACAGTTGATGTGGTGGGCCGTTTCTCTTGCTTTAATCGTCGCTGGAATATTGGGAATAGTATTCGTCCCTCGTAGCCAGCCCAAAGGTCCAACGCTCACATCATCGATCGGGGTCGTCTCCCTACCCCCATCCGGGGTCGTCATTCCTTCACCCACGTCGTCGACCACCACGACCACGATCCCCGTGACGCCCGCGGTGTCAGCGCCGACAACGTCAACGAGCACGACGATCAAGTTGGCATCGAGCCTGGCAGCGGTGTCGCCGTCAACCTCCGTCACGGAACTATCTTCGCGATTGATGGCCCACACGAAGTCTCCGCCCCCGACCTACGTCGCCAAACCGATCAAGCGGTCGCGACCCGTGCATCTTTCCATACCGATCATTGGTGTCTCGGTGCCACTCTCCGTGTTGACGCTCAACAAAAACGGAACCGTGAATGTCCCGACGAGCTTCGCCGAGCCCGGTTGGTACAACGGCGACGCGGCGCCGGGCCAAAAGGGATCCGCGGTCATCCTGGGCCACGTCGACAACTATCACGGTCCCGCGGTCTTCTTCAACTTGGATAAATTGAACCTCGGGAACAGGGTGTACGTGACGCTGGCGGACGGACGAAAGCTCGTCTTCGCGGTCATCGGAGAGCGCATGTACAAGAAGACGAACTTTCCCGACAAACTCGTCTACGGCGCACGAACGTATCCCGCTCTCCAACTGGTCACGTGCGGAGGGATCTTCGATCCCGCCACCGGCCACTACCTCTCCAACATCGTGGTCTTCACAGCACTCATCAAGTCCTAGACCGTCACCCCAGTGCTCGCATGGGTTCAATCGACGAGTACTTCGTCGCACGTTGCCGCGGGAGCAACGAAAGCGATCGATGGCTGCCGGTCTGCCGTTGGTGGAAGATTCAGTGAACAACGTCTCACTGCGACAACGCGTCGACAAACTCCAATCAAATCACCATCAAGTCAAGAGAAATCGCACTTTCGGATGACACACTCATGTTGCCTCGCATCACGCGAGGGCACTTCTCAGAACTCTCTGAGGTGGACCACCAGCATGCCCTTGCGTGATGGTCCACGTCCCGAATGAAATCCGGGACATCTTCCGCGGACCCCCTTTATTCGCTAAACCTCCTGATGAACCCGAGTAATTCACGACGTACGTAGACACACAAGATTACTTCGACGTGCACGAGAAACGCGCGAGTGACACAAACTGGTAACTACTGCGACACTGTTTCTCGCTGAACCTCGTTGCGACGTTCTACGAGTAATCAGGCACTCGTAGATCGTCGACGAGAACCACTCGGCGTTCGCTCATCCGATCACGCGAAGCTCCTTCACGAACCGCTCGCGCTCTCCATCGACAGTCGAGAACTCGACGCACATATCGTCGACCAACGCTCTTCGAGAGCCCGCATCTGATTTGGGGAGATGTTGAGGAGTCGTAGGGAGCGCTTTGGAATTGATTTTCGACAATTGATCCATGACCAACGTCACGCAGGGGCGAAATCTCTCCGGGGACCCCAAAGGACGCTCCACGACATCACGTCGAGGTCCACGTCGTTCGGTCCTGATCGGATCGATCGGCTCTCTCGTCGTCGGAATCGTCCTCAGCACCACGGCGCTGCCCGCCATGGCGACGGTCATCTCACCGACGGCGGAGCTCGGGTACGGGACGACCACGACCGTCGAGACGACCACGACGACCGTCGCGACCACCACCACGACGATTGCCCCGCGACGGGCCCATCGTGCCGTCAAGTCCACCGACACCCTGCGCTCACATGTCGTCGCCAACACCTCCACTCAGGTCTCGCGCACGAACTCGAACGGCACCAACAGCCCGACGACCACGACGCCACCTCCAACGACCGTCGTAACCCCCACGACGGTCGCCCCCACGACCACCACGACGGTGAAGAGCCCGCCCGTCACCAAGGCCCCGGCGCCGTCGATCTCTAACCCGTCAGCCAACATCGCACCGAGTCCAAACTTCCTGGCTCCCGGGACGTGCACGTTCGGGGCCGGTGTCTGGAGCTGCGCGAACCCGTGCGTCGTGGGGTCGGCGAGCGCACTGTCGTGGCCTGGCTACACCAACGGCGTGGCCTGCACCGATTACGTCCTGGCCGCGATCAACAACGCCCGCGCGATCGAGGGCGTGCGACCGATGGTCCTTCCCAACAACTGGTTCAGCCTCTCGGTTCCGGAGCAGCTCTTCGTCATCGCTGACCTCGAACGCACCGCGCGCGGACTCCCCCCGTACGTGGGGATCAACACCGCGCTGACCGCGGACGCCCAACACGCCGCGGCGACCAGAAGTGACCCCTCCGTGGCCCCCGGATTTCCGATGGCCGATGACGCCCAAGGGTCCGAGGGCTTTGGTGGCGCCTGGTCGGGTGGCTATACCGTTCTCGCCGCGGACTACATCTGGATGTACGACGACACCTGGGGCGGGAGCGCGGCCAAGACGTCCAACATCGCGTGCACCTCAGCTGGCGCCGCGGGCTGCTGGGCCCACCGCGACGAACTCCTCGGCTCGGACCCCGGTTACAACCCCGGCGTCGGCCTCGGCTGCACGAACTGCGAGATGGGCACCGGCTTCGCCATGGTGAACGGCGACGCGTCCTACGTCGACCTCATCGAGATCCCGAAGGGCACGGCTCCCCCGATGACCTACACGTGGGCCAATGACGTCTTACCCAACCTGCCCTAAATCGTCGACCTCGACAGTGAGGTGTCGAGGACGTTCAGTCGGCTGAAGCCCTCGTCACACTCGGGCTCGGTGGCGGCGCCGGCCGCAGATGGAAGTACGCCATGAAGGCGAGTGAGCCAAGCGCGAAGAGGGCAAACGCCACGAAAAGTGGAACCAGTGCCACGTGGTGAAGCTCGCTCGGACTGCCGCTACCCGGTGTGAGAAGCACGGCGACGAAACCGATCAGACCGACCGTCGTGATCACCATCCAGGCCAACTTGTTCCAGTGGCGAACGTGTCGACCCGGTAGGAACGGCAGCGGCAACATCCCGAAGGCGAGACTGGCGAAACCCCCGAGGAACGCGACGTTGAGCGCCGGGTCCAAGATCAGCCAAAGCGGTGACGGCGAGCTCTGCGTCGCCAGGTGAAAGACCGGCACGGTGAGAAAGAACGCCACCGTGCTCACGACGAGGACGCAGATCGAGGCGATGGCGTGGAGCCGTCCCCAGTCCTTCTCATCGGTGTGCGGGCGAAGCACGAACACCGCGATGAGGCCGTAGCAGTACCCGGGAGAGAGCCCGATGGCGCGCGAAGCGCTCACGCAGATGATGGCGATGATCATGCCGCCCACCAGCACGTGCATGTGGATCATGCGGTGTTCGCGGAGTCCGCCAAAGAGGATCGGGAGTTGCGAGGTCAACGTGACGATCCCCACACCGATGCATTCGCCGAGGTACAGCCAGAGCGTTGTTCGATTGAATCCGAACCCCTTGTCGAGGAACGAATTGATGAGTCCGGCGAAGCCGATGAAGCCGATGAAGAGCGCCGTGCCGATCGCCACCCGGCGACTCATCGACTTCTCCTTTTCGCGATCGATGAATAGGCGCGGGAAGCGTCGGCGCGCGCGAGCCTGGATTCGGTCTCGATTTTCGGCGTAGGTCGAGTCCAACCACTCGCTCGGGAACCCGGCAGCGAGGAGCCGACTCACGAGCAAGAAGCCAATGCTGATCCCGCCCGAGGCGACGATGTGGTTCCCTAACTGCGTCGGGCTCGGCATGGCGACACTGAACTCCGACAGATGATTCCTCGTGGCGGTGACGTCGAACGGCGTCGACAAGAGGAACGGACGTGCGGTCGTGCACGAAAGCGCGAGGTGATGCGTGCCCAGGGTGGCGTCACCCGGAATGACCAGGTGCGTCACCGAAAATCCCGAGGCGCTGCTCGCCACCGAGTCGATGAGTTGGTCGTCATAGAACACGTTCACGGATTTGCAGGGGGCGAGAAACGTCGGATCTCGGAGCGTGATCGCGATTCCCGGTGGTCCCGACGACGGCGTGGAGCGCAACGCTGAGACGACGTCCAGCGAGAGCCGGGCCCGGGCTGAAGGACTTCCGTTGTTGCTGACGGTCTGTCCGGTGAACGTCTGAGACGTCGAGGTGCCGTCCTCACCGACCGCGGTCACCGACGCCGCGTACGTGCCGGGTTTGGCGTACACGTGCGTTGTCGTCGCGGTCGTCGTGATCGCGGACGTGTCGTCACCGAACGTCCAGTCGTAGTGGGAGATGGGGTTACCCGTTGACGACGAGCCGGACGCGTCAAACTGTGTCGGTTGTCCCGCCGGCGCTTGGACGACCGAGAGGTGCGCGGACGGAGCCTGGCCCGGCGCGATGGCGATACCGAAGCTGGCAGAACCCACCTGTACCGGCGCCTCGGGATGGGGCGTCGCCGAGGCGATGTCGATCGGCGTCACCGAGTTGCTCGCGTTGGCGACGTACGCCGTCTCACCGTTGGGCGCGATGGCGATCCCGTCGGGCTGGGTAATGCTGCCGACGGAGAAAGCGGCGGCCGGCGTCGCGGGAGTGCGGGCCAGGTTGATCGGCGTGACGGTGTCGTCGTTATTTGCCGTGTAGGCCATGGATCCGCTGGGCGTGATCGCAATGCCGAGGGGCCCGTTCGCCACGGCGATGGCCGGCTCGAGCCTGGGCGTTCCCGACGCCAAGTCGATCGGCGTCACCTCTTTACCGTTGGCGACGTACGCCGTCCGACCGTTCGGGGCGATCGCAATCGCTTGGGGAGCGTTCGTCAGCGACAACAGCGTCACCGCGCGCGAGACGGTGTTGATCACGCTGACGGACTGACCCTCGGAGTCGGAGACGCAGACCCACCTACCGTCAGGACTCACCGCGATGCTCCACGGTCCATCGCCCACGGCGATGGGACGTCCCGGAGTCGCTGGACTCGTCGCCAGGTCGATCGGCGTCACGGTGTTGGAGTTGAAGTTGCTCACGTAGGCGGTGGCGCCATCGGGCACGATGGCGATGGCGGCGGGACCGCTGCCCACGTGAATCGGTGTCTCGAGAGTGAGCGGGTTGGACTTTAGATCGATCGGCGTCACGGTACTCCCGTTGGAGTTAGTGACGTAAGCGGTATTGCCATCCGGCGCGATCGCGATGCCGAGTGGTCCGTTCATTTTGGGAGGTCCACCGTGGACGAGCATCGTGTGCGACGTCGCGCTGTCGATGGCGGTAACGGAGTTGAGGGTCAGGTTCGTCACGTACACGGTGGCATTGGACACACTCGATGGCGAAGCACTCGCGGTGCTCGAGAGAACCATCGGGAGCGGGCCAACGAGGAGGACGAGCGCCGGACCCCACAACGCCCGTCGAATTCGGCGTCGACCAACCGAGGCAACCGGTATCTTCATCTTGATCGCGGTCAGCTCGCCTTGAGCGTCGCCACGACGCGACGGTTCTCGGCACGACCTTTCGCGGTGGTGTTCGTGGCGACGAGGACCACGCCGTAACCGGGGACAATGGTGATAGTGACGCCCGGGTCTCTCAGGGCCTGGAGGTCGAGTGTCAATCGGGCGGCGACCGCCTGCGCACGGTTTTGATTCAGCGTGACGTTGAACGCCGCCGTGAAGACATTGTCGGTGTAGCCCGTCAGACCGACCGTCTTATAGTGACTCTTCTGAATCGTCTGAGCCATCCGTTGAATCTCTGACTTCAGTACCGCCGACAGTGCGTAGGAGCCTTCGCCGAAGGGTTCAATGGTGAGCGTTAAGGGTGGCGGTGGGGCTGGAGGCGGGCTCGACACGATGTGGACCGGTGCGAGGGTGGTGGTCGTAGTCGGAGGCGGGAGCGTCGTTGTGGTGGTCGTCGTGGTGGTCGTCGTCGTGGTGGTCGGAGTCAAGGCAGGCGGCGGCGAAGCGGTCGTCGTGGTCGTAGGCGGAACCGTCGTCGTGGTCGTCGTGGTCGTCGTCGTTGTGGTAGTCGTCGTTGTCGTCGTTGGACAGCATCCCGGATCGGTCGCTTGGGATCCGCCGTTGTTATGGGCGGAGGCGACACTCGCGCGGCGCGCGTTACAGTTTCGCGACGAAGTGACGTTCTCCGCAGTGCCACTCGATCGCACGGTCGCGTTCGAAGAAAGCGCCGGCATGGCCACGACGATCAGGACGCTCACTGTTAGGGCACACAAGGCCGTCCGCACGCACACGAAGAGACCTCGAAGGGTCCCCGTTGATTCAACCGCATGATGTGACAATCGCCCTTGCATTTAATCCATCCCCACGGGCGCAGTGACTGGACCCGCCCCTCTCTGCGTCGGCAGAGTTCGACAAATCTAACAAGATTGACCGAGACTTGCCCGGGGAACGTTCGCCATCCCTGGTGGATCAAACGGTTGCGCCTAGGTACCCGCTTCGGCGCGCATCGTCACGGCAGACGCACCGGTGATCAACCGCTCGCGGTCGAACATCTTCGACACGATCCGCCATGCCGCGACGTCGATGATGGCCAGCGCCACGGCGATCACCACGGCGGTCGTGGCGGTTGGTTTGAAGACTTGGAGCGACATCAGGAGCGGCAGTACGAGTGCGGGCAGGCTCGCCAGGGTGCCGAGTTGCTGGGCGACGCGTACGTCCGAGGACCGAGCGGAGATCGCCGTACCGACCCACACGGACCACGCCGCCAGGAGCGGCGCGAAGAGTAACTCCGCCAAGAACCACGAGGGCTGCCAGACGGCGTGCGACACGATGCTCGCCGCGCCGAGTCGAATCGCCACGACGAGCACGATGAAGAAGACGTACGCGACTCCCACGGTCGGAATCGTCGCCGCCAGGGACTTGCCGAGCAGGAACTCTTCGCGAGTCACTGGCGTAGTGAGAAGCGGTTCCAGGGTGCCCTGATCACGCTCACCGATGACGGAATAGGCCGCGATCGTCGCCGGCAACACGACGGGGATCACGAGCAAGAGAAGCAGGGTGATCGCCACCTGCGTGCGCACGGTGGTCGGATCCTCCGAGTTCGAGATACTGAAGAGCGTTATGACCGGCAGGGCCGTAAAGATCAAGGGCAGCGTACCCATCGTATAAATGATGAATCGATTCCGACGGTACTCGCGGAACTCCTTGCGGATCACCGCTCGAACTCTGATCGCGCTTTCGCTCACTGCGTACCAACCTTGCCCGCGGCTCCGACTAACTCCAAGTAGACCTCTTCTAGCGAGTGGTGACCCTCGGCGAGTGAGAGGACGTCGGCGCCCGCCGCCACCAGTGCCCTGGCGATTGCCGGAGCGGCGACTCGTACATCGCTCACCGTGATGACGTACCCGCCGGCGTCGTCATTCGACCAACCCGTCACGCTGTCAATCGCGGAGAAGAGTCTGGCGGGGTCAATCAATGGGCTCACCGTCGACACGAGAATCGATTCTTGAAACATCCTCTGTCGCAGGTCGTCGATACGTCCCACCGTGCGCAGGGTCGTGTTCAATATGGCCACTCGATCACACAGCTTCTCGGCTTCATCGAGGCGATGGGTCGTCAGGAACACAGTGACGCCCTTGTCGCGAAGGCCGATGATCAGGTTCTGAACGTCGAGCGAGGCCACGGGGTCCAAACCGGAGGTCGGCTCGTCCAAGAAGATGATCTCCGGGTCGTTCAGCAGCGCTCGAGCCAACCCGACACGTTGACGGAGGCCCTTGGAGAGGCCGCCGCAAAGGTCGTTCGCACGGGACGAGAGATTGACGGCCTCCAGAGCTCGATCGATCCGAGGTTGGGCGTCGCTGAAACCGTAGAGTCCGGCGAAGAAGGCGAGATTCTCCGTGACGCTCAAGCGTAAGTACAGACCGGGAACCTCGGTCATCACCGCGATCCGTTTTCGAATTTCGACGTCGTGACCACTGTCAATGGCGATGCCGGCGACGCTGGCGGTTCCCGACGTCGGTGTGACGAGTGTGCTGAGCGTTCGTACCGTGGAGGTCTTTCCCGCACCGTTGGGACCGAGAAACCCGAAGACCTCACCTCGACGGACGTTGAAGGACACGTCCTCGAAGGCCACGCGCGAACCGAACTGTTTCGTGAGGTGTTCAACCACGATGACCGAATCTTTCATCGTGTCCTTCTCGGACGTATCGGCGAACTGTCCCGATCGCGAGACGATGGCCTCCGCAATCTCACGCGGGGTCTGTGATCCGTAGACCTCCGGTGGCACCGTGACTTTCGCGACGGCGTACTCGACGGCGAGATCTCCGGCAGAGTTCTCCAACGCTTCGGTTTTGAGCTGCTTCGTCATGCCGCCGAAGCTGTACCCGACCGCGAGATAGAGACCGACCACGCCCACCGTCAGAATCTCGCCGCCCGACTTCCGCAGACCGGTGAATCCGCCGATCGCCGCCCCGACGGCAATCGCCGTAATGAGCCAGCCCTGCCACGTTCGCGGTCGAAAGCCGAAGCCGAAGCGACGTCGGATGAACCACTGGCGACTAGCCACGGGTGCGTCGTGACGCGAGTGATCCGACGGTCAGCGCCATTAGCCAATCATAAGAGCCCGGGGGTGACGGTCAGCGATCGATCGATAGCGTAACCCGGTCACGATGCGTGTCGACAGGCGCGCCGACGGGCGCGCGCGACCATCCGGAGGGTCAAGAAGGCGACGATTATCACCAAGTTGGCGTTCACCGCGGGGACCCAACGCACCTGTTCATCCTTGACGACGTAGACGCCGACCGGCATCACGACGCCGCCGAATCCGCCGCCGGAACCGCTCGACGCTTCGCCGTCTGCTGGGACCTCGGCCCCGGAGTCCTCGACGTCCAGGACCTCACTCGTCGGCGATCCCGACGTTCCCTCGCCTCCCCCGCCGCCCCCCGCCACGAGCGCGACGGGGATGACCAACGAGCCGTCCTTCTCGTACGCCGTGCCAAAGGCTCGGCTCACCGAGAGATGTTGCGCCACTTTACCCAACAGTTCTTGAACGTCCACCTCGCACCTGTCCTTTTGTCACTTCGGCCATCACTTCGAATGTAGGCGCCGAACGGCACCGCGAGCGAACCGGTTACTTGTCCAGTTCAGCCAGTACTTCTCCGATGATCTTGGTCATCTTGTGCGCCGGTAGCGGTTCACCGCCTTCGGCCTGCGCGACCTCTTCGGAGAACGCCTCGACCGAGTGCGTCCCGCCGACGAGCACGTGTCGCAGCGCTTCGCCACTCGCCTCAGCGTCGTTGACGTCCTTTAACGCACTCGCGACGTCGTGGTCCGGTGACTCCGCGACGGCGTGCACCACGTTCATCGCCTCTTCTCGGCCGCTCGCGGTCGAAACGGCTGGCGCGCGATCGGGGTTTTGCTGGAGGTCCCACTCGGCCAGCGCCTCGTTGTACCCACCTTCGCCGGGATGCAATAACCGCGTCGTCGGCGCCTCGACGTCTTCGGCGCCGGCGCCCCTCGGTGTCTCCTCGTCGTCCTCATGGTGTCGACCTTCAGGAATGGGAACCAACAAACTACCGTCGGCGTTTCGTACGATCTCCATGGCGCTACTCCCCCCGGACACTACGTCGTGCCCTTCTCGCCCAATTTAAACGGAGCCCGTCGCTCGAGAATCAGTGAACGCGACCGCCAATGGCGGTCCCATCAACGTTTTGCGACAACCGTGAGAGACTTCACAAGGGATTCTCAAAGAGAGAGAGATATACGACTTTGAATTGGACCGTGGCGATCGATCGCACCGTCGGACGAACGATCTACCGGTGGCACGTGCACCTCTATCGGCTCACGCGAGGCGCCATCGGTCATAAGAGCCCCCTCGGGCCGATGCTGCTCATGGAGGTCCGCGGTCGAAAAAGCGGACTCACGCGTTCGGTGACGCTTCTCTACTACGAGGAGGACGGCGTCTACTACGTCGTGGCG
>Ga0187871_10001792_pt1 | contig 18251 bp, 15 predicted proteins | sample June2016WEW_16_1_FD_132988 | JGI IMG/M metagenome (GOLD analysis project Ga0187871, IMG submission 132988) | Peatland microbial communities from SPRUCE experiment site at the Marcell Experimental Forest, Minnesota, USA - June2016WEW_16_10 | ecosystem: Environmental > Terrestrial > Soil >...
AATAATGCCGAGGGCATCGCCGCGCGCTGGATTCGGAGTCTTTCCAAGGCGTTCGGCGATATCCAGGAAGAGCACGATCGAGGCATCGCTCAACTGTGGAAATTCCGAAAAGATCCGATACTGGTCGCTGAAGTCGCTGAATTTCAGACACATCAAACGGACGGTTTCAGGAGCCAGGTTTTGGCCCGGCGATCGTCGGCTGTCGAGTTCACTTAGAGCAAGGTAAGCCTGCAAAGGCCCGTCTTCGGTACTTTCACGCGAAATTGCGAACAGATCCTCCATGAGGTCTTCGGGATTCTTGATCGGGCGTCTTTCCCGTTCTCGTAATGCAGGAGAAGCATCTTTCCAGCGAGAAAGAGTTTCCCGCCAGACTTCGATGCTGCCGGGAACCAATGGCTCGCCTCGGGCGCCAAAGTGAGTTTGACTGATCAACAGCAATAACCATGGCGCCGGTCTGAATATTCCTGATGCGGCACTTGGGGATGAAGTTGGAGGGTGCATCGCAGCAAAGAACCGCTGGAGCCGGTGTGCTTTGGTGAAATAGGCCTCTTGCCTGTGACTTACACTCGCAAGCACATCAAAATAAGCGACCAGCCAACCCTTGTCTTTTGAAAGCAATCTCGGAATGAAATCTGCGGGGGTGGCAGGACTCGCGCCTACTAAATCTTCCCATGTCGAGTCCGCCTCGGGCCCACCCGGCACCAGGACGCGTCCGCCGCGGATGCAAATGTGGCTGCCGTAGAAATCGAGTAAAGGGGCGTAGGGGATTAAGCCACTAATTCCAAGATTGCGCTGCAAGTAGTCCCTGGTTTCGGAATCCATTTTCGAAAGGGCCCAATACAAACGGGCGACCGAGTGGTCGCCAAGGATCGCGTCCAGCAACCCTTTGCTTTCGCTACGATTCTTGTTGCCAGCAGCAATCCATTCACGCTCACCGAACAACATCGGCACGCGAGTGGAAGCGAACGGATACTCGAAGGATTTGCCTCCTTCCACAGTCTGCTCGAGTTCAGTGAGAGGGAACCCTGAGTCGATTGTGAGGAATGCTCTTTCGGCGTCGCCCGTCCGCAGTGAGGTGTGAGGCTGTCCACAGCCGGATACAATGCGGTAGCCGAGGATATGCAGAAGGGCAGCCGCATCTGCACAACCGGAAACGCGAATCACGCCCTCACTGCCAGCTAGAGCAGTCAATTCCCTTGCCTGCGTTACATACCGAGTAAGGAGAATCAAGTATTCGGTGGGATGATCGCCGCCCTTATAGCCCATAGTGGATACGTTCCAGGCCAGAAAGGAGAGAACGTCATCGGGTGAGATCTGTTGACTAATGCCCGCCATGCGCAGAAACGAACGCAGCGGGCCCGGGATAAGCACTTCCGAAGGGGATGAGGCGGATCCTTCTTCGAAGGTTGAGGTCGGGGCTCCTTTCGCGTTCGTGGCCACTGCCGCGCTAGCGACGCCCGAACTAAGGAAGAAGGCGGGCGAGATGACTATACAAAACACAACAAGAATTGAAAGGCAAAGACGCGACTTCATGACTGGCTTCCTCTCAGGCGCGCCAGTGGCGATCGGCATCGCGGACAATGGAGCAACCGGCCGAGCGCTGACCTTTGGCTCAAAACCTGACGAAATGATAGGAAGGATGAGACTCATCGCGTGTCATCTACAGACCCGGCCGCCGACGCTCGTCTGTGCGTGTCCTGCCGCAGGTTCTGATAAGAAGTCCGATGTCGACTCCGCCGTATCGCTCAAACTGGAGTTGGATTATACGTCGGAGCCGCGTCGCCGGATGCGGTTTTTTTTTACACCCTATGTGTCTTCGGGAAGGCATTCCGCATATCAAGCAGCAGCCGTTTTTCGACAAGCTTAGTGCAATCCTTTCAAGGGGGAGACGGTTCACCAGAGGGAAACGCTCATTCGCCTGCCGCTCGGTGCGCTTTGGGGTCTGATGCTTATTAATCTAAGCGGCGCTTTCGCTCTCTTCAGGTTCAGTTGGCGTAACCAGATGGGATGAGAAGGCCGGTCTCCGACGGGATGCTGTACGCTCAGTGCAGAACACGAAAGTTAGCAACCGTTTTCTGCGTCGATCTCATCTGATTTCCGGCTGCGCGGACCCGAAACACTTGAAATCGGAGGAGAGACTCATGAGTATCTGGACGGTCTTATTCGTAATCTTGCTGATTGCCTGGCTTGGCGGCTTTATGGTATTCCACGTCGCCGGCGGACTGATCCATCTCTTGTTGCTGTTCGCGGTCATTTCACTCATCCTGCACTTCGTCATGGGTTCGCGGACCGCCTGATCAAGAAGGTGTGACCAAGAAGCATCGAAGCGCGCGGTCCGAGAAGAAAACTGCTTCGGAACAAGCTCTGCTGGGCGCGGGAAGCATCCGTCAGGGTCGCTGGCAGTCGGTACCCTAGCTTGGGTCGAACAACGTCGGCAACGTCCGAGGTGAGACCTAAAATGCCAGCGAGGCCGCTTCCCTAAGAAAGTGGTAGGGGTGGGTGAATGACCGTATTCGATTCATCACTCATCAAGGCAAACAAATTCTCCTCGTGGAATTTCCTGCCTTCGAGACCCGCGAGGAAGCCTTAGCTTGGATTGTGAGAGACGAGTAGTGCGGCTTTGAAAATGCCATGCTAGCAGGAACCATGGCATTGGACGGTCTTGCTCGATTACGCCTACGATCAAAGAAGGAGTCTCGCAATGAACCGGTGGGAGTGAGCGGAGTCCCAAAACGTGGCGAAAGACGAGTTCATATTTGTGTTTTGCTGCGACGCACTCGGGCGCGCATGTTCCGTGCTTAGCCTTGCCAGACATGTTTACCGATGCGTCCAAAGATTGCGAACGATTTGCACGAAGATGTCCGATACCGTCCGCATCGACGCCTCAGGCTGTACTCTTCAATCTTAGATGCACAGTTGTCCAGTAGAACAGGGCATTTCACTCAAAAACGAGATGCTGCCCCAAGCTCTGCGAAGTTTTTGGCGAGGGGTTTGAGCTCCGGCGACCCTATAGAAAGTACGATGATCGGCTCTTCAAAGTTCCACGACAGGTCGAAGCGCTATCTCTCCATCGGCAACCTGCTTCAGTTGCCGTCGCTCGCAACTGCCTCTACCACCGACTTGCTTCGCTTTCTAAGAATCTCGCCCAGCAGAAACAGGTCGGTGAGCAGCGCTCGAAGGTGGATGGAAGCGTTGAGATTGTCAATCAACTGGGAACTGATCGCGGGTTGAGCAAGAACCATTTCAATGGCAGCAAGAGAGTCGCGAGAGTCGCGACCGAGCACTGCAATGAACGCAAGGTACTTGCCGGCGGGCTTAAGGTCTTCTTGATTGACGGCCATCGCACAGGCTTCCGGCAGACCCGTCAAGGCTTCTATGGCCCGATGCAGAAACTCGCGGACTTGCCCACCTGACTTGCTGCCCTGGTCACTCGGTAGCCCCTGGGCTGCGTATGCCAGCAGGAACTCGTAGCATTCTTCCACCGCATCACAGCGCTCGCAGATGTCAGCCAGCATCGGTTAGTCCTCGGCCTTCGATTCGGTTGGAGGCCGGTGACGACGAAACAGTCTCGACCTTCCATCGCTCGGGATCGTGCTCTTCCAGATAGAAGTCGCGGTCCATCCAGCCGAAGATCATCGATTTCGTGATCGCGCGTTTCTCCGGCCGGAGCCCGAAGTAGACGTGCATCATGACCAGCGCAATCAGTCCTACACCTGCCAACCCGTGCAACACGTACATCAGGCCCCAGGTCATATCGCTGAACAGATAGGGATTCCGTGGGAAGAAGATCGTGCGCACGCGAGACATCATGAAAACGCCGGTAAGGATTACCGACAGACCGCACAAGATAATGACACCGTGGAAGAGCTTGTTTTCCAGGGGATACTTGGCAAACTTCCGCGGCGGCGGCGCGGGCATTCCGAGAAACCGTCGAACTCTTTTCCATGCGTCGTCCACATCGATTCTGTCGGGCCAAATCGACCAGAAATCCAGCCAGAAGGAAGCATGAATGATGTGAAAGATGATGGAAACGGTTAAGACCGCGCCGGCGATCCAATGATAAGTCACCCAATTAAACTGGACGCCCACCTTCGGCAGGAAAGCGGTGAATAGCAGCGTGAACATGGAGGCTGCCATGACCCAGTGAAACATCCGTGCGACCAGCGAGTGCCGGGGAACGTGCTTGGGTATGCTGGCCGAGACTGCGGAAGAATCGTCTGCCGCGAAAACTCTCGGCTTGGCGAAGTACATGACGTAGATGGCGTGAACGATCAGGAAGAGCAGTCCCGCGATTACTGCAACCCAGATCAGGAACCAGGCAATATGGATGGGGACGCTCTGCCCCCACGGACTGGTGGCCCACTCTAAGAAGTCCACGTGGCCTCCTCGACTCCACTGATAGCGCGTTTCACCAGATTTCTCATCAGCGGGATTTTGTAGGCATTGAACTGCAGTGGAACCGCGCCGTGCACGGAGAGCTTTCCGGCCATCTCACCAGTCGCCGTATTCCGCGGTTGCCCGCGAACCGCATCTTCGACTGCCTTCAGCCTTAACGGTCTGGCGGCGGCGCCGTTCACTGCGATTCGCATGCGCTCGATCGTGCCACCAGAGAGAACCATGGCTGAGGCGACGTTGAGCAGCGGAAAGTCCCACACGTTGCGGTCTCGCACTTTTTCAAAATAGAATTGCGCGCCCGCCCAGGTGGCGGGAATACGAATGGCGGTAAGCAGATCACCCGGATGTAAGATGTGCAGCCGCATAATATCGATCTCAGGACCCACAAAGTAATCTTCGGCATCGACCACGCGCTCACCCTTGGGCGTGCGCAGGACGAATTTGGCGTCCAGCGCAATCAGAGCGGGGGCCGTGTCGGAGGGATTCACTGCCACGCAGCGGTCGGCGTGCAGGATGGCGTGCTCACGGTTTCGGCCCTCCGGCGTATCGGCATAGCAAATGTTGCCGCCGGCACGGTAGCATGGCCAACCTCCGCGGTAATACCAGCAGCGCGTGTCCTGTGAAACATTGCCCCCGAGTGTTCCCTGATTGCGAATTTGCGGCGATGCCACTACTTCCGCGGACTCCGCCAGCAGACCATACCTCTGCTTAATGACGGGGTGATTCACCACTTCGGTGAGCGTAGTCATAGCGCCGATCTCGATACCGTCGGCGTTCGTGCGAACTACCCGCAGCTCCTCGACTCCGCTGAGATCGACGACCGCTTTCGGCTTCCTGATTCGATCCTTGAGCCAGTCAAAGCTGTCCAGCCCACCGGCCAGCACCCAGGCATCGGCTCCATGCTGTTCGAGAAGCTTCTGGGCATCGGCAACGGAGTTCGGCTGATAGAGCTCGAAAGCAGCCATTACGTCGCGTATGACAGCCATAACTCTCCTTCCAATCGCATTCCAGCCTCAAATGTGCGCCGTGAGTGGACGCTGCGTCGGCCGGCCGGCCTCGAACGAAGTCAGAATCGTGTCGGCGTTCACCGGTGCGCGCTGGAAGATCTCGTCCCCCAGAGCATCTGAGAGTGCGTTCAAAATCGAGGCACATCCGCCGGCCACTGGCGGCTCGCCGACACCACGCGCGCCCACCGGTGTCTCCGGGTCCGGAATGTCCAACGCGGTCCACTGCATGTCGACCGGTACATCGAGAATGGTCGGCGGTTTGTTGTGATGGAATCGCTTGGAAACCATTTCGCCGTAGTGCGGATCGAACACCCACTTCTGACCAATCGCATGGCCGATGCCCAAGACCGAACGGCCGAGCACCTGCCCACCCAGCGCTCGGGGATGAATCACCGTGCCTACATCGGCGGACGCGAGGAAATCGACGATGTAGTACTTGCCGGTTTCGACGTCGACTTCAACTTCGGCAAAGCTGGCGACGTAGGAAAATGTCGAGCCATCGCGTGGGTAGTTGTCCTTGGCTGCCGCGACCAGGCCTTGACCGGCCAGCGCTGCCACCGACGCCTTCGTCAACTTGTGGAGATCTGCCGGAGCTTCGTGGCCATCGTAAACGCCGCCCAGTCGAATCGCGTATTTCGCGGCCTGCGCCAAGGTCATACCGGGGCCGCCGCCCTTGCGGAACACACGCTCGTTCGCGACCTCATATTGCTCCGGTTTGCCGCCTAGCTTCTTCGCTGCGATTTCCTGGAGCTTCTTCTTGGCGTCCATCGCAGTCGCATATGCCGCGCGAGTCATCGCGTGAGTCGTTTGGCTGCCCCCGGAGACGCAGGTGAAAGGAAGGTTCTTTGTCGTGTTGCCCCAGACGACGTCGCATCTCTCCCACGGCACACCGAGAACTTCTGCGCCGGCGCGGTGCACGTCAATCACAGATTCCGTTCCCAGGTTGCCGATTCCGGACTGGAAGACAACGCGGCCATCCGGCGTGATGACCAGAAGCCCGTCGAATCCGATCGTGCCGCCAACGTAGCAGCTCAGCGATACGCCGACGCCGCGAACTTTCGTACCCATCCTTTTCGGAGTGCGCGTGACTCGCTCGCTCCACTTGAATTGCTCCGCGCCGCGGTCGAGCGCTTCCTTGAGGAATGCGCTTGTCGCATACTGCCGTTTTCCTTGCACCGCTGGTCCGAACGGCGCCTTGCCTTCGGGGCAGTTGACGCGGCGAATCGCCACTTGATCCACTCTGAGCTTGCGCGCAGCTTTCGCGATAATGGGCTCGATGATGACAATGCCCTGAAGGCCGCCCGGAGAACTTTGCGCACTGCGGGGCGGTGTATTCGTCAGCACGGTCACGCCGCGCCAGCGCATGGATTGCGGCTGGTACAACAGAGAGACGATGCGGCCCGATGAAGGAGCGTCCCCCACTGCGTCGTATGGACCGTTATCGCAAATCACGAACATGTCGAGAGCAGTAATCCGACCTTCTTTCGAGAAACCGACTTTCATCCTTCCTTGAAAACTAGGACGGGCACGTCCGATGAAGGTCTCCTCTTCGCGGCTGATGCGCATCATGACCGGCGCGTTCGTTTTCTTCGCGAGAAGAGCGGGGATGATCATCGAGACCCCGCCGGTGATCTTGCTGCCGAACCCGCCTCCCGTGTATTCGCTGATAAAGACAACGTTGTCGGGACTGATGTTCAGCCAGCGCGCGATCGCGGGCAGCGTTTGTGCCGTACTCTGTGTACCCGTGTAAATGTAGACCTTGCCGTTCTGCCAGTAGGCCATCGCACTGCGGGTTTCAAGCGTCTGATGGCTGGTGTCGGGCGTGACAAAGGTCTCGTCAAGAACCAAAGCCGCATTCTTGAAGCCGGAATCGACATCGCCATACGACCATTCGTCGGGAGCCTTGCCCATTGGAAGACGGCCATGTTTTTCATCTGCGAAGTCGGCTTTGGTCCATTTGAGTTCCGTGACCTCGGGCGGACCCGGATTTTGTCCCGCGCGCCGAGTCCAGACGTTGCCATCGGTTCGGGGATTAGGACCACCCGGTCGCAAGGTGTCGAGCGGATCCACCACAAACGGGAGAGGTTCAAAATCGATCTGGATTTTCTCAATGGCTTCGGCGGCGGTAAGCTCGTCGATTGCGGCCACGGCGAGAATCGGTTCGCCCTGGTAGACCGGCTCATTCGTAAGGCCGCGTTCACCCCACTTGCTGGCCTTGATAACAGTTCCGTTATCGGTAAGGGTATCGGCCGGTGCGGGAAGATCGTTTGCCGTAAGAATGGCTTTGATCCCCGGCATGGCGAGCGCTGCATCCGAATGAATGCGCTTCACGCGCGCGTGCGGCATGGGGCTAAGCAGCAGTTTGCAAAACAACATACCTTCCGCCCGAAAGTCCTCGGCATATTTCGCTTGGCCGGTCACCTTCGCATATAGATCCGGGGTCTGGTAGTTCTTGCCGATCAGCTTGTACCCGGCCCCGTACTGGCGCTCATTATCTTTATCTTTAGCTTTAGCGGTCTCAACGGTTTTCTCGTGATCCAGCTTTGCGTTATCCAAGATTGGACCTCCGCAAATTCTCGGCGCCGCGCATCATCGCAGTGAGAATCTTGTCGTAATCCTGGCAGCGGCATAGGTTGCCGGAGATGCCCTGCGCCAACTCCTGGCGCGTGGGATTGGGATTGGTTTTCAGGTATCCCACTGTGCTCATAATGAAGCCGGGCATGCAAAAGGCGCACTGAAAGCCCTGTTCGTCGATGACGCCCTGTTGTACGGGGTGCAAAGTGCCGTCAGCCTTGGCTAGGCCTTCGATGGTCACAACTTTTCGGCCGCGCACCGTGTGAGTAAGTACCGAGCACGCATAGTAAGGAACATCGTCGATAAGCACGGTGCAAGATCCGCATTCGGCGCGGTCGCACCCCAGCTTGGTGCCGGTAAGGCCCAGCTTGTAACGGAGCGTTGACGACAAGGTCTCCTGCTTCATCGCGTCAACGCGCCTCTGCTGACCGTTACGTTCAGCGTAATCAGACGCTCGCCTAAGCCGGCATTCACCTGCTGGCCCTGCAGGAGGGACGAAGCGCGAAACAGATAGCTCGCCGAAGAGACTGCCACACCGCTGGTGATGACGCCTTTGATGAAGTTGCGCCTGGAGACGGCTTGGGGAACGTCTTCTTCAGGCATAGCTCGGATCGCCTTGGAACTTGCCTTCTCGGTCATACCGGGTCACCTCCTACCGCGTGTAGCCGCCGTAGAATCTACTAGAAGAAAGGCATTTGAAGGTTTGCATTTTAGCAGTTGGATTAGAAGAAATAATGCCCGGATTCGGAAATTTCTCTGGAGGGCGCATGTGCAGTCCGGTTTCGGGGAGGGCATTAGGCGAATGCAATGCGATCAGAAGCGAAGCCGAAGAGCCGGCCACGGCAAGTTGACTCTTGGCAGCAGGATGTTGGTCACAGATTACTTCTTGTCACAGCAATCTCTCACCGACGTAACCTTGCCGCGCTCCGTGTAGGGAAGTAACGTGCCCATGAGGCACATTTTCTCAAGAACAGGGCGTGATCTGTGATCTTCAAAATGTCCGCAAAATCAGCCGCAGGCTTCTTTGCCAGATCTCTCTATTTCTGCTCAACTGTTCTCCATAGCGGAGTCCTCGTGCTGCTGCTGGTTGCCACGAGCGGGCTCGCCGTCGCGGCTGTTCAGAAATCGAGTTCAAACCCATGCAACATCAGCGCCGCAGAGGCCGCTGGCCTGAACGGCGACTTCAGCACTCAAGTCCACGCGACTAGCGATTACATGGCTACGATCGCAGGCGCACTCAAGCAGGAAAAGTTCGATGAACTTGACTGTCTCGCTGATCGTGCGCGATCCGGTAAAGAAAGATTCTCCGGAGGCGCGTGGAAGCTCCATGCGCTGTACGTAGGGTTGTCAGAGGCGGTTCCGTATCCGCAGCATCCCACGAAAGAAGATTGGAATAACCTTCTGACGCCACTCCAAGCTTGGGTGAAGGCACGGCCACAATCGGTTACGGCGCGGATCGCGTTGGCCCGGGCCTACCTCAATTACGCCTATGATGCGCGGGGCGAGGGCAACGCCGGCACGGTTAGCGACAGCGGGTGGAAGCTATTCGCAGAGCGCACCGCCGAAGGCAAGCGAATTCTTGACGAAGCTTCTGCCCTTCCCACCAAGTGCCCAGAGTGGTATATCGGCATGCAACTGGTTGCCATGAACCAAGGCTGGAGTGCGGCCGACGCGCGCAAACTCTTCGAGGAGGCATTCAAGTTTGAGCCGGGTTATTTCTACCATGCCCGCATACTCGCCAACTACCTGCTCCCAAAATGGACCGGCGAGGACGGGGCGACGGAGAAGTTCACTCAGGAGATCGCCGACCGCATCGGAGGAAACGAGGGCGACATTTTCTATTTTCAAGTCGCGGCCGCCTCGTTTCTGGTCTGCGGCTGTGAAGGCGACCCGCAATTGTCCATAGCAAGAATCGAGCATGGCTTTGAGGCCTCGGAGAAGCAATACGGAGTCTCCATGCTGAACTTGAATCGTATGGCTTTCCTGACGGCCCGTACTCGTCCTGGCGATCCCATCTTTGCGGACAAAACCCTGACGCGGATCGGCGAACAATGGGACGAGGAGACTTGGAAGGAAAAAAAGGACTTTGACATGGCGAAGAATTTCGCCGGCTTTATGGCCAAGCGGATGGCGATAGAAACCGCGGCGGACACCAACATGCAAACCCCCGAGGGGCTTCGCTACAAGGCTGCCTTCGAAAAACCGTACAAAGAAGTGGTGCGGCAGTGTGTGCAGCCCGGGGGCAGCGACTCGGGTAAGTTCAAAGCGCTCACCAGTGTGGGGGCAACGGGCACGGTCGAGGACATCCGAATCTACTGGAACAGCGCCGCGTCGCATTGCATTTACGAAAAACTGCGCGCTCTCCAGCAGGAGAAGGCAACGGTGTTTCCGCCTCCGCCGAAAGCTCCGTACTGGGTAAGGCTTGATCTGGACTGGGCGGAGTTTACTTCTGCTCCAGTTGCCGCCAAGTGACCGGCGTCGGGAGTTAGCGGATGAACTTCACCCGGAATTCCAGTTGTTCCTTAAACGCCGCCGTCAAGGGCGGCTCGCTGGCGTTGCTGCTGACTGTGATCGGCGGATCGGTGGCATGCTATGCGCGACACGCATCACCTAACACGGCGGCTGATCTGAAATCGATCTCCAACTCACGCAGCATAAGTGACGAGGATGCTGCGGGCTTGAACGAAGATCTCAGCAGTAACGTCCACGCCGTGCGTGACTACGTAAATACGATCGAGCGTATGCTGAAGGAAGAAAGATTCGACGCCCTCGATTACGTCGCTGATCATGCGCGGGCAGGAAAGGAAAGATTCCCTGGCGGAGCATGGAAACTCCACACGGTGTATGCTGGCCTGTCCAGCCCGGTTCAATTCCCAGTAACCCACGCCACGGATGAGGATTGGGAGGAGTTTATCCAGCAACTCCAGCGATGGGTGTCCGCGCGCCCGAAGTCCGTTACCGCGCGGGTCGCGCTGGCTTACGCTTACCTCGGCTACGCCTACAAAACGCGGGGCGATGGCGATGCCAACACTGTGAGCGAAGGCGGATGGAAGCTGATCCGGCAACGCACTGCCGAAGCCCAACGAATCCTCGAAGAAGCCAAGGCTCTTCCCCTTAAGTGCCCGGAATGGTACGTCGCTATGCAGTTCGTGGCTCAGTATCAGGGCTGGGACGCGAATAAGGAGCGAGTTCTCTTTGAGGAGGCAAACAGGCTCGAGCCGGGTTATTACTACAATGCCGCCGCGTTTGCTCGCAACCTGCTGCCCGAGTTCGGGGGGAAGGCAGGGGATACCGAAAAATTCGTAGAGCTGGTATCCGATCGCATCGGAGGCGAGCCGGGTGACATTTTTTATTTCCAGGTTGCGACCACGCCCGGCCTGATCTGCAACTGTGACCACAATCCAAATTTCTCCTGGGAGAGAATTGAACGCGGGTTTGAGGCCTCAGAAAAACAGTACGGCGTGTCGACTCTGAACCTGAACCGCATCGCTTTTCTGGCCTCTAATTACGGAAGGCTTGATGCAGTCGCCGCCGATAAAGTCTTGACCCGCATCGGCGACCAATGGAATGAAGAAACATGGGAAACGCAAAAAGACTTTGACTCCGTAAAGCAGTGGGCCGCTCAGTGGGCGCCGATAGTGGCCAAACAACGCGTACTGGAAGCCGAGGCGGAAGCCAACATGCGAACCCCGGCAGGTTCGAGCTACAAGGCGTCTTTCGCGACAAAGTATAGAGAATTGTTACAGCAATGCGCGCTCATCCAGGGTCCCTCCGAAGGCATTCTGGAAACGCTCACCAGTGTTGGGGCAAACGGCACAGTTGAGGACGTGAGGGTCTACGGCTCCGGTGGCGTCTGTGTCTACCAGAAAATGCTCGCGCTCCAGGGAAACCGCACGAAGGCATTTCCGCCACCCCCACAAGCTCCGTATTGGGTAAAGCTGGATCTCGACTGGGCCGAGTTTGCTCCAGTCGCAGCCAAGTGACAGCTCCGACGTCAGATAGAAACGCAATTAAAGAACCGCTCCAGATCTTGCCCGACCTCTGGAGTTGATGCGGGTCTCCGCAATCTGAGTGGCGGATGCATTTGTAGATGAAAATGTGGGATTACTTACACTGCTAGTTCTTACAGTACTGTCGTGACGCGAGACTGCTAGCTGCCTCTCTGTAACGGTTGTCGGTGGGCAGATTTGCCATCCAAGTCACCTTTACGCAGATTATGCTCTCTTCCCGTAGATTCTGGCGCTCTGAAACCGCGGTGAAAGCTGTCAAATCTGTCAGTGGCCGTTCACTCGCGCGGGATATACGGTTTCGATTGCGTCGCGGCCCGAGGTCCAGTAAATGTTGACAACTCAGCTGGATGGGCATGTCGGACCTAGCCGGAGAGGCATCATGACTCGTACCAAACCCAGGACCGTATTCACCATCTTCGTGCTGTTTATGTCTTTCGCGCTACCAACCACGATCGTCGCCGCCCAGACCAAGGTCGAAGGCGTGATCAAAGGCCGCGACGGGGCAAAAATTATTTTGCAGACAGCGGATTCGCCAAAGCTGATCGTCTTATTGACCGACCACACCGACGTTGCGCAGGTGCAGGGCTTACTCAAAGCTCGCAAGAAAAGAATGTCCATGGCTGCCCTCGTTCCAGGCCTTCCCATTAAGGTCGAGGGGAGCTACGACGCACACGACCAACTGGTCGCGGAGACCGTCAGGTTCAAGGGCAACGATCTGGAACAGGCCCAGGCCATTCAGGCCGGCTTACACGAAACCAAGGCGCAAGCCCAGCAGAATACAGAGGAACTGGAAAAGCAGAATGCCGAACTGAAAAAGCAGAACGAGGCGTTGACCGAACAGCAGAAACAGATTGATGCGAACAAAGCTGCCATTGCGGCGAACACTGCTCGTTTTGGCCAGCTGGATGATTACTACATCTGGGATGAAGTGACGATTCTGTTTGCCAACGGCAAGACTAAGGTCGATCCCCAGTACGTCCCTCGGTTGACAGCATTGGCGGAGAAAGCCGGTAGTGTCCTAATTTCGATTTAGAAAAAGTTTTCCACAGAGCAAAAACCCCAAAAGGAGAAAGCAGATGGCCGACGAATCAGTGAATTATTTTGTGCTTGACAATACCTTGAGGTATCTATATATTGCCTTAAGGAACAAGAGGGCGAATCTATTGGCAATCGAATTTGTCCACCGAGGCAAGAAGTGGAAAGCAGATACACCGGAGGAGGCAATACGCTTGCGTCATGCGCTTGAGATAGATGACCAGAGCGAACGGCTTGCAAGCGATCCGACCAAAAGCCCGGATGATTGGCTCGAATTGGATAGTCCTTGGACACCTGAAGTGTTTTGGTCATTTCTTGACGGCATTGGCGACCAGCAGAAAGATGCTGTGCTGGCGATGGCGGAACATGACGGGATAAGCAGCGCGGAACTAACGAAGCAATTAAAACTGAGTAGCGAAATGGCTCTGGCTGGCGTTATTAGCGGACTGTCGAAGCAGCTTACGAACTTGGATTTAGCGCCGCCAGTTCTGTACACGGTCAACACAAAATGGAACGGCAAGAAGAAAGAACGATTTTTCTTTTTACAGAAGTCTTTTCGGCAGACGGCGGAAGAAGTCGGATGGCCTAAAGAGAAGGGAGAACGGAATGCCTCCGCCACCAAACACAAGCGCAAATAGTAACCCGTCGCTCGAAAATAAGTTGCACGGCTCCCGTCGCCTGCGAAAGGGGAGGAACGGTGAACTCGTTTGGCGAAACCTCGCCGTTTCACTCAACTTGATTTTGGCAACGGAAACCGGATTGCGGATAGGGGCTTCGGCTACTTGGTCGGGCGCGAACCTGTGATAAGGATGTCCATGCGCTCGAAGGTCTTTAGCCCCGACCGACGCCTGGTAAACCTGACAACCCTTGTGCTGAGTTCAACATCGAACTCTCGCACTCCGAGCGAACCATGGTCTCGCCTTGGGAGTGTGCGCTCTTCATAGACGTGCATTCGGTATTTCCAGTAGCATGTCGAGAGCGCCAGAGTTCGTTGGGGCGCTGCCGGATGATGTGGATCGAATTTCTGTTGTGTTGTTGAATTACTGACATGAGGAGCGATCTATGAGCGACAAACCAAGTACTACTCTGCCGGCAACTGTCGAAAAGATCATCAAGCCTCCGGTTCCGGGCATGCCTGAAAAAGCTCAGATCGCCATAGAAGGGGCGGACCACCTCTATCGAGAGCTTCGCATCGAAAACACTCTGACGAACGAGAACGGCGAAAAGGTACGGCTCAAGCCCGGTGCCGATGTGGAAGTCACCATTGAAGCGGAGCCCAGCGCGACGACCCCGAAGGGTCAACCGCAATGCGCAGATGCGTCGAGGCCGTAAACTGCCGGCTATCGGAGAAGGCCGAGAAGATTACTTGCTCCCGCCAGCAAGCAAGATTTTGATCAGCAGCAGCCATCTCCGGACATTGGTTGTCATCAGGAAATTTTCTTTCACATGCTCGTGGCCGTTCTGGCCGAGCTGTTTGGCGAAATCCGGGTGAGTCAAGAGGTAGCGGATCTGGTAAGCACATCCCTCGACGGAATGAACCAGAACTCCCGTTAACTTGTGGATGATCTGATTCGGAATGCCTCCCACCGCTCCAGCGATGGTTGGCTTCCCTTTCCAGAGAGCTTCAGTCACGGTCAAGCCAAAGCCTTCCTTAATCGATTTCTGCACAATAAGCGTCGAAGCGCGCTGCAGAGCATTAATTTCCAGAGCGCACCAGGGGGGCAGGTCAAGAATAATAATGTTGGGATCCTCGCCGGCGGCCTCTTTAACCTCTTTGAGGACAGCAGCGCCCTCAGGATCGTCACTGGCCCCTCCGCCCGCCATTACCAGTTGGCAATCCACGTACTTGCGGGCCTGCTTGAAGGCCTGGATGACGCCGACGGGGTCCTTGGCGCGATCAAAGCGCGAAACCTGCGTCACGATGGGCCGCGAGCGATCAATACCGAATTCGTCGCACACCTGCTGCACAAAAGTGTCGTCAAGATTTTTGTTTTTCTCGGACAGCGGGTCGATGCACGGATAAAACAAATACTGAGGAATCTGAAGCTGACGAGTAAAGGATTGAGAAGAAAAAATCGCAGCGTCGTATTGCTCGACGAATGGTCGAAGAAAACCCCACACCTCCGGATTGGGATTGGACAGGTCGATGTGGCAGCGCCACACCCAACGCCGGGGCGACTTCTCGCTATCCTGAATGAGCGCCGCGGGTTGCGGATCGTGAATCACGACAACGTCTTCGGAAAACTGCATACGCTGCCGGTTCTTCCGGTTGTGCATCAAGAAAATGTCGCGAGCCTGCTGCGTGAGTTTGTAATCGCTACCCTGAAGCGCATTGTGGAAGGCCTTGGTCACTTCGAAGAAGTCGTTTCCGCCCGTGATGACCTCCCAATCAGTCTTTACTTCTACTTCGTTGAGCAGCGGCACTAACTGGTTGAGCATCTCAGCGACTCCTCCACCCACCGCGGTGGAGTTAACCATTTTCACCGTCTTGCCTTTTAGTGCCTGCGCCAGAAACTTCAATTCATCGATGTCGGCCGCGCCGACGATGCTTCTGTATTCATCCAGGCGAGGCGGAGGAACCGGAGCCGGGGGAGTCTCCCAGGTGCGCGGCTTCTTCCGCCGCTCTTCACGCGCTGGAGAAGAGACGGTATTAATATCCGAGTGATTCTCTCTTGCAACCACTTCGCTTTCGGTTTGAGGTTCCATTGGTTCCATATGATTGCGCGCGTTCTAGATGAGCGCTCTCTCCACGATGCGAACAATTTGGTTGCGAACATCCTCCAGAGTTCCGGTGTAAATGTCGATCCGATTCAACTGGCGGGCGGCTTCGGTCAGCCCAATATCTTCAAGCAACCATTGCGAAAAATCGTTCGACATTAATTTGATCCGCAGGCGCGCCTCGATGAAATGATGATGAATGCTATGCACGCTTACACTCCGCAGGCCCTCCGCAAACTCGCGCAGCGTACGGGCGACGAAGGTGGTCGGAATCACGATGCTATCGGAGGCGCAGAAATAAAAGGTCTCGCGGGCACTGCGCGTTGCCGCAGCCGAAGTGCGGCTCAGAAAGTTCTCCACAATCTGAACAAATCGTTCGCGCAGCTCCGCGACTGATGTGAACTCACGCACATCCACACTGGCCAACCCCTCAGCCAGGCTCGGTTCGTTGCAAGCCGAGAGCACCCAGTGCGCGAAGTCATTGGAGAAGCCTTCTCGTATGAAGTGATGTTCCTCCAGGGTCTGAAAGCTGTGCTGGAAGATTGAGCCTTCCGGACATTCGCGCAGAGCGTCCAAGAACTCGGCAAGAGTGTTGGCTTTCTGCTGTGTAATCCGCAGGAGATGCGCCGACGTGTTGAAGTAAAAAGGCTTCACGGACGTATGCGGCAAGTTGGGTGCGACTGCGCTACTCATACTCTGGCCTCCAGGCGCGTGTCGTCGCTCAGTGCATCTCGCTCCTGGCAGGCTTGGAGCCACCGGTTCAGGAGATCCAGGACTTCATCGGGCGGCTTGAGCCACAACTGCGCGGAGGTGCTCCGCCATTGCGGCCCGACCAATATGCTCAGCCCCAGACCATTCAGGGCCTGAAACGCGCGCTCGTCGGTGGCGTCGTCTCCCAAGTACGCGGCAGGCGTATCGGAATTCATTTCGCTCAAAATTGTGCGGACGGCGTCGCCCTTGTCTGCCTGGGGCGCTCTGATCTCGATGCCTCCGTTGAACTCCAGGAGGTTCAGGCCAGTTTCTTTCGCAACTATTGTCCAGCCGGGCAGCACTCGCCCTCGAATCGCCTCAGCTTCGCACTCGCTTCGACCTCGCCAGTGCACTGCGATGCTCCCGGTTTTTAGCTCGGCGGCGTAGAGCAGATCCTGGCAGAACAGCCAATTCTTTGCTCCCGCCAACGCCTGAACCGCGGCTGGATCCAGCGGCGAAACCTCGATGCGCCCATCTGGTCTCAGACGCTGCAGCCCGTGAAGTCCCCAAACTTCGGGATGGGGTTGAATCTTCAGCAAAGGAACCACTTCTCTTGCATCCCTGCCCGAGATAATGACAAGCCGCGTCTTGCCGGTACGAACGACCTGCTGCAGCAGTTGCGAAAATCCGGGATACGGGAAGGCCTGTTCCGGATATTGCCGGAACGGCGCGATGGTGCCGTCATAATCGAGCATCAGCAGCGATTGGGTAGCAAGCGCCACGGCTCTTAGTAGAGGTTCAAGCTGGGACTTCGCGTCCGGGTTCAACACTTCCTCCTTACGCTTTGGCCGCGGTGCATCATGCAACGGCTACACTCCCCCGAAACTTCTCTTGACCGCGATCCGCATCGAGCCTCAGTTCACAAAGTTCAGTGATGAGACTTCCCGCCCAGCGATAAATGTTGTGTTCTTTGACGACCCTGCGCATGCGGTGCATGCGCAACTGTTTCTCTTCCGGCTCCATTTCCAAAGCGGCCCGTATCGCTTCCGCCGTTTGATCGATGTCGTAAGGGTTTACCAGCAAGGCATCTGGCAGTTCGCGAGCGGCGCCGGTGAACTGGCTCAAAATCAATACGCCCCGTTCGTCTCGCCGCGCGGCGATAAACTCTTTTGCGACCAGGTTCATGCCGTCATGCAGCGATGTCACCAGGCAAAGATCGGCCGCACAGTAGTAGCGCTCGAGTTCTTCGTGGTTATGCTGCCGCTTGAGATATAGGATGGGCTTCCACTTTCCGGTCTGGAATCGCCAATTGATTCGTTCCGCTTCGGCTTCCACCTCCGCCAGCAGATCGTGATAGCGCTTAATGTGAGTGCGGCTGGGAGCACCAATCTGGACGAAAGTAAATTTCCCCTGGTATCTCGGATATTTTTCAAGAAACCGCTCGATCGCCCGAAAGCGCTCAGGGATTCCTTTGGTGTAGTCCACGCGATCCACACCGATTCCCATGAGTGCCGCCTCCAGGCCAAGGCTATGCATAAAAGCTGAGCGATCGAGATAGTTAACCTCGTGGCGGTCGCTCTCGATGGACTCGTCATCAGTAAGATCCACGCTGATCGGGAAAGGACGGACGATTGTCCGATGGCCCTGCCGCATTATTGAAAAATGTTCCCAGTCCACGCGCGATTCCACGGTCCGATCCACCGTCTGAAGAAAATTGTTGCAGTGCGATTGGATGTGAAACCCGATGAGGTCCGCTCCCAATAGTCCGTCGACGAGTTGCCGCTGCCAAGGACAGATGGCGAAGGCTTCCGGGTTGGGCCAC
>Ga0187871_10001793_pt1 | contig 18251 bp, 13 predicted proteins | sample June2016WEW_16_1_FD_132988 | JGI IMG/M metagenome (GOLD analysis project Ga0187871, IMG submission 132988) | Peatland microbial communities from SPRUCE experiment site at the Marcell Experimental Forest, Minnesota, USA - June2016WEW_16_10 | ecosystem: Environmental > Terrestrial > Soil >...
AACCGTGCATGGCGCGGGCAATTTCGTTCATGGAAAGCACACGAGCGGGCGCGGGTTGCGGACGGGCGAAGACGAGCAACTGCCGCACCAGGCCGGTGGATTGCACTACGGCGGAGCGAATCTCATCGGCGTAGCGACGCCGACGGTCGCGCAAGTCGAGGCTTGAGAGCAACAGATCGCAATACAGCATGACGCCGGTCAGCAGGTTGTTGAAGTCATGGACTACGCCGCCGGTGAGGCGGCCGACTGCCTCCCAGCGCTGGGTTTGAAGCGGGCTTTCCTCTGTGGGGACCGAGCCGTCGATCTGCTCCGCCATCAGCAGCGCGTAGTCGGGCTCTCCGGCGAGGCCGGGCTGACGCCATGCGGTCCACTTCGCGCTGGCCTGTCCATAGCCCGCGCCACGGGCTTCGATGCCGATGCTGTCACGGCGGGAATCGAGGAGGTCGCGCAGCAGCGACTCCGTTTTGTCGCGGTCCTGCGGACGAACCAATTCTCCCAGCCGCAACCTGCGCCGGCTGGCGACGCTGCGGTCGAGCGTGCGCTCGAAGGCTGGATTCATCTCGACAATCACACCTTGTTGATTGCACCGAGCCACCGCGATGGGAGCATGCTCGAAGGCGGCGCGGAAGGTCAGGTTCTCTCCTGTCGGGGAGTCTGGCCACGGAAATGAGGTTGCGGTATTCATACAGCCTACTGTCGCGCGGGACGATTCCCGGAAGGAAGCCCACGACGGGCTATCCGATACCTCCGTGTTCCCGAAACGGGAGCATGGCGTCGGCGCTAGAATCCGGCTTCCGACTTCGAGCCCACTATAGGAGGGTCGATCGGAGGTTGCGAAGGGCAGATGTCACTCAAAATCGGGAAAGGCCTGTGGAAAACTACGGAAGTGGTTTATTTTCTGTGTGATATGGAAAATAATTTAGTGCGGAAAACAACCAAATGGAGGGATTGCAGACCGTTTATCCGACAACGTTTATTCGGTAGCCGGGCTGAGGGTTTGCCCATTAGCAACTGATTTCGGTTCGTCGAGCAGGACCGGAGACGTCAGGCGGAAGGTCAGACGGCGGCCCTTCTGCACCCGAATCTCGTCTGACTGCTGGGCCTTTCCGGCGGCAAACAGGCTTGAGGTCTGAAGGGCGAGTTGTCTGCCCTCGACGGCGATGGCGGTCAAGGTTAGCTGGAAATAGCCCGAACCCGCGTCCGTCCGCACGGACTCGATGTGCCCGGTTGCCATGGCGCCACGCTCGATCAGCGGATCGCCGTCAACCGCGAGGGAGGCGGCGACGGATGCCACAAACGGGTCGCCGACGCGAACCTTCGCCGTGGAGAGCGCGTCTTCGAGTTGAACGGTGAGAAGAGTTCCAGAGGGCAGAATGCGCGAATGCGATCCGGTGCGGAAGGGCATCGCACTGGTCGCGTTCGGATCGAGCGAGACCGCCGGATGCGCGCCTTCGGTGGTCGAAGCTTGATCAGCATCGGGATGGAACGGAAGCTTTTGTTCGCTGGCAGAAGAACCTGTATCGCCGCGGTGCAGAGGCTCGGAGCGCGCACATCCTTGACTCAGGCTCAGGCCGACAGCCAGGCAAACCACTCCGAAGACGGGCTGGAATTGAGGGAATCGCATCGTCGCCTATATGGTCGCGCGGCTTTCTTCTCTGTGATAGTGGCAAATGAAGTACCAGATCAGTACTAAGGAAATCAAGCAGATGCGGGTTGCGAGGAAAACCTGTCCGTGTAGAAGTTGCTTGATCGCTGTCTAGACCTTCACGGATTCAGTGAAGGGAGGGATTTTGCTGGCTGCCAGAGAAAGGCTTTACCACAGGGGGCACAGAGGTTCACAGGGGGCAAAAGAAATCGCGGAGAGCGTTAGCGCTCTCCGCGAAAGGGGTTGGGCCAGGGACTGCTTGCTAGTTCGAGCCGCCGGCGTCGGCGCTCTGCGCTTCGTTTTCGGGCTGCGCGATCACACCATCAAATGGAGTGGCCGCCACGTAGCGCCCATGCACCACGCTAATGTGGCGTATGGGGAAGCCGGAATCCGGTCCACGCTGCCAGGTGCTGCCGCCGTCGCTGCTCTCGAACACGACGCCAGTCTGGCCGCTGGTGGCGAGCAACCGTTTATGGCTGCCGTCAAAGCTGACGGAGGTGATGTCCTTGTCGGGCAAGCCAGTCACCACGTGGTTCCAGCTCTGGCCGGAATCCGCGCTGTGGAAGGCGCCTTCGCGGGTAGCCACAAAGATCTGGCCATCGGGCGCGACGGTTACGCTGCGGACATTAATTGGATAGGAGGCTAGCGCGGCGGGCTGCCACGCGGTGCCTCCATTCTTTGAGACCAGCACGCTCGAACGGGTCGCGGCGACTACCAGGCCTTCCTGAGCCTGCACCGAGACGAAGTCCTGCTGACCGGCGATGGGGCCGCCAGTCCAGCTCTTGCCTTGATCTTTGCTGATGAACAGTCCGGAGGATGTTGCCGCATACCAGCGGTTTGATGCCAAGTCGGTATCGCTGACCCGGCTTTCAAGAACCGAACGGGTGCTGGAGGTCGAAGTCACAGTCTTGGTCTTGCCACTCTTTAACTTCACTGAGCGCGAGACCGTTTTCTCGACCACGACGTTGTTGATGGGATGCCAGTACATATAGGTGGGAGCGAGTTCAAACACGCCTTTGTTGGTTCCAGCCACCAGCGTTCCGTTGCTGGATTGCTTCAGCGTGAAAACGTCGCGGCCATCGAGACCCTTGCTTTTCTGCTGCCAGGTTTGTCCGCCGTCGTGGGTGAAGAACACACCGCCGAAGTCGCGGTCGTTCACCACGCCGATGTAAAGCGTGTTGGGATCTTTGCTGTCGGCCAGGATCGCGCTCACGTAACGGTGAGTGTATCCGTGATTCGACGCGGAGAAATTGGCCGCGGAGTCATCGCTGGCCAGCACGCCGCTGCGGTCGGTAGCAAGAAGCACACGCTGCGAATTGCGGGGATCGATCAGCACATCGTTGACCACGACTTCAGGATCGCTGGTGCGCTTCCAGGTCTTACCCTCGTCAACGCTCTTCCACAGACCCTCGGTGGTTCCGGCATAGACGATAGCCGGGTTGCTGGGATCCTGCTTGAGGACGCGGGTGCGGCGCGCAGTGAACGGGATACCCTGAATCTTCTGGAACTGATCGCCGGCGCTGGTGCTCTTGTAAATGCCGGAGCAGGCGCTGGCAAATACCTCGGAAGAATTTGCGGAACTGACGATGATGGAGAAGACATCAGAATCGTCGATCATGCCCTTGTTGATGTGCTGCCAGTTGGCGCCGCCGTCGCTGGTCTTCCAAGCCAGGTGCCAGGTGCCGGCATAGACTACGTTAGGATCCTTAGGATCGACCGCGATGGATTCGATGTTCTTGATGCCCGCCTCAGAGATGTGCTCCCATCGGTTTCCGCCATCGTTGCTGCGGTAGACGCCATCCAGGGCGCCAGCCACCACAACCTTGGGGTCGGAGGCCGAAAGCGCCATGGCGCGCACGGATTTACCGTGCATCGCGGGCAGAGATTCCCAGTCCTTCCCGCCGTTGTGAGTGCGGAAAATCTCGCCTGCACTCTGATCCTGAACGCTCCAGGCGGAAACAAAAATGGTCTTCGAGTTGCGGGGATCGATGGCGATGTGATCGAGCACATAGTCGTCACCGCTTCCAAGCTTGGCGAAGCGCGCCCAGTTGTGGCCCCCATCCTCGGAGACGAAAATCACGCCGGTGCTGGTGCCGAGGAAAACGCGATTCGGATCATGCGGATCGTAGGCCAGGCTGCGGACATCGCCTCCATCCGGCCCCAGAACGGCCCACTGGCGGGCCTCCGCGCCGAGCGCATAAGTCGACGCTAACATCAATATTGTCAGTAGTTTAAGCCAAGAAGATTTCATAATGGTTCATCCCCGAGCCAAGCGAGTTGGATTCGCCCACCAGCCTGACAGGGTAATACTAGCCCGGCAAGTTACTGAAGGACACATTAAAAAAAGAGCCGGTCGACATCGCCGACCGGCCCTTTAGATGCCGCTGCCAAATCAGTTTCCCTTCTTAGCAGCCGCCTTTTTCTTGGCCATGGGTTTCGGATGGTCCGGAACCGCTGGCACTTTAGACTCGTCCACAGGTTCGGTGCCGGTCGAGTCGAAGGTCGCGCCCGGAGGAACGATCCAGTACTCGGCCGTCTTGGTGCCACCGCTGCCGGTGCGCACTTCGATGCGGCTCGGGTCAATGTGCTGCTGGGCTTCGCCCTCCGTGAGATAGAACTTGGAATCGACGGCACGTTCCGCCGCCAGATTCTTGCGTTTTTCTCCCGGCTCGGCATTCCCGATGATTACCAGTTTGTTGTCGGGGTTTTGCTGCAGGTTCTTGGCTACGTCATCCAAGATAGCCTTGCAGGTATTGTCGACACGCCAGGGCTTCTTCTCGTTGGGGAAGTCACACTGGCTGAGTTTGGAAGCCTTCGGCGGCGGTGGCGGCGGATTCTCCACCATCACCTGGGCCGAGCCCTGGCCGGTAAGACCGCGCGAGTCGGTGCAGGTAGCGCCGACGCTGATCGTACCCGGAGATGCGCCAGTAGTGTTTAGCGTAGCTGAACTGCCGCTGCCGGAAACAGTTCCGCTGGTGGCCGTCCAGCTCGAAACCGAGACAGGAACGCCATCCGGACTGGTGCAGCTGCAAGTTACGGTTACACTCGCCCCTGCTTGCACGCTACCCGGGCTGGCGGTGCAGCTCATGGTGGGCGGGTTCTTGGGCGGCAACGGTTTCACGGTGAAGTTAGCCGTGCAACTGGCTTCGTTGTTCTTCTTATCCTTGGCATCGGTCACATGAGCTGTGACCGTATAACTGCCGGGAGCAACGCCGTTGGTGTCGATCTGGGCAGTAGTGTCTTTCCCAGTGATCTGTCTTCCGTTGGCGCTCCAGGCATAGGTGACCGTGTGCTTGGGATTGAAGTTGCTGGCGGTGACGGTCGCGGTGATGGGCTCGCCCACCATCACTTCTGTAGGCTGTACCGAGCAACTGGCGGCCGGAGCTGGCGGGACTGCCCCACCCCAGCCGAACACAATACCGGTGCGTAGGCGCACGCCTTCGAAGCTGGGACGCCGCAGATCAGGAAACTGAGGCGCCGCGTAATCGGAGTAGTTGTGCCGGCCCCACACATAGTCGGCCTCAAACACACGCCACGAAATTCCTTTGTAGATGTGCAGATCCATTCCTCCACCGAGGATGGCTCCAATTCCGTTGCTGCTGTTGAGCCCGTTGACGGTTACACGATTCAGACTTACCAGGGAATGCAGGAAGTAATTTCCAGATTCAGTGCGCCAGATGAAGCGCGGCCCAACCGAAAATGTGGTTTCGAAGGGAGCCGGTGTGGAACTGGTGGGCGGTGAATTTGTGCCCCAATCGAGTTCCCCTCCCCAATGCCGGTCGAAATTGTAGGTGAAGGCTACGCCTCCTCCTTTTGGCATGTCTGGTACCGTGTAGGGAAAGGGATTGTTGGGATCGCCGCCGGGCGCTGGAACCGTGCCGCCCGGATGAAGCCATTGATATCCCGCAAATATGTCGTATTTAGGATACGAGTCGCTCTGCGCCAGCGCAGGACTCGAGATGAGCGTTACGGCCAAAGCAATGAATACACCGGATGCTATGCGGCCCTTCCGCAGCTTGCAACAAAGTGACATTACGTCCTCCAATGATTTACACAGTCGGCGTGCGCGTGGGTGCGCCCCGCCGCGCTGAAGAGATTAAAGAAAGCTTGAACTGCACCCTAAATTTTGGAAGCAGCCATTCTAACCTACGGCAATCTTAAAGCGAAAGAACGAATTTTAAGAATTGCACAATCCTGTAAGATTTTCCGGATCGGTCCTGTCTCAAATTGACATTGCAATTGCGAAAACATTGCCTCCCGCCGCAGAGGGTGGGCCGAAATGCCGCGGTGAACCCGAAGACCTTGCCCCATGGGAAGCCGCCGCGTATGGTTGTAGTCTCGGTGCTGCAGGGCCGGCGGTAGAAGGAAACTACTGAAGAAACGGGCACGAACCCAGGGATGAGCCACGAAAAGGTACTGATCGTAGAGGACGAAGAAAACGAGCGCACGGGCCTGGCCGAGTTGGTTTCCTCGTGGGGGTATCGCGCGGAAACCGCGCGCGATGGAGTCGACGGCCTGGAGAAAGCGGCGCAATGGACGCCGTCGATCGTGGTCACGGACCTGAAGATGCCGCGCATGGGAGGAATTGAGCTGCTCGAACGGTTGGGGGAGCAGTCCCAGGCCATGGCTGTGATTCTGGTGACGGCGCAGGGCACCATCGATAGCGCGGTGCAAGCGATGCGCATGGGAGCCTATGACTACATCACAAAGCCCATCGACACGAACCGCTTGCGCACCATGCTGCAAAACGCGGCGGCGCTGCTGGGAACGCGCGCCGAACTGGAGAGTGCGCGGCGCAAGCTGCGGGATTCCGGTTCTCTGGGCCAACTCAAGGGAGCGTCGCGCAAGATGCAGGAGATTTTCCGGCTCATCGAGTTGGTTGCGCCGAGCACCGCGTCAGTGCTGATTACGGGAGCCAGCGGTACGGGCAAAGAACTGGTGGCACGCACCATTCATCAACTGAGTCCGCGCCGCGACCGGCCATTTGTGGCCATTAACTGCGCAGCGATTCCCGAGACGTTGATTGAAAGCGAGATCTTTGGCCACGAAAAAGGCGCCTTTACCGGAGCGCTGGAACGCCGCACTGGATGTTTCGAGCTGGCCGAAGGGGGAACGATCCTGCTCGACGAAATTGGCGAGATGCCGGTAGGAACGCAGGCAAAGTTGCTGCGCGTGCTCGAAGACCACAAGTTGCGCCGCCTGGGCAGCAAAGTTGAGACCGCAGTAGATGTGCGCGTGCTGGCTGCCACCAACAAAGTTCCGGACGATGCCGTGGCCAGCGGTGAATTGCGCAACGATCTCTATTACCGGCTCAACGTCTTCAACATCCACATGCCTCCGCTACGGGAGCACAAAGAGGACATTGCAGATCTGGTCCAGCTTCTGCTGACGGAGATGAGCACGAAGCACTCCCGCAAGGTTGCAGCGGTGAGTGAAGCAGTGCTGAATCTGTTCAACAATTATTCCTGGCCGGGGAACGTCCGCGAGTTGCGCAATACGATTGAACGTGCGGTGATCGTCTGCGACACGGGCATGATCGAAACCAAACATCTGCCTCCCGGATTCGGCCACGCCCCGGTGCGAACGGCTGCCAATGACCCGGACGCGGTGCGTCTGGGCGTGGGCACGACCGTGGGCGAGGCCGAGAAAATGCTTATCCTGAAGACGCTGGAGTCGACCAGCAATAACAAGACGAAGGCTGCGGAAATCCTCGGCATTAGCCTAAAAACCTTGCATAATAAGCTTAAGGAGTACGGCAGCAGCGCTGCGGACGCGGCGTCCGACGCTGCTTCTGAGAAGGAAGAGAGTTGAAAATAGGGATTAGGGCTCAAGGGTTAGGGCTCAGGGAATCCTAATCACTAGTCTCTAGCCCCTGACCCCTGTTCGCTGCTTTCCTATGCGACGCAAAGCTATCATCGTGACCGGCATCACCCTCATGGTGACCGTGATGGTGGCTGCGTTTTCCTATCTCTACATTTCTCAGATCCTGCGTCAGCGGATTACCAACGCCTACGAAAGCGCCAGCCGCCTGACCCAGCAGCAGGCATACTTTGCCGAAAATGATCTGCCGGACCTGAGCAGCACGCGCATCGACACCGATGACCCGGTTGCCGTTCGCCGTGCGCTGGCCGAATACCTGCCGATGGATACCAATCTTTTGAACAATCTCGAGTCCGCGGTCGCGCTCTGGCCCTTTATTTACGATGCCTCCGTGGTCGATGCGAACGGCAAAGCGCTGCTCCACACCAATCCGCAACTGGTGGGGAAGCAGGTTGCTCCGCGGCCAGATTTTCGTACGGTCACGACGGCCCGCTTCCGGGAGCAGCTTCGCCTGGTATACAGCCCCGCCACCGTCTACGACGTCGGCTTCCCGTTGCAATTGAACGGAGCGCCCTTCGGCACAGTCCATGTGGGCGTATCCACTGTCTTCCTCAAGAGTGAAATCACGCCGCGCCTGCTGCATGCGGTCTATTTCTCAATTGCGTCGATCTTCGCCTCTCTGCTGCTGGCTGCCGGCGTGTCCAATCTCGCACTAGGGCCACTCAAGGCAATCAGCCGCAATCTGGATAGCGTCAGTTCGGGCTCAGCCGAGGCACTTTCTGGGGACGAGTCGGAACACGACGAACTCGGGCTGGTCACACTGAAGATTGCCAACCTGGGCAGGCAAATGCGCGACAGCCGGGAAATTTTTTCGGCGCTGAAAGACAACGTGGACCAGCTTATGTCGAAGCTCCAGGATGGCCTGATGCTGTTCACGCGGGATTCGCGCGTGGTGCTGGTAAGCGCGCCGGTCGAACGCTTCCTCGGCAGGCCGCGCGCAGAGCTGCTAGGGAAAACGGCTTGGGAGATTTTTTCCCGTGACTCTTCCCTGGACACATTGCTGCTCGATGCCTTCGAGCACAAGCGTCCGCTGCTGCAACGCGAGTCAGTCGCTGCTGCCGGCAGGCGCGTGCAGGTCTCTCTCGATTTTGTGCAAGAGAAGAGCACTCAAATCGGCGCTCTTTTGATCATGCGCGATGCCGAGTCCGTTCGGCGCATCGGAGACGAAATCGAAATGTCACGCCGCCTCTCGGCCAGCGGCCGCGTCACCGGCGGCGTGGCCCATGAGGTAAAGAATCCCATCAACGCCATCGTGTTGCATTTGCAGTTGCTGCAGAACAAACTGGCGCAATTGGACCCCGATACCCGGCGGCACATGGACATCATCGGCAGCGAGATTCACCGCCTCGACCGCGTGGTGCAAACGCTGGTGGACTTTATGCGGGCTCGCGAGCTTCACCTGGAGGAAGTGGACTTCCGCCGCGTGCTGGAGGACGTGGCGCTGCTCGCGGCCCCCGACGCGGAACAGCACGGCGTCAACATCAAGCGCGACTTCCCCGCGGAGCCGCTGCCCATTAAGGCCGACCTTGACTTCATCAAGCAAGCCCTTCTTAATGTGGTGCTCAATGGAATCCTGGCCATGCCTGATGGAGGAGCGCTCACCATCTCGGCGCGATGCGACGACGATGCGGTGGTCGCCGAAGTCCGCGATCAAGGCGTGGGCATTGCCCAGGATGTGCAGGACAAGATTTTTGAGCTTTACTTCACCACCCGTAAGGACGGCAACGGTATTGGCCTGGCGCAGACTTACCAGATCCTGCAATGGCATTACGGCTCGGTGGAATTCGAATCGAAGGAAGGGGAAGGCACGACATTCCGCTTTCGCCTGCCCCTCGCCGCCGCGAGCCTCACAGCAGAGCGTGCTGCCGGTTTGCGCATCGAACCGGCGATCTTGAAGCGGGCAAACTGATTTCTGGTGTGATTTTCCTTGGCGTAAAATTGAAGCAGATTTACCGAACGACACTGATTTAGTAACTGATCTAAAAGATGATTCCAGCCGCAATCCTCGCCGTTTGCCTTCTAAGCGCCGCCTATCCACGCACAGTGATGTGTTCGCAGTTGTCAGCGATTGAAAGCCAGGCGAGCGGCTCATCGCAGGCGCAGACCACGCAGCCTTCGCCCAACCCCGCACAAAACACTGCTGATCAACCCAAGCCGGCGCCGAAACCGCACCACCGGAAGAAAACAAGCACGTCAAATTGCTCGACGGCTGCGGCGACACCGAAGCCCGCGCAAGGCGCCGCGTCCACGACGCCCTGTCCGCCTCCCAAGAAAGTTGTTCGCCACGGAGGGTCCGAGGAACCCGCGGTCAAAATTACCGGGGGCACCACGGCCGAACAGACCCAGCAACAACGCTCTACTGAGCAACTGCGGGTTGCAACTGAAGAAAACCTGAAGAAGGCCGAGGGCCGTCAACTCACTCTCAGCCAGCTAGAGATGAAGAATCAGATCACGCAGTTCATGGAGCAGTCCAAAGCAGCAGCCGCTGCCGGAGACCTCGACCGGGCCCACAGTCTTGCCATGAAAGCTCAGTTGCTGTCGGAGGAGTTGGTGAAACCGTGAACAGACATCCTGCAATTCTCAGTTGGTGAAATCGCCCGTTAACGGCATTCTGGGCTGCTACCCCAGTCCTCATGTTTGGTCTGTTCCACAGGGATTGAGTCAAGGTCGGAGTCTGGGATACTCTTATCGTCCGCCATGCAACGCTACACAGTTTGGCTTCTAGCAACATTGCTCTTAGCTACGCCCGCGTGCGAACGGTACAAAATCGCCCCGCAGGGTCGAACCGCAGAGGCATATGTTCCTGATTCTGGGTCGGTCGCTTTTGATATTACGTCCTTCGAGAGTGTGAACGGATCACTTCGCTTGACGGCTATCTACACGTCGCAGGGGAGAACTGCGAAATTCCGGGTTGAGTTCGGGACCGCAAGAACAATAGACGCCAAAGACTCCAAAGATTTCCCTATGAAAGTCGGGGAAGGCCGATTTGTATCCGTACCCGGATCGGATGCAAGTGTTCTCTTGCTCGACCTAAAAAAGGCACTTGAGGCGAAGGCCCTCCCATCCAAAGTTCGGCGATTGGAAAGTCTCCCATTTACCTTTGCGAACATCGGAGAGAATCTCTCGCAGGCTGCTAACGGCGGGTTCAACGCAGAGCCACCCGGCAACTGGACGGCGATCAAAATCTTCATGGGAGAAGGCGAGCAAGAGGCGGAGTTGTTTCTCAATATTAACCAGGTCAGCAGGAAGGGGCAATTCTCCATTAAAGACGCTGACTATGGCGATCTAGCTCTCGCCCAATTGGCGGAAGTCCTCTAGGTCGCGGTAACAAGCGAATCGTTGGCCCATAGTTGGTGAGAAATCGCCATACCACTCAATGCGACTCTCTGCGCCGCGCTCACCTTCCCTTCGCACGCGCCGCATTCACTTTGGTCAGCAGATCCTGTGACACACCCTGCCACGGACTCTGAATCTTCGCGGCTTCGGTCAACACCTCGCGGGCTTCGGTCAGATTGTTCAACTTGCCGTAGACATAACCCAGTCCGTACAGAGCCCGCGCATACTGCTGTTCGTCTTGTCCCCTGAGCAACGCAGCACCCGCTTTCAATTCCGGAATGGCAGCCGCGGTCTTGTCCTGCTTGAAAGCGTAGGCATATCCCAGAATAGTGTGCGCCGCTCCGGCTGCAAGCTTCCGCGGTTTGTCCGCATCGGGCGCATCCGCTTTTGCCACTTCCAGCGCCTTCCGCGCATACGAGACGGCCTTGGCCGCGCTGCCCGGCTTGGTGTCATCCACATAGAAATTCGCAAGCAAGAGCAAAGCGGCCAGGGAGTTTGGATTAGCCGCCAGCGTTTTCTCCCCGTAGGCCACTAGCCTTGGGCGGTCATTCAATTGTCCCAGCGTATACATGGCGTAGGTCGAAACCTGGTCTTGGAACTTCGAATCCGGATATGCCGCCGAATACATCTCGATGTCGGCCATTCGGTTCTTGGCATTGGTCTCGCTGGCAATCACGCTAAATCCTATTGACTCCAGAAAATCGCAGCTGTTCTTGGCGGCAGTCTTCTCATTGTCGACCTGCTGCTTGAAATCCTGGTCGCTCATGCCTTCCGGCTTGGCTTCTTTGCCGATCGATTTGCAAACTTCACCGCCCTTCGCGGCATAATCCATCATCTTGGCATTGTCCTTCGTCTGCTGAGCGATGCTGGCTTGCGAAACGAGGATGTCGAGGTTCGCCGGAGTCCCGGCCAGCGCCTTGTCTCCGTACTCGAGCGCCTTAGTCAAGTCGCCAGAAGTCTGGTAGGCCTGCGAAATCTGCCAGTTCCCATAAGCCACGGCCGCGGGGTTGGACGAGTACTTCTGCACGAACTCCTGGTACATGGCGAGTTTTTTTGCCGGGTCTTGCTCATTTGTGATGGCCTGGAGGGCCTGGTCCTCGGGTGAGCCCGCGGCAATCTCAATCTTATTTTCCTGTGCGCCGGCAGGCGCTGTCAGGAATAGAAAGCTGAAGGAAACGGCAACCAGCACCAGCGACCCCGCATAGCGTTTCATCGGTTACCTCCGCCCTGGGCGAGAATGGGATTTCCACTTCGGACAGCAGGCGAATCCTAGCGCTGAATAGAGTTGGAAGCAAGAAGAACCAGTGGTCAGTGGCTAGTGGTCAGTCGTCAGCAGTCAGTGAGCAGTGGTCAGCAAGAGTTGCTGTTGTCGTTACTGGCCACTAGCCACTGATCACTGATCACTTTCCCCGGCCTTCATTTAAATTAGAGAGATGCGTTCCATTCTCGGGCAACGTCCGCTGCGCTTCGTTTTTGCCGCCAATGTGATCTCGATGTTGGGCAGCGGGATGAACTCCGCCGCCGTGGCCTGGTACATCCTGCAGGCGACGCATTCGGAGATGGCGCTCGGCACCTTCGCCGTTCTTCAGACCATTCCCGCCATGCTCATGCTTCCCTTCACCGGAGTCATCATCGACCGTGAAGATCGCCGCCGCCTGGTCATGTGGCTTGACGCCGTGCGCGCCGTGATCATCGTGACCGTGGCGATTCTCGCCTTTCAGCACCGGGTACAAGTCTGGCAACTGTATCTGATGAACACTCTCGTAGCCGCCGGCTTTTGGATGTTCTGGCCCACCATCACCGCGCTCATCCAGGAACTCACGCCGGAAGGTGAATTCGTACAGTCGAATACTTTTCTATTGGCGGGTGTGCAGGGAGGCTGGCTGATCGCCGGCTCGCTCGTTGGTTTCATGTACAACCATATCGGCCTCGGCGGCGTGCTGCTGATTGACGTTTCCACCTACGTGATCTCGTTCTTGTGCTACTTCGCCGTGCGCAGGGGACGACATGTGGTTCTGCGTCCCGAGGAATTGCGCTCCGATATTCTCGCCGCCGAAACCCAGTTCGAGCGCTTCTGGCGCGAGATGCGCGAGGGCCTGCACTTTCTTCGCGACCACCGCGCCGTCGTGCTGCTCGGCATCAGTTGGGCGTTATTTCTCGGCGCCATGATCACCGGGGTCGTCGTCACTCCATCTCTGAGCGAGCGTATCTTCCACGCCGGCGCCGTGGGCTATGGTTGGCTCAACGCGGGTTGGGGCACCGGCGCTTTCTTAAGTGCGTTGTACGCTCCCGCCGTAATTGCGAGCCTCGGCGGACGCCGATCGGTGGCGTTCTCCATGGCGCTCATCGCTGCGACCTTGGTTTGCGCCCCGGTCTCGCACTGGTTCGTCGCAGCCATCTTGCTTTATGCGGTCATGGGATCGGCGCGCGGCGTGGGCGGGATCGCCATGAATACCAGCCTGATGGAGATGGTGCCTCCGCATCTGATGGGAAGAGTGCAGAACGCGTTCTATTTTGCCGGGACTTTTCTTCAGCTTGTGCTGGCGATCGGCGTCGGCGCAGTCGCGCACAAAGTGAGCCTGGTGGCCGCCTTCGCCATCCTGGCCTTCGTGTATGGTCTGTCGTTCGTGGCCGCCAGTTGGCCGGTAGAGACGGTGGCCGCCGCGGAAGAACTTGGCGTGGCGAAATGAGGATCGATTCACCAAGCAGACGCAGAAGAATCATTGCGATGTCATCCCGACAGCGCGTGTTCTGCTTCGCGCGCGGAGAGTCTGCCCTGAGCGAAGCCGAAGGGGATATCCGTCGGCACGATTGCGGAGCGTTAGCCAGCGACATCTCTGGCCAAAGTTGCTTGTTCCGCGTTTGTGGTAAATCCACGCCTTCCGCTGTTATTCTTTCCCATTCCAAGGAGCATTCATGTCCGCTGATCTACAGGGCCGTAACGCCGTCGTCTTCGGAGTCGCCAACAAGCGATCGATCGCCTGGTCGATCGCCCAGGGACTGCACGCCGCGGGCATGAAGCTCGCCATCACCTACCAGAACGAGCGTCTGGAGCAGGAAGCTAAAGACCTGATCCTGTCTCTTCCCGGCGCAGAAGGTTACATGTGCGATGTGAGCAAAGATGAAGAAATCGATCGCCTCTTCGCCACCCTCAAAGAGCGCCACGGCAAGCTGCACACGCTGGTGCATTCGGTAGCCTACGCGCCCGCCGACGAACTCAAAGGAGACTTCGTTAACACCACGCGCGAAGGCTTTCGCATCGCACTGGATGTGAGCGTGTATTCGCTGGTCGCAGTCGCGCGTGCCGCCGCTCCGCTTATGGAAGACGGAGGCTCGATCATCACGATGACTTACTACGCTTCGGAAAAAGTCGTCCCGCGCTATAACGTGATGGCTGTCGCGAAGGCCGGACTGGAATGCTCAGTGCGTTATCTCGCCTACGATCTGGGAAAGAAGAAAATTCGCGTAAACGCCATCTCCGCCGGACCGGTGAAAACCCTCGCCGCGCGCGGCATCTCGGGCTTCGGCGACATGCTGAAAGCCCACGCCGAACACGCCCCGCTCGGCCGCAATGTCGAAGTGAGCGAGGTCGGCTCGACCGGAGTCTTCCTCGCCTCCGACGCGAGCAGCGGCATCACCGGCGAAGTCATCTATGTGGACTGCGGGTACAACATTATGGGGTTTTAGGACCGGTTGTTCCCTTCTCAGTCAGCCGGCAACTCTGCTAAAGGTATTGCAGCCACCAATCGCTCCGCCTCGCCTTGAGCGCAGCAAACCACCGGCATGCGGGATAGAGCAACAGGATTGCGATCGCCCATACCAGGTAAAGAAGCGGAAGGCTCCAGACATAACCTTCCGGCGGCGGTGGATTGCCCATGGGATGGTTGGTGAAGAGCCACGGGCTGACCACCCCCAACCGAATCTTCGACACCACAAGCGCGAGCGCATGGATCAACGGGATGTGAAGCATGTAGAAGAAGAACGGCACGCGCCCGAAAACCGTCACCGCGCGGACAACTGCACCGCTCAACCCTTCGAGCAGGGGGATCAAAGCAATGATCGGCCCCAGTGTCATCAACAGGAAATCGAGCGACGCCGGGTACTTCGTGGTGTTCAGGAACGACAACGCCGCCGGCATTGGCGGCGCTCCGTTCCGTCCCTGCGCGGCGGCGTGCCACGGCCGCGGGTCTCCGTATAAGTTGAATCCACGCAGCACGAGAAAGAGACAGATGGCCGAGAGTCCGATAGTCAGGCACAGGCGATTTCTTCGCGCTGGATCCAGGGTCAGGATTCTGCCGAAGGTATAACCGGCCGCCATGACTCCGATCCACGGAATGATTGAATAAAGCACGATCAGGTTGGGGCCGTTGGGGCCAAACTGGATCGGTCCGGCGAAGAATCCAACATAGAAGATTTTCCAGAGACCGGAGAGCCGGTTTTGATCGAGGCCATCGAGCAGCTTGCCCATGTGAGAATCCATCAGATTGTGACCGGCGATGATGACCATACCGATTGCTCCGACCACAGGCAGCGGCAGTTTTACCAATCCAGCCATCAGGATCATGCAGCAGCCAATGACCCAGATGACGCCTGCCATCTCGTAATGCATAAAATCGAAATTGAAAGTCCAGGCTACCCGGAGAAACGTGAATTCAAGAAAAATGAGCCAGACGCCGCGGCCCAGCAGATACCGTGACACGTCGGCATGCTTGCGAGCGTAGAAGAAAATGCTGGTTCCGGCCAGGAAGAGAAATGCCGGCGCACAGAAGTGCGTGATCCAGCGCGTGAAGAAGACCCCCGGCGTGGGGCCGCCGGCCGGAACGCCCGAATAGACTCGCACGTGATCGATAGCCATCAGGATCATCACCGCACCGCGGATGAGATCGATGGATCCGATTCGGGATTTCGGCGCGCTATCGACCGCGAGCGGAGTCGGATGAAGGGCAGTACTCATGAACGTGGTTAAAACTGGCGGAGCATGGTCATGCGCCCTCGCTCCGCCGATGGGGACGATAACATGCGTCAAGAAACCCGCGCAATCGCGAATTGCGATCTATTCCAAAGCTCTAATGGATTATCTGAATCTTCCGCCGGAACTCGCCTTCCCGCTCCAAAGAAATCTCCACATCCCGCTCCCGCAGTAATCGCGGAAACTTCTCTCCCCACTCAATCAGCAAAACGCTGCCCTCGGATCGTAGATCATCCAGTCCCAGCGTCTCCAGCTCTCGCTGGGTGTCGATTCGATAAAGATCGATGTGATAGAGATTGGCTCGCGGCCCGCGATACTCGTGCACCAGCGTGAAAGTGGGGCTGGTTACGTCTTCTTCCTCCGCCACGCCGAAGCCGCCGGCAATTCCCTTGACCAGCGTAGTTTTCCCCGCGCCCAGATCGCCGCGCAGCAGCACCAACTTCGGCGGCGCCAGCAATTCAGCCAGCGTGCGTCCGAAGGCGATCGTCTCCTCCGGCGATTGTGTGGTGATCTCTCGCGTCATTTCCCGGCTGGTCGCAGCCATGCGGCACAAACCACGACCAGTATAGCGAGAGCGGACTAGATCGTCCCCGAGACGCTGAGGGATACTGACTTGAGTCCCAGCAGGTCGCGGTCCGTCACATGGTCGAGCGACGTCCGCAGCCGGCGGGAATCGTCATCCTCGAGCGCAACGAAGCGGAACGGTTGCAGCACTCCGTCCGTCGTCTTCCGCATCGGAGCAAGGATTTCAGCCATGCCGTGCACCGGTCCCGAGTGGGTTTGGAACGCCAGTTCGACAAAGGCACCGGCTCCGAGCGGCCGCGGCAGTTGCAGCAATCCGCCGGTCGAGGAAATGGTTTGTAGTTTAGCTTTTGTGCGCCGGCCATCTTCTAAACGAATCGCAGCCAGGACAGACTCGCCTAGCTGGACCCGGGCCGCGCGCCGCGAAGGGTGCGCTTGGGGGAAGTGGGTCATAAGCTGGTTGCACTATGACACGCGGGCAGGAGCAGGTAACAGATTACGGAAGCAGATGGCCGGATTCCCGCGCTGGACGCGGCATTTCAGCGATGCAAATGCCGCATCATCAAGCATATCGCGGGAGTTTACTAAATCAGCAATGGCCGAAAGGACATGGCGTCTTCCGCCATGGCTCCTATCACTCACCAACGCACGAGTTTCTCTCCTACCGATTCGAGGGTGCGCCGGAACGCCTCGGGCAGTCCCTTCAAAAGATCAGTTGCCACCAGCGAGTGCTCGCCCACGCTCTCGCGCATCACGTCGCCGGCAAGCCCGTGCAGGTGCACCGCCGCAAGCACGGCTTCTAGCGAATCTTTCGAATGCTGTGCGATCATTCCCGCGACCATCCCTGTCAGGATGTCTCCTGTGCCGCCGGTTGCCATGCCGGGATTTCCCGTCGTATTCACCCAGGCCTCACCGCCCGGCTCGACCACCAGCGTGCGATGCCCCTTGAGCACTACGATCAGTGCATGCTCACGCGCGAACTTCCGCGCCACTCCCAATCGATCTTTCTGCACGTCGGCAATCGAACCTCCCACCAGGCGCGCCATCTCACCCGGGTGCGGAGTAATCACCAGTGTCCGGCCCGAGCCGTTCAATTCATCGGTGCGGCCTTCAAACGCGTTCAGGCCATCGGCGTCGACGACCATCGGTAAACGAACTCTTGCGATCACACTGCGCACCAATTCAGCCGTCTGTGGATCACGCGAAATCCCCGGCCCGATCGCGAGCACGGTCTTGCCTTTCGCCAACTCCCCGAGCTGAGCGAGAGCCCTGGTTGAGATCGTGCCCGCGTCCGTCTCGGGCAGCGGTTCGGTCATTAGCTCAGGATGAAATCCGGCCACAGTTCCAAGCGCAGACTTTGGTGTTGCGACCGTCGAAAGTCCCGCACCTGAGCGCAGCGCAGCCATCCCGGCCATGGCTACTGAGCCAGCTTTCCCGAGCGATCCGCCGACTACGAGCACGTGCCCATAGTTGCCTTTATTCGATTCCGCGGGACGGGACCCGACCAGGAAAGCAATATCCCGTGCGGTGATCACGTTCAGTTTCAGTGCCGAGACAATCGCTTCCTCGGGTGAACCGATCTGTGCCACAACGGTCGGCCCCGCTGCCAACAAGCTGAACACGTGCGCCGGACGTGGCGCAGTGAAAGTAACAATGGCGTCAGCCCGGGCAATCGTCCCGGCTTGTGGGCCCATCGCGTCGGCGTCGGCCCCAGAAGGAATGTCAACAGCGACTACGGGAACCTGTCTCGCGTTCATGATCGCGATCGCGTCCGCATAAAGTCCGCTCACCGGTGGCTTGAAACCCGTTCCCAGCACCGCATCCAGGCACAAGTCCGCGTGCATCGCAGACCGCACCCGCTCACTCTTCAACTCTTCGCTGGAATGCACCGCGATCGCC
>Ga0187871_10001796_pt1 | contig 18237 bp, 19 predicted proteins | sample June2016WEW_16_1_FD_132988 | JGI IMG/M metagenome (GOLD analysis project Ga0187871, IMG submission 132988) | Peatland microbial communities from SPRUCE experiment site at the Marcell Experimental Forest, Minnesota, USA - June2016WEW_16_10 | ecosystem: Environmental > Terrestrial > Soil >...
AGACCTGGGGCGCGATCGAGGATTTGCAGCGCCAGGAGAGCCGCCAAGCCGCCGAAGCGGCGCTCGCCAAGCTCTCGGGCGAGATCAACGAGATTTCGGGCAGCATGCCGATCGTCCATATCCCGAGGGGTGGCGAAGCGACGAATTGCTGGCGCTGCTCGACGAGGAACCGAGCATCTCGGTCCTGGTGTTGGCGGCGGGCACCGGGCCTGAAGGGCCGGGGCCGCTGGTGACGACGCTGATCGGCAAGATGGCGGGCGCGGTGCGGGTGCCGGTCACCGTGGTGCCGGGGAATTTGACCGATGAGCAGTTGGCGGCGCTCGCTTAACTCTTTGTTTCATAACCCCAATCGCTTTGGGGTTGAGTTGCGGGGCTTCCAGGCCCAAGTTAAAGGTCCAATCCGGAGCAAGCCCGATGTTCATCGAAACCGAAACCACGCCCAACCCCGCCACGCTCAAATTCCTGCCCGGACGGGCGGTGATGAGCGCCGGCACCGCCGATTTCCCCGATGTGAGCCAAGCCGCGCGCTCGCCTTTGGCCAAGCGCCTGTTCGGCTTGCCGGGCGTGACCGGGGTTTTCCTGGGCGCGGATTTCATCACCGTCGCCAAGGCGGATACGACCGAATGGTTCGAGCTGAAGCCGCGCGTGCTGGGCACGATCATGGAACATTTCACCTCGGGCGAACCGGTGGTGACCGAAGCCGCGCCCGCCGCCGCCGAGGAAGAGGGCGACGAGGTGGTGGCGCAGATCAAGGAGCTGCTCGAGACCCGCGTGCGTCCGGCGGTGGCGCAGGATGGCGGCGACATCATTTTCGACCATTACGCCGAAGGCGTGGTCTATCTCCACATGCAGGGCTCGTGCTCGGGCTGTCCCAGCTCGACCGCGACGCTCAAGGCCGGCATCGAGAACATGCTGCGCCATTACGTGCCGGAAGTGACCGAAGTCAGAGCGGTCTAACTTTTTTCCGTCTTTTTATTCTAGGCCGCGCTCGCGGCCGCCCCTCCAACCCCGCTCGCGCGGCCTAGGAAGATTTCATCATCGGTTTCGGCGCATCGGCGTCCGACAGCAGCGGATAATTCTTGCTGTCGAAAAGCTGATAATGCCACCACTCGTTCTGGTAAAAATTCCAGCCCGACGCGCTCATCAATCCCAACAGCAACAGGCGGTTCTTCTGCGCCGCGGCGGGAATCTCCGTGTTGGCGTGATGCGAAAGCGGCGAGAAAGCGTCGAACCCCGTCCCCATGTCGAGTTCTTTTCCGGCGCCGTCGACCAAGGTCAAATCCACCGCCACGCCCCTCGAATGCGGCGAGCCCTTGCGCGGATCGGCCAGGAATTCGGGATCGGGGCGGCACTTCCACAACACCCATTGCGCCTCGCTCGGGCGGAAGGCGTCGAAAATCTTGAACCGGTAGCCCAGGGGTTTCGCCAAGGCGACCGCGCGTTTGAACGCCGCCGCCGCGTCGGGGTGGAGATAACAGCCGGGCCTGGCATAGACCGGCTTGCCCGTGAAGTTGTTGGGCGTGGCATAGGCGATGTCGATCAGGACATCGAACCCTTGCGGTGAAATCTCCTCGAGCGCCATGACCCCATTCTCGCAAGCCGCTATGATCGGCGCCATGGCGAAAGCACCCAAAGCCTTAAAAGTCCTGGGTTTCGATTGCGCCGGAAGCGGCTGCGCCGCCGCGGTGCTGGCGGGAGACCGCGTCGTGGCCAGGCGGGCGGAAAAGCTGGAGCGCGGCCAGGCCGCGCGGCTGATGCCCTTGATCGCCGAGACCCTGAAAGAGGCGGGGCTCGTCCCCGCCGATCTCGATCTGATCGCGGTGACGACCGGGCCGGGGGGCTTCACCGGCATCCGCATCGGATTGGCGGCGGCGCGTGGCCTGGCGCTGGCGGCGGGAATTCCGGCGGTGGGCGTATCGAACTTCGCGGCCTCGGCGGCTTCGGTTCCGCCCGCTTCGCGTCAGGGCCGCGCCCTGGTCGCCGCCATCGAATCCAAGCGCGAGGAATTCTATCTTCAGGTCTTCGCGCCGGCCGGGAACGAGGGGGGCGAAGGCCGGCTGGTCCATCCGCGCGATCTCCGGGATTTCCTGCCCGCGGGCAAGCTGCTTTTGACCGGCGACGCCGTCTTGCGGCTGTTGCCCTGGCTCAAGGACCGCGATGCCGTGGTGGCGCCGGGCGCGGGCCCGCCCGATCCGGCCAAAGTGGCGTTGCTCGGCCTGGAACTCTGGCAAAAGGGCGCAACCGCGCCGCCGCGCCCGCTTTATCTGCGTCCGCCCGACACCACCCTGCCGCGCGCCCGGAAAGCGCCCGGCGTGAAAGCGGGCCCGTGAAAGCCGGAATTCCCGCGGTACGCGATATCCTGCCCGGCGATATCGCGGATCTCGCGCTGCTCCACGCCAATTCCTTTCCCTTCGAGCCTTGGGACCGGGCTTCGCTCGAACGATTGATCGCGTTGCCGGCGATGCGCGCGCGCGTGATCGAGAATGCCGGGCGCGCGAAGCTGGGCTTTCTGCTGGCGCTGGTGGCGGGGGGCGAGGCCGAGATCGTGACGCTGTGCGTGGCGCCCGATGCACGCCGCCGCGGCGTCGCCCGCGTTCTCCTCGCCGATCTCGAATCCCTGGCCAGGGCCGCCCGATCCTCGCGCCTGGTGCTGGAAGTCGCGGCGGATAATCGCCCCGCGCTTCTCTTCTATGAAAGCTGCGGGTTCGCGCCCATCGGCCGCCGCGCCGGATATTACCGCCGCGGCGCCGCTTCCCCGGCCGACGCCGTCATGCTGGCGCGGGAGTTGTAAAGATTCTTACCTTTATAGCGCGAGAAATTGATGATTAATTCGCAATATATTATTGCGTCCCCCAAGCAAAATACTTATATATTCCCGCGTAAGCCAAAGGAATCGCGCGTCATGACTGATAAAGCCGCCCCGAATAGCCTGCTCGAATTCACCACCGAAATCGTCGCCGCCCATGTCTCCAACAACAGCGTGGCGCCGGCCGATCTGCCGCAGCTGATCGATCAGGTCTATCAATCGCTTGCCGGCATCGGCAAGGCCCCCGCGGGCGCCGCCGACCGGCCGAGGCCCGCGGTCAACATCAAGAAATCGATCCATCCCGACTACATCGTCTGTCTCGAGGACGGCAAGCGGCTGAAGATGCTGAAGCGCCACCTCAAGACCGCCTACAACATGACCCCCGACTCCTATCGCGAGCGCTGGGGCCTGGCGGCGGACTACCCGATGGTGGCGCCCAATTACGCCCGCCAGCGTTCCAAGCTCGCCAAGGATATCGGCCTCGGCACGCGCGGCCGGACGGCCAAGGCGAGCTGACGAATTCTCCGCCCCGTCGCCGTTTTGTCATGGAACGTCAGGCATTTGGCTCCCGCGCCGGGCTATAGGCGAGACTCCGGCCTTGGTCTATAATTCGGCCATGGCAAAGATCGGAAATGACGGATGAGCATGCCGTCCCGTCTTGAACAGCTCTGCATCGACAAGGGTCTGAAGATGACCGAGCAACGCCGCGTCATCGCGCGGGTGTTGTCGGATTCCGCCGATCACCCCGACGTCGAGGCGGTGCATCGCCGCGCCGCCGCCATCGATCCCAAGATCTCGATCGCCACGGTCTATCGCACCGTGCGGCTCTTCCAGGAGGCGAGCATCCTCGAACGCCACGATTTCGGCGACGGCCGTGCGCGCTACGAGGAGATGCCGAGCGAGCACCACGACCACCTGATCGACCTGCAAAGCGGGAAGGTGATCGAATTCAAGAGCGAGGCGATCGAGAAGCTGCAGCGCGAAGTGGCCGCGCGGCTCGGCTACAAGCTGGTGGATCACCGCCTGGAATTGTTCGCCGTACGGAGCGACAAACCTACCGCCAAGGAATAAACAGCATTCGCGCATGAAAAAGTCCGCCGCCGTCATCCTGACCAAGACGCCCATCGTCGATGCGCGCTTCGGAACCTTGCAGGTGCGGCTGGCCGAGACCCCAGCCGACATCGAGGCGGCGCAGGCGTTGCGCTACCGCGTGTTCTATCAGGAGATGGGCGCGCATCCGACCATCGAGATGGCGCTGGCGCGGCGCGATTTCGACGATTTCGACGCCATCTGCGACCATCTGCTGGTGATCGACAGTGCAAAAGGCGCGGGCGCGGATTCGGTGGTGGGCACGTATCGCCTGATAAGGCGCGACGCGGCGCGCGCCCACGGGCGCTTCTACACCGCGGCCGAATACGACATTTCGCGGCTCGAGGCCTATCGGGGCGAACTCCTGGAACTGGGGCGTTCCTGCGTCGAAGCCGCGTCGCGCAACCGCGCCACCATGCAGCTGTTGTGGCGCGGCATCGCGGCTTACGTTTTCCATTACGGCATCGAGTTGATGTTCGGCTGCGCCAGCCTGCCCGGCACCGATCCGGACGCCTTGGCCTTGCCGCTCTCCTATCTCTATCACCATCACCTGGCGCCGGAAGCCTTGCGCCCGCGCGCCTTGCCCGAGCGCTTCGTCGACATGAACCGGCTGGCGCCGGAATCCGCCGACCCGGCCTTGGCGCTGCCGCTGTTGCCGCCATTGATCAAGGGCTATCTGCGGCTGGGCGGTTTCGTCGGCGACGGCGCGGTGATCGATCATCAATTCAACACCACGGATGTGTGCGTCGTGGTGAAGACCGATCTGGTCACCGAGAAATATTATCGCCATTACGAGCGCCGCGCGCGCGCGGACGTCGTCGCCTGATGGCGCCGTCCAGCCCGATGCTCCGCCTGGCGCGGATTCTGGCCTGGTTCGCGCTGACCCTGCCGCTGCTTCCGGTACAAGCCGTGTTGGTGCTCTTCCGGTGCAACCGCCTCGCCGCGCGTTTGCCGCGTTTCTATCACCGCCTGGTGTGCCGCATTCTGGGCATCACCATCGACCGCCGGGGCGGGCCGGCCGTCTCCGGTCCCACGCTGTTCGTCGCCAATCACGTCTCCTATCTCGATATCGAGATTCTGGGCGCGTCGCTTCCGGCCTTCTTCATCGCCAAGGCCGATGTCGCATCCTGGCCGTTCTTCGGCTGGCTGGCGCGGCTGCAACGCAGCGTGTTCATCGACCGCAAGATCCGCAGCGTGAGACTTCAGCGCGATTCCATCGAGCGGCGGCTGGCGTCGGGCGACAGTTTGATTCTCTTCCCGGAAGGCACCAGCGGCGACGGCTTGCACCTGCTGCCCTTCAAGAGTTCCCTCTTCGCCGCGGTCGAGGAGGCCGCCCAGCGCCACGATGTCGCGGTGCAGCCGGTCTCCGTGGCCTATACGCGGCTTGACGGCATGCCGCTCGGGCGGTTCTATCGCCCCTTCTTCGCCTGGTACGGCGATATGGAAATGGCCCCGCATGTCTGGGCCATGCTCGGCCTCGGCCGCCTGACGGCGGTGGTGACCTTCCATCCGCCGGTGCACGCGCGCGATTTCCCCTCGCGCAAGGAGTTGACCGAGTATTGCCGGCGCATGGTGGCATCCGGGCTCGAGGCGGCGCTGTCCGGGCGGGACGCCGAACCGTCCCCGCCGCCGCCGGAACATCATGCGGCGGCGGCGCAGGCGGCCCAATGAAGGAGCGGTTTTGAAGAAGCTCTACGTCAAGACCTATGGCTGCCAGATGAACGTCTACGATTCCGCCCGCATGGCGGAATTGATGGCGCCGGAAGGCTACGAAGAAACGGCTTCGCCCGAAGGGGCCGATTTGATCCTGCTCAACACCTGCCACATCCGCGAAAAGGCGGCGGAAAAGCTGTTCTCCGATCTGGGGCGGCTTTCGCCCGCGCCGGCGCGCAAAGCGGCGGCGGGCGAAAGAGCGATCGTCGCGGTGACGGGTTGCGTGGCGCAAGCCGAAGGCGCGGAAATTTTGCGCCGATCCAAGAGCGTCGATATCGTGGTGGGACCCCAGAGCTATCACCGCCTGCCCGGCCTGGTCGAAGCGGCTTTGCGCGGCGAACGCAATGTGGAGACCGAATTCCCGGCCGAATCCAAATTCGATCACCTGCCCCGGCCGAGGGCGCGGTCCGTCAGCGCCTTTCTCTCGGTGCAGGAGGGCTGCGACAAGTTTTGCAGCTTCTGCGTCGTGCCCTATACGCGGGGGGCGGAGTTCTCGCGCCCCGCCGCCGATGTTCTGGACGAGGCCATACGCCTGGTCGATCAAGGCGCGCGCGAATTGACGCTCCTGGGCCAGAACGTCAACGCCTATCATGGCGCGGCGCCGCGTGGCGGCGAATGGCGGCTGGGGCGGCTCATCCGCGAACTCGCCAAAATTCCGGGATTGCTCCGGCTGCGTTACACCACCTCGCACCCGACGGACATGGATGAAGACCTGATGGCGGCGCATGGCGAGGAGGAAAAGCTCATGCCGCTTTTGCACCTGCCGGTGCAATCGGGCTCGGACCGCGTGCTGATGGAAATGAACCGCCGCCACACATCCTCCGATTACCGCCGCATTGTCGAGCGGTTGATCCGCGCGCGCGCCGACATCGCTTTCTCCTCGGATTTCATCGTGGGGTTTCCGGGCGAAAGCGACGCGGATTTCGCCTGCACGCTCGATCTCGTCCGCGAATTGGGCTTCGCCCAGGCCTATTCGTTCAAATACAGCCCGCGCCCCGGCACTCCCGCCGCTCTGCGCCAAGACCAGGTGCCGGAAAAGGTGGAGGACGAACGCCTCGCCCGCTTGCAGGGCCTGATCGCGGAACAGCTGCGGCGGTTCAACCAGGGCTTTGTCGGCCGCACCTTGCCGGTGCTGTTCGAAAAACCGGGCCGCCACCAGGGCCAGCTCGCCGGGCGCAGCCCTTGGCTCCAGCCGGTCCACGCCACGGCGCCGTCCGCGCTTTTGGGCCGCGTCGCGGAGCTGGAAGTCGCCGGACTTACGTCCAACAGCCTCGCCGGAATCCTCGTCCGGGATTTTGGCGGGGGGCCATCCTTGTGAATCCGCGCGAGACCGCCGCCCATGCCCGCGAGGCGCATTCCCGCCTGCACATGGCGTTCGACGACAATTCCCTCCTGTCGCAATTGTTCGGCGAGGGCGACAAGCATCTCGAACGCATCGAGCGCGCGCTCGGCGTGGCGCTCGCCTCGCGCGGCAACCGGGTGGCGATTTCTGGCCCGGCGTCCCGCGCCGATCTCGCCCGCGCCGCGCTGACCTCGCTCTACGAAAGATTGAAGCGCGGCCTGGAGGTCGACGCTCCGGCGGTCGACGCCGCCTTGCGCATGGCGCCGCACCGCGGCGCAGGCGCGGGCGAAAGCGAGGAGATCCGCACCCGCCGCCGGCGCATCACCCCGCGCGGTCCGGTGCAGGCGCAATACGTCAAGGCGCTCAGGACCCACGACATGGTGTTTGGATTGGGCCCCGCCGGCACCGGCAAGAGCTATCTCGCGGTTGCCATGGCGGTGGACATGCTGATGAGCGGCCAGGTCGAGCGGATCATCCTGTCGCGCCCGGCGGTCGAGGCCGGCGAGCGGTTGGGGTTCCTGCCGGGCGACCTGAAGGAGAAGGTCGATCCCTATCTGCGCCCGCTTTACGACGCGCTCCACGACATGCTGACCGGCGAGCAGGTGATGAAACGGATATCCTCCGGCGACATCGAGATCGCGCCTTTGGCCTTCATGCGCGGCCGGACGCTGGCGAACGCCTATGTCATTCTCGACGAGGCGCAGAACACCACCCCGGTGCAGATGCAGATGTTCCTGACGCGGCTCGGCGAAAACGCGCGCATGGCCGTCACCGGCGATCTCTCCCAGATCGACCTGCCCAAGGGCAGCCGCTCGGGCCTCACCGACGCGGTCGAGACGCTCGGCGGCGTCGAGGGCATAGCCATGATCCGTTTCACCGAGGCCGACGTGGTGCGCCATCCGCTGGTGTCGCGCATCGTCGCCGCCTATGACCGCCGCGTGAAGGGCGGCCCCGGGAAGGACAATGGCGGGCAAGGCTAAGCCGCTCGAAATCGAGATCGACCTGGCGGATCCGTGCGCGCAATGGCGCAAGGCGCTGCCGGGGATCGACAAGCTCTGCCAAAGCGCGGCGCTGGCGGCGCTCGCGGTCTGCGGCAAGACGGTCGCCGGCGCCAAGGCCGAATTGTCGCTGGTGCTGGCCGACGACGCGGCTTTGCGCGAGCTGAACCGGGAATTCCGCGGCCAGGACAAGCCGACCAACGTGCTCTCCTTCCCGGCCGAGGAAAAACCCCAACCCGGCGCGCCGCTGGTGCTGCTGGGCGACGTGGTGCTGGCCTATGAAACGGTGGCGCGCGAAGCCCGCGCCCAGGGCAAAAGCCTGGCCGAGCACACGGCGCACATGGTGGTTCACGGCGTGCTCCATCTCCTGGGCTTCGATCACGAGCGCGGCGGCAGCGAGGCCGAGCGCATGGAAGCGCTCGAGACCCAGATTCTGGCCAAGCTCGGCATTCCCAATCCATACCGGATCCGGACCAAAACGCGTGGCTGACGCGGCGGCGGCATTGCTGCGCGGCGGCGCGGCGGTGGCGCCGTTGCAGCGTCTGGCGTTGCGCGCTTTGGCGCTGACCGGATGGCGGCGCTATCTCTCGGCGTTTCTCCTGGGCGCGCTGGCCGCGGCGGCGCTGCCCCCGGTCGACATGACGCCCGTGCTGCTGGTCTCCTTCGGCGGCCTGGTCTGGCTGGAAGACGGCAGCCACGACGGACGCCAGGCCTTTGCGCTGGGCTGGAGCTTCGGCATGGGTTTTTTCACCGCCGGGCTCTATTGGATCGGCGTCGCGCTCACGGTCGACTGGCGGCAATTCTGGTGGCTGATGCCCTTTGCCGAGTTGGGCTTTCCGGCCTTGCTCGCCGTCTTCACCGGCCTCGCCTTGCTGGCGAGCGATTACGCCGCCCGTACCTTGCGCCTGTCCGGCACGGCGCGGATCGTCATGCTCGCGCTCTGCTGGTCGGTTCTGGAATACGCGCGCGGCCATGTCTTGACCGGTTTCCCGTGGAACCTGATGGGCTACGCCTGGTCGGGCGGATTTCCCGGCGGCATCGCGGTGTTGCAGGCGGGATCGGTGTTCGGGATTTACGGGCTGAGTTTCCTGACCGTGCTGGCGGCTTGCCTGCCGGCGCGGCTGGGCGCGGCCGCGGGAATGCGCTTCTCGCCCGCGCTGGCGGCGCTGGCGATCGTCGCGGCGCTGGCGGGTTTCGGCGCCTGGCGGCTCGAAGCCAATCCGCGCCGGGACGTGCCCAACATCACCTTGCGCCTGGTCCAGCCTTCGATCCCGCAGACCCTGGTCAACGATCCGCAGGCGCTGGTCGCCAATTTCCACCGCACGCTCGGCCTGACCCTGTCGCCCGGATTCGACAAGGTCTCGGCGGTGATCTGGCCGGAGAATGGCGGTCCGCCCTTCCTCGACCGCGACAGCGACGCGCGTTTGGCGCTGGCCCGCGCGGCGCCGCCGGCGGGGTTGGTGATCGCCGGTACCGTGCGCGCCAATCCGCCGCCGGGACCGATAACCCGGTTCTGGAACAGCCTGGCCGCGCTCGATCCAAGGGGCGATATCCTGGCCACTTACGACAAGCATCACCTGGTGCCGTTCGGCGAATACGTGCCCTTTCGCGACGTGTTGCCGATCAACAAGATCACGCCCGGCACGGTCGATTTCTCGGCAGGATCCGGCCCGGCGACGCTCGCCGTTCCCGGCCTGCCGCCCTTCAGCCCGCTCATCTGCTACGAGGCGATCTTTCCCGAGGCCGTGGTCGACCCGGATCATCGCCCCGCCTGGCTGCTCAACATCACCAACGACGCCTGGTACGGATTCACCTCGGGGCCGTTCCAGCATCTGGCGATCGCGCGGATGCGCGCCGTCGAGCAAGGCTTGGCGCTGGCGCGCGACGGCAATAACGGCGTTTCGGCGATGATCGATCCGCTCGGCCGGGTGGTGGCGCGGCTCGGTCTCGACGATGTCGGCGTGCTCGACGTGCCTTTGCCGCAGGCCTTGGCCCCGACGCCCTATGCCCGATTCGGCGACCGCGGCTATTTGGCGCTGTTGCTCTTGGGACTAGCAGCCGCCGCGTTGGTTTCCCCTTTTGAGAGAAAATCGCACCATGCAAAAGGGAAACCCGGTTTATTAGAATAATTCGTGATTGCCTCGCCGGTTGACCACATACATTCGTATGAATACCTTGGCCTCAAGAGCGAGAAACTTTTGTGACAGGTATTCATGACCCCAACCACCGGCAGCCGGGATCGCCGCGGCAAGAGCGGAGGTCCCAACCCCATCGACGTGCATGTGGGCACGCGGCTACGGCTGCGCCGCACGCTTCTGGGCATGAGCCAGGAGAAACTCGGCCAGGCCATCGGTTTGACCTTCCAGCAGGTGCAGAAATACGAGCGCGGCGCCAACCGCATCGGCGCTAGCCGGCTTTACGACCTGTCGCGCGTGCTTGAGGTGCCGGTGTCCTTCTTCTTCGAGGAGATGGCCCCGGGCCTCGCCGGTTCGCCGGGCAAGGGCGAGCACAAATCCAAAGGCATGGCTGAATCCGATTCCTCCTACCGGGCCGAACCGATGATGAAGCGCGAGACGCTCGAACTGGTCAGGGCCTATCTCAAGATCGCCGATACGCAGCTGCGCCGCCGCGTCTTCGATCTGGCCAAGGCGATCGCCGGAACCTATTCCAAGGGTTGAGCCGCTCCGGCTTCGGGGATTCGGTGCCGCGCCAAGCTGCTTGACGGCGCGGCTTCCCGCCTGTCCCATCCCATTCCATGACACCCAAAACCACGAGCGCGTCCTCGCCGCTGGATGCGAAACGCCGCCTCTATGGACGCCGCCGCGGCCGCAAGCTGCGGGCGGGACGCCGCGCCCTGATGGACACGAAGCTGCCGTTGCTGCGCATAACGCTTCCGGCATCCGGTTCGGTCGATCCGCGAAAACTGTTTTCGCCGCCGGCGCGGGAAATCTGGTTCGAGATCGGCTTCGGCGCCGGCGAGCATCTGACGGCGCAGGCGGCTTCCCATCCCGGGATCGGGTTTATCGGCGCCGAGGTGTTCGAGAACGGCATCGCCAAGCTGCTGGCGGATGTGGAAAGCCGAGGCCTCGGCAATATCCGGATCTTCGCCGATGACGCGCGGCTGCTGCTCGATCGCCTGGCCGACCGTTCGATTGGCCGCGTGTTCATCCTCTTTCCCGATCCCTGGCCCAAGGGGCGCCACAAGAAGCGGCGCCTGGTTTCACGCGAAACGCTCGGCCGCCTGGCGCAGGCGATGCGGCCGGGGGCGGAGCTGCGGCTCGCCACCGACGATCCCGATTACGCGGCGTGGATGGAGGAACTGCTGGGATCGCAGGACGGATTCGAAGCCCTGGCGCAAGGCGAAGGCGCTTGGGCCGCAAGGCCCCCGGACTGGCCGCCGACGCGCTATGAGCAAAAGGCGGTTTCGGGCGGACCGGCGCGATTTTTCCTTTATCGGCGAAAGGGTTAGGCTCCACCCCGAAAACTCCCAACCCGCCTCGCCGCCCTTGCAGACGGGCGAAATTCAACTATATTCACGGCCAATAACAAGAAGAGTCCCATAGCCCCGGTTCATGTGAGATCGGGGAGATTTCAACGGTGGGCCGGCGGCCCACTTTTTATTTGGTCCGCCGCGCTCGCAGGAACAGGAACAGGCATTGATCGACGCCAAGGGCATCGAAGCCTTGATCGCACCCTCGCTTGAGGCGCTGGGCTATAGCGTGCTGCGCGCGGTTTTCACCGGCGGCCGCGAGCGTCCGACGCTGCAAGTGATGGCCGAGCGCCGCGACGGCGCCGCCATGAAGGTGGAGGATTGCGAACTCATCAGCAATTCGGTTTCGGCGATCCTCGATGTTGCGGATCCCGTGCCGGGTTCCTATGTACTCGAAGTCAGCTCGCCCGGCATCGACCGGCCGCTGCTTCGCCGCGAGGATTACGAGCGCTTCGCCGGCTTCGAGGCCAAGATCGAGTTGAGCCGCCCGCAGCAGGGACGCCGCCGCTTTCGCGGCAAGCTCTTGGGCGTCGAAGGCGACGCCGCCAAACTCAACACCGGGGAATCGACCGTGCTGTTGCCCTTGGCCGAGATCGCCCGCGCCAAGCTCGTTTTAACCGATGAATTGATCGCGGCGACCGGACCGCGCAGCTGAAGACAAGGAACCAAGGAACAGTATTATGGCCACGCAAACCGCCGCCAATTATCCCCGCCTGGAACTGCTCCAGGTCGCCGACACCGTCGCCCGCGACAAGGGCATCGACCGCGACGAGGTCTTGCAGGCGATGGAGCAGGCGATCCAAAAGGCCGGCCGCTCCAAATACGGCCAGGAATACGACATCCGCGCCGAGATCGACCGCAAAAGCGGCGAGATCAAGCTCATGCGCTTCCGCGAGGTGGCCGAGCCGGTGGTCAACGAAGCGGCCCAGATCACGCTCGAAGCGGCCAAGCAGATCAATCCCGAGGCCGAGGTCGGCGATTTCCTGACCGATCCCTTGCCGCCGATCGACTTCGGCCGCATCGCCGCGCAGACGGCGAAGCAGGTGATCGTGCAGAAGGTGCGCGACGCCGAGCGCCAGCGCCAGTTCAAGGAGTTCAAGGACCGCGTCGGCGAGATCGTCAACGGCCTGGTGAAGCGCGTCGAGTTCGGCAACGTCGTGGTCGATCTGGGCCGCGCCGAGGCGATCCTCAGGCGCGACGAGTTGCTGCCGCGCGAGAGCTTCCGCCAGGGCGAGCGCGTGCGCGCCTATATCTACGACGTGCGCCAGGAAGTGCGCGGGCCGCAGATCTTCCTCTCCCGCACCCACCCGCAATTCATGGCCAAGCTGTTCGCCCAGGAAGTGCCCGAGATTTACGACGGCATCATCGAGATCAGGGCGGTGGCGCGCGATCCGGGCTCCCGCGCCAAGATCGCCGTGCTCTCGAACGACAGCGGCATCGACCCGGTCGGGGCCTGCGTCGGCATGCGCGGCTCGCGCGTCCAGGCGGTGGTGGCGGAGCTGCAAGGCGAGAAGATCGACATCATTCCCTGGTCGCAAGACCCGGCCACCTTCGTGGTGAACGCCCTGGCTCCGGCCGAGGTCGCCAAGGTGGTGATGGACGAAGAGCAGCGGCGCATCGAGGTCGTGGTGCCCGACGATCAGCTCTCGCTGGCCATCGGCCGGCGCGGGCAGAACGTGCGGCTGGCCTCGCAACTGACCGGCTGGGACATCGACATTCTCACCGAGGCCGAGGAAAGCGAGCGCCGGCAGGAGGAATTCCGCACCCGCTCCAAGCTGTTCATCGAGGCGCTCGACGTCGACGACGTCATCGCCCATCTGCTTGTGACCGAGGGCTTCACCTCGGTCGAGGACGTCGCCTTCGTGCCCTTGACCGAGCTTTCGGGCATCGAGGGTTTCGAGGAAGAGGTGGCCAAGGAGCTGCAGCAGCGCGCCCAGGCCTTCATCAAGGAGCGCGACGAGAAACATGAAAACCGGCGCAAGGAGTTGGGCGTGAGCGATGAGATTGCACAAGTGGAGAACATGAGCCCGGCACTCTTGGTCGCGTTGGGGGAAAAGGGCGTGAAGACGCTCGACGATCTGGCCGATCTCGCCGGCGACGAGCTGGTCGAGATCGCGCAGGGCGCGGGAATCAAGCTCGAGGCCGAGGAAGCGAACGCCATCATCATGAAGGCGCGCGCCCATTGGTTCCCCGAGGAAGAAAAGCCGGCGGAAGACGTGGCATCGCCGGCCGAGCCCAAAGCGGAGTAGCGCATTGATCGAAGCCCTCGCCTTGGATGAGGAAACCGGCGCGGCGCCCTCGGGCGCCTTGCGCACCTGTCTGGTTTCGGGCGAGAGCCGCGACAAATCGGAACTGTTGCGCTTTGTCGTGGGGCCGGACGGCGGCATCGTGCCCGATATCGAAGGCCGCCTGCCGGGGCGGGGTTTGTGGTTGCTTCCCCGCCGCGATATAGTGTCCAAAGCTTTGGCCAAGCGCCTGTTCGCGCGCGCGGCGCGCCGGAACGTCTCGGTTGCGGACGGGCTTGCCGACCGCGTCGAGGATTTGCTGGCGCGGCGTTGCGTCGATCTCATCGGCCTGGCGCGGCGCGCCGGCCAGGCGGTTACGGGCTTCGCCAAGGTCGAGGCGGCGCTCGACAAGGGCGAGGCCGCGGTGCTGGTCGAGGCGGCGGAGGGCGCGGCCGGCGGGCGCGGCAAGCTCAAGCGGCTGGCGCCCGGCCTGCCGGTGATCGACGCGCTGACTTCCGCCGAACTCGGCCGGGCCTTTGCCCGCGAGATGGCGGTTCATGCGGCGCTCTTGCGCGGCGGGCTGGCGAGGAAATTTCTTGCGGAAGCGGCGCGGCTTGCCGGCTTCCGCGGTGCGAAGGACGGGAAACCAGGCGTGAGGATTCGGGACGAGCATGGCGGATAAAGGCGACGACAAGCGCCCCTTGAGTCTGGGCAGCCGCCCGGCCGGCAAGATCGAAATCCGCAAGCCGATCGAGACCGGCTCGGTGCGGCAGAGCTTCCCGCATGGCCGCTCCAAGACCGTGCAGGTCGAGGTGCGCAAAAAGCGCACCGGGCCCGGCGCGGCTCCGGGCCTGGTCGAAAAATCAGAAACGGCGGTGCCCGCCAAATCCGCCAAGCCGGCGGCCGCGCCGGCCGCGCCGGCGCCGACGGTCGCGCCGCGCCGCGGCGTCGTGTTGCCGCACGGGCTCACGCCCGAGGAAGCCGCCCGCCGCGCCCGCGCCTTGAAGGGCGCGATCAAGGCCGATGAGGAGGAACGCCGCCTGGCGGCGCTCGAGGTCGATCGTCAGCGCCAACAGGCGGCCGATCAGGCCGCGCTCCGCAAATCCCCGGCCGAAGGTCCGGCTGTGGGCGGCGACGCCGAAAGCCAGAAACGCGCGGCCGATGCCGCGCAACGCGCCGCCGACAAGGCGGCCGAGGATTCCCGCCGCGAAGTGGCCGAACGCGCCGGCAAGGCGGCCGCGGCCAAGGTCGCGGCGCTCACCGCCGCCGGCAAGGTCAAGCCCGAGGAAGAAGAGGATGAAGGCCCGCGCCGCCATCCCGGCGCGCCCAAGCGCCCGGTGCTGGCGCCGCGGCGCGACGAGCCGCGGCAACGCCGCGCCAAGCTCACCGTCACCCGCGCGCTCAACGAGGAGAACGAGGAACGCATCCGTAGCGAGGCGCGCGTCAAGCGCCAGCGCGAGAAGCTGCGCCAGCAGATCGCGCAGGAGCCGCAGCCGCAACTCAAGCAGGTGCGCGAGGTCGTGGTGCCCGAGGCGATCACGGTGCAGGAACTCGCCAACCGCATGGCCGAGCGCAGCGCCGACGTCATCAAGGCGCTGATGAAGATGGGCGTGATGGCGACCATCAACCAGAATATCGACACCGACACCGCCGAGCTGCTGGTCACCGAGTTCGGCCACAAGATCAAGCGCGTCGCCGAGGCCGATGTCGAGGAAGGGCTGAAGGGAGAATCCGATTCGCCCGAAAGCCTCAAGCCGCGCCCGCCGGTGGTGACCGTGATGGGCCACGTCGATCACGGCAAGACCTCGCTGTTGGACGCGCTGCGCTCGACCGACGTGGCGGCCGGCGAAGCCGGCGGCATCACCCAGCATATCGGCGCCTATCAGGTGAAGCTCAGGAACGGCCAACAGATCACCTTCATCGACACGCCCGGCCACCAGGCCTTCACCGCCATGCGCGCGCGCGGCGCCCAGGTCACCGACATCGTCATCCTGGTGGTCGCCGCCGATGACGGCATCAAGGAACAGACGGTCGAGGCCATCCGCCACGCCAAGGAAGCCAAGGTTCCGATCATCGTCGCCATCAACAAGATCGACCTGCCCGGCGCCAAGCCCGAGCGCGTGCGCCAGGAGCTGTTGCAGCACGAGATCGTGCTCGAGGAACTGGGCGGCGAGGTGCTCGACGTCGAGGTCTCGGCCACCAAGAAGACCAATCTGGAGAAGCTCGAGGAATTGATCCTGCTCCAGGCCGAAATCCTCGATTTGAAGGCCAATCCGAACCGTCCCGCCGAGGGCTCGGTGATCGAAGCCAGGGTCGAACGCGGCCGCGGTTCGGTCGCCACCGTGCTGATCAAGCGCGGCACCTTGAAGGTGGGCGACATCTTCGTTTCGGGCAGCGAATGGGGCCGCGTGCGCGCGCTGATCGACGACCGCGGCGAAAACGTCCAATCCGCCGGTCCGTCCATGCCGGTCGAGGTCCTGGGCCTCAACGGCACGCCGCTGGCGGGCGACGACTTCGTCGTCGCCGAGAACGAGGGCAAGGCGCGCGACATCGCCGATTACCGGCAACGCCTCAGGCGCGAGAAGGTGGCGACCGCCGGCGCGCGCGGCACGCTCGAACAGATGTTCACGCAGATCGCCGCGGGCGCCGCCAAGGAGCTGCCGGTGGTGGTGAAGTCGGACGTGCAGGGCTCGCTCGAGGCCATCGTCGCCTCGCTCGAAGGGCTCGCGACCTCCGAGGTCAAGGTGCGGATCTTGCACGCCGCGGTGGGCGGCATCAACGAGAGCGACATCATCCTGGCCAAGGCCTCGAACGCGGTCATCATCGGCTTCAACGTGCGCGCCAACCCGCAGGCGCGCGATCTCGCCAAGCGCGACGGCGTCGAGATCCGCTACTACTCCATCATCTACGAGGTGGTGGACGACATGAAGGCCGTGCTGACGGGCCTGCTGACGCCGACCAAGCGCGAGCGTTTCCTCGGCAACGCCGAAATCCGCGAGGTGTTCAACGTCACCAAGGTCGGCAAGGTGGCGGGCTGCATGGTCAAGGAAGGCCTGGTGCGGCGCGGCGCCAAGGTGCGCCTGTTGCGCGACAACGTCGTCATCCACGAGGGCAGCCTCAAGACCCTGAAGCGCTTCAAGGACGAGGTGCGCGAGGTGCGCGAGGGCACCGAATGCGGCATGGCCTTCGAGAATTACGACAATATCGAAAAGGGCGACACCATCGAGTGCTTCGAGGTCGAAGAGGTCGCCCGCGTCCTCTAGGGGATGCGCGGATTTTTAGCCGGTGCCGAGATCAATGCCGAGACGAGGACATGACGCGCCGGGCCCGCGCCCCTTGAGGGTGGGCGAAGAATTGCGCCACGCGCTGGCGCATATCTTCGAGCAAGGAAGGCTGCACGATCCGGCGCTGGCGGGTCTCGCCTTGACCGTGACCGAGGTGCGGGTTTCGCCCGATCTGAAGAACGCCACCGCCTATGTGATGCCGTTGGCAGGATCCCATGCCGGCGAGGCGATGGAGGCCTTGAAACGCGCCAGCGGCTTCCTGCGCCGCGAACTGGCGCAGGCGGTCAAGCTGCGCGTCGTGCCCACCATCGGCTTCGCGCTCGACACCTCGTTCGAGCATGCGAGCCGCATCGACGCGTTGTTGCACCGCCCCGAGGTCGCGCGCGACCTGGCGCCGCGCCCCGAGGGAAAGAAAAAGGAATGAGCCGCAAGACCAAGGGTTCGCCGGTTCATGGCTGGATCGTGCTCGACAAGCCGCTGGGCCTGACCTCGGCGCGCGCCGTGGCGGCGGTCAAGCGCATCCTCGGCGCGCAAAAGGCCGGCCATGCCGGAACGCTCGATCCATTGGCTACCGGCGTTCTGCCCATAGCCCTGGGCGAGGCGACCAAGATCGTGTCCGTCGCCCTCGGCGGCCCGAAGAGCTACCGGTTTTCGCTCGCCTGGGGCGAAGAGCGGTCGACCGACGATGCCGAGGGCGAAGTCACCGCCACCAGCGCCCACCGCCCCGGCCGCGCCGATATCGAAGCGGCGCTGCCGCGTTTCACCGGCAGCTTGATGCAGACGCCGCCCGCTTTCTCGGCGCTCAAATTGCACGGCGAACGCGCCTATGATCTGGCGCGAAGCGGCGCGGAAGTCGCGCTCAAGCCGCGCCCGGTTTCGATCGACCGGTTGGCGTTATTGGACCTGCCTGATCGCGATCACGCGCGCTTTGAAGCCCGGGTCGGGTCGGGCACCTATATAAGGGCGCTCGCCCGCGACCTCGGCCGGGACCTCGGCACCCTTGCCTATGTCACTGAACTGCAACGCATTTCGGTCGGTTGCTTCACCCTCGAGCGGGCGATTTCCCTGGCGCAACTCGAGGCCTTGGGGCATAGTGCGGCCGCTTCCGGGCACCTGCTTCCGCTCGAGACGGCGCTGGACGACATCCCGGCGCTCGCCCTGACGGAATCCCAGGCGAAGGCCCTGCGTTGCGGCCAGGCCGTGACGCCGTTCAGCCCGCAGGATCGGGCGCGCATCGATCAAATCGGCGAAGGCGCCAGGATCTGTGCAACAAGCGGCGGCAAGCTGGTG
>Ga0187871_10001798_pt1 | contig 18230 bp, 18 predicted proteins | sample June2016WEW_16_1_FD_132988 | JGI IMG/M metagenome (GOLD analysis project Ga0187871, IMG submission 132988) | Peatland microbial communities from SPRUCE experiment site at the Marcell Experimental Forest, Minnesota, USA - June2016WEW_16_10 | ecosystem: Environmental > Terrestrial > Soil >...
ACCTCTTGCGCATTCAACGAAGTCTCAACGGGAGGCCGCGCGCGACCTTAGGGTATTTGAAGCCGGAAGAAAAACTCGCAGAGCTTGTTGCGTTGACCCCTTGAATCCGCAGTTCGAAAACGCGGAAATAGGTGTGGCTGTCTTATAGAGGGCGAAATTCTCGCTCCTCTGTGAGGAGCACAATGAGAATCAGCACTGACCAGGATGGGTCGAACTCGGATAGGACCCAATGCTGTCGTTCGCTTGACAATGGAGAGCTCGCGGAGTCTCAAGATTCGGACGGGAATGTACGTCCGATGTTGAGCAAGGACTTACAACTCTTGTCCGTCGTCGAGGTCTCTCAAATCCTGGGGATTGGTCGGTCAAAGGTTTACGAGTTGCTGTACAAAGGTGAATTGAAGTCGGTCAAGATTGGCGGGTCACGGCGGATCCGTTACAGCGATTTGGGAGAGTACGTCAGATATCTCGATGACGCGTCGTAGCTCTCCGAACGATTCACGCGTTGCGTTGTCTGACATTGAAAGGAACTCTCGTGGGCGGTCGAAGGGGTAAGGGCGAAGGGTCGATCTATCAACGCGAAGACGGCGTCTGGATCGGAGCAATCGACCTCGGATGGAGTGGAGGTAAGAGGTCGAGGAAAGTTGTCAGTGCGCCGACTCGTGGAGAAGTCGTCAAGCGCCTCCGAGACTTGCACCCGACTATCTCCCAAGGAATGACTCCGGCACCCGACCGGTTAACTGTCGCTCAGTACTTAAACGACTGGGTCACAGACCGAATCCCGGGCACGGTCACCACAAGGACCGAAGAGCTCTACGCGCGAGCCGTGAGGGACTACATCAATCCGTCCCTCGGAAAGATTCGACTTAACAAGCTCGCACCTTCTCACGTCAGTGGCATGCTGCAGGACCTCGAGGCACGGGGCTACTCGCCGGCGACCAAGCGAATGGCGAGAGCGACTCTGCGACGAGCTCTTCGCATGGCCGAGCAGGACGGGATCCTGACGCGCAACGTGGCTTCGATCGCAGAAGGTCCGAAGCTCGACCACAGCGAAGGTCGGAGTCTCTCGCCCGAACAGGCGAAGGTTTTCCTCCAGGCGGTGAAGGGACATCGTCATGAAGCCGCCTATGTGATCGCGCTCTCCCTCGGCCTTCGACGCGGCGAAATATTGGGACTCAGCTGGAGTGACATCGAAGTAGCTGAAAGCACTGTTGTGCTCCAAGTTCGTCGCCAACTCGTTCGCGACAAGTCGGGCGTTCAATTGGTCGACCTAAAGACAGTGGGTAGCCGGCGAGTGCTGCATCTCTCACATCCGTTGGTGGAAGTACTCGAACGCCGCCGCGCACTCCAAGAGGCGGAGGAACTGGTTGTCGGAAAACGGTGGAACAACGAGCACGAGCTAATCTTCACTTCCAATATCGGAACCCCGCTGGACCCCGAAGCCTTCGGTCGAACCGTTCCGAAGATCTGCAAGGACGCGGGTCTGGGCCACTGGTCGATCCACGAATTGCGTCACTCCTGCGCGTCGCTCCTCATCGCTATGGAAGTCCCTCTGGAGGCCGTAGCCGAACAATTGGGCCACGCTTCGATCCGTGTGACCAAGGATGTCTATGGGCACCTCATGCCTCGCTCGCGGGCCAGGGCTGCCGAGGCGATGCGAACGATCCTGTACGACGCGCCGGTCGATTCTCCAGAGTCGTCCAACGCATTGGCTACATCATTGGCTACATTGGAGTCAGAGAAGTTAAATTTCAACTCTCTGACCAGGAGTTTAGTGGGCCGCCCGGGTCTCGATCCCGGCACCTTGGGATTAAAAGTCCCCTGCTCTTCCCGATGAGCTAGCGGCCCGCAATTTGGCAACTTCGCAATCGCACACTTAGCTTTTGACGATTCCTTAGTTTGGCGAACCGTCATTTACTGTTGATATATGGCTCAAGGGAGCCTACTAATTCTCGCACGACGTTCGTGAATCCCACGACCGGTGAAAAAGATGAACCTGCGAAGAGCTTGAAAGCAAGCGAGAAGGTTCGGCATGGTGCGACTGGCGCAATCCTTGGCGAGGTGCTAGCACGACGCAGCCAAGTGTGCCAGCCACCTGTGTCGTCAGAGCAAGAAATGCCATTATTCGGCTACTCCATGGCGAGGACGACGATGGCATGAGTGACAACTTCCGTGTTGCTACCTACCGCTTCAGAGCGACGGTGGCTCGACAATGGGGCGGTTACGTGAGCCTCATGCTCTTGATCGCGCTGTTGGGTGGGCTCTCGATGGCGTCGCTCGCCGGTGCCCGGCGAACAGACTCGTCGTTCCCGACCTACGTGGCCAGCACTAATCCATCAACTCTGGAGGTCCTCACCGGGTTCGATGATCCTTCGTTTGGCCAGAAGAGTGGCTACAGTCCAAAACTCAACGGCGAGATTGCGCGTCTCCCGTTCGTCGAGGAAACGGCCTTGGCTGTCGGATTCGACGGCAACGTCAACCTCAATGGCGTGAAGGGCGTGCACCCGCATTCGACCGCCGGCGAGACACCACCCACCATCATCGGCGGCTCGGAATACTTGACCCTCGACAAGGCGACACTGATAGCGGGCCACTGGTTCAATGCACGTCGTCCCGATGAAGCGGTGATGAACGCGCAGGCTGCTCGAGAGATGGGCGTGCACGTAGGCTCGGTGATCCAAGTCCCGTTCTATACCGATAGAGAAGCGTCGAGTTCGTCGTATAACGGACCGCCGTACCTGTTCCCCAAGATCACAATCGTGGGCGAAATCGTAATCAACAGCACTGTGGTCCAAGATCAAATTGCCGCGCTCAACTCCAGCATCGTGCTGATGTCACCGGCACTGAACAAACAGTTGGAAACGTGTTGCGCGTACTACACGGGATTGGCCATCAAGGTTCGAGGGGGAGCGGCCAACGCCACGCGAGTTCGCGCGGAGGTCGACAAGGTCGATCCGCTCAACAAGTTCGGAATTACCGGGGGAGGCAGTGTTAGTCAGATCCTCGCCAAAGCGCAACAAGAGATCAAGCCGGAGGCCATTGCGCTCGGCGTGTTCGGCCTCATCGCGGGCATCGCGGTTCTCCTGATCGGCGGGTTGACAATTGGACGAATGTTGCGGACCGGAGCCACCGAGATGCGCACCCTCCAGGCGCTCGGCGCCAACACTTCAATGGTGCTCTGGGCGGGGTTGGTAGGCGTAGCCCTCGCCCTGGTCATGGGAGCGCTACTCGCCGTGGCGCTGGCCGTCTCCCTGTCACCGCTCTCGCCCCTCGGACCCGCGCGCTTCGTCTATCCCTATCGGGGTATCTCCTTCGACTGGACAGTGCTCGGCATCGGGGTCGCCTCGCTGGTCGTGGCGCTCGTTTTGATCGCGCTCGTGCTCGCGCGCCGAGAGTTACGTCGAGAGCGTCTCGGTCGGCGAATCGACCACCTGGCGCAACACTCGTGGGTCACTCGTGTGACGACGACGTCGGGCGTTCCACTCCCTCTGGCGACGGGTCTCCGATTTGCGTTGAAGTCCGATCGTGGAGCGAACGCCGCTCCCGTCCGATCGGCGATCCTCGGTGCGGTCCTGGCTGTCGCGGTGCTGGTCACGACCGTCACCTTCGGGGCCAGTCTCGACAATCTCGTGTCGCATCCGTCGTTGTACGGATGGAATTGGAACTACGCGCTCCTGTCAGGATTCGCCGGCCAGGAGAACATGCCGGCGCCGCAAGTGACCGCGATGTTCGACCACGACCACTACGTGGCATCGTGGTCGGGCGCGAATTTCGTCGGTGGCACGTTGGACGGCCAATCGGTCAACATGATGGCCGAGAAGCCCGATGCTCGCGTCGCGCCTCCGATACTGTCCGGACACGGACTCGAGGCCGCGAATCAGGTGGTCCTAGGCGACATGACACTGGCCTCACTCCATAAGCGAGTCGGCGATACCGTGACCTTCTCCAACGGCAAGACGAAGCCAACGACGTTGACGATCGTCGGAACCGCGACGATGACGCCGATCTCCAAGGGTCTCGAAATGGGGACCGGTGCACTTGTCGACACGAGCGACTTCACCCCAGCCCTGCTTAATCCGCAGCAAAGTCCGATACCGGGTCCCCAAGCCGTTCTTATTCGGATACGAACGGGTGCGAACACGAAGGCTGCTCTTCGCAGCATCCACAAGATCATCGAGAGATTAGGTCGAGTTCCCAACGATCAGGGCAACGCCGGGGGCCTGGTCGCGCAACTTCGACCGGCCGAAATAGTCAACTACCGGACCATGGGAACTACGCCCGCGATCCTTGGTGGCGGACTGGCCCTCGGAGCGGTGGCCGCGTTGGCGCTCACGTTGGTGGCGTCGGTGCGTCGACGGCGACGCGAACTCGCGCTTTTGAAGACCCTGGGCTTCGTCCGTCGCCAGCTCGCCGAGGCGGTGGCGTGGCAGTCCAGCATCGCCGTGGCGATCGGTGTCGTCATCGGAGTGCCGATAGGGATTCTCCTGGGTCGGGAGCTGTGGAACCTCTTCGCGCACGAGATCGACGCGGTGCCGGTTCCAAGCGTGCCCGGCCTCGTCATAGTCCTCATCGCCGTCGGTGCGCTTCTGCTGGCCAACGTGGTCGCGGCGGTACCGGGGCGGATGGCGGCTCGCACGTCGACCGCGCTCGTGCTCCGAGAGGAGTAATCGTTCGTCGTCGCTGGCCCGGTAGTTTGGACCTATGTCGAACTACGCCAACGAGAGCGTCAGCGCCATTGAAACGACCTTGAACGACGTCGATCGAGCGCTCGAGCGCTTACGCAACGGCACGTATCGAGCCTGCCAGGTCTGCAGCGCCGAGATCGACGAGAACGCGCTCGTGGCCAATCCCCTGTTGGCCAACTGTCCGGCACACCCCGAACTGGCCTGAGTTGACGGCACCAGCCCCGGTGGCGTGCGCCACCGGGGCTGTTCGTCGATTGACCTACTTCTTCGTGGCCCAGAAGAGTTCGGCGATCGCGTCGATCTCGCTCAGGAGTCGATCGGCGACGACGACGTCGTTGGTCTTCTTCGCCTCGCCAGCGCTCTTGGTCGCCATCCAGAAGAGGTCGTGCAGGTTCGGGTAGGCCTTGAGGTGATCGACCTTGAAGTAGTCGGTCCAGAGCACCCAGAGGTGATGCTTCACGAGGTCGCAGCGCTCCTCCTTGATGAACGTCGCACGAACCTTGAAGTCCTCGTCACTCGACGCGTTGTACTTCTCCATACAGGCCTTCACCGACTGCGCCTCGATCCGGGCTTGCGCCGGGTCGTAGACACCACAGGGCAAGTCGCAGTGCGCGGACACAGTGATCGGAGTGGTCGTGGCGTCCAGTAGTGCATTGATACGTGTCAGAAGCGTCATGGCTTCACCTTTCACTTGTCGTTCGTTGTGGTGTCGGCACAAACCCTATTTCTCATCGCAGGTTAGTCACGGTCCTGGTCTATCGTTCAGGGAAATGGACCGGCTGGTTGAGTTCTTTCTGCGACGTGTGACCGTCGAAGGTTCGTCGATGGAACCGACCTATCGTCCGGGTGAACGACTCACGGCGCTGCGACGGTGGCGACCGATTCGCACCGGTGATGTCGTAGTCGTGCGCGACCCCCGCGACGAGAACCGCTGGCTGTTGAAACGCTGCGTCGGACGTGTCGGTCGCCGTTTGGACCTTCGGGGCGACAACGCGGCCGCCTCGACCGATTCACGCGATTTCGGCCTCGTCGACGCCCGAGAGGTCGCCTACATCGTTCTCTCGCCCTCCGCGCCGTAGGGAATTCTCCCCTTTGAATCAGGCATAACGCCGGTAGGATGCCCTTCGTGGCTCGACTCGCGGTCCTCTCGTATCACACGTCGCCCCTCGCCCAGCCCGGTACGGGTGACGGTGGGGGGATGAACGTCTACGTGCGCGAGCTCTCGAGCGCCCTGGCCCGTCTCGGCCACGACGTGGACGTCTACACCCGCCGCGACAACACCCAGGTGCGTGATTCGGTGCACGTGGAACCGGGCTTCCGAGTCCATTACGTGACGGCCGGTCCGGCCGCGCCGCTCGACCGCGAGGGTCTCACCGATCACGTGGCGGAGTTCACCGACTCCGTCGCGACGCTCTTTCGCTGTCACGGCACGCCCGACGCCATCCACGCGAACTACTGGTTGAGTGGACTCGCGGGTCACCGCTTGAAGCACGAGCTGAGCATCCCCTTGATCATGACCTTCCATACGCTCGAGCGCGTGAAGGCCGACCTCTACGAGGGCGAGTCCGAGGACCGCGCCTTCCAGGAGGCGGCGATCTTCGCCTGCGCCGACGCCGTCCTCGCCAGCTGCGAGGTGGAGGCGGAGCAGTTCGTGCGCTTCTACAACGCCGAACCGGCGCGCGTGCACATCGTGCCCCTGGGCGTCGAACACGCGTTCTTCGCGCCCGGCTATCGACCCCAGGCCCGCCGGGCCCTCGGCATCCAGGGCGAGGACTCGATGCTGCTGTTCGTCGGTCGACTCCAGGCCCTGAAGGGTGTCGACCTCGCACTCGAGACGTTGATCGAACTGCGCGCGCGCGGTCGCAACGCGATGCTGGCGATCGTCGGCGGTCCGTCGGGACCGGACGGCCGCGACACGCTCGCGCAACTGCACCGACGGGTGGAAGAGGCCGGCGTGATCGAGCACGTGAGCTTCGTAGCCCCCCAGTCGCACCAACTGCTGTCGACGTGGATGCGCGCGTCGGACGTGATGCTCGTCCCGTCGCGCACCGAGAGCTTCGGACTGGTGGCGCTCGAGTCCTCGGCCTGCGGCACGCCGGTCGTGGCCAGTGACGTCGGAGGACTGATGACGTTGATCGATCCCGGGGTGACCGGATTCTTAGTCGGCGAACGCGACCCCCAGGTGTGGGCCGACGCCGTGGAGGTGACGCTCGATCCCCAGAACTCGACCACGATGTCCAACGCGGCCGTCCTGCTCGCGCGTCGTTACACCTGGCGCTCGGCGGCGGAGTCGCTCGCCGACCTCACCGAGGAGTTGGCGCTCTCCGGGCTCGTTCGCTGTTGAGCGAACGCGCTCCGCTCGGCGACGCGGACTCGGCTCGGCGCCTCGACGACGTGGTGTCGGCGTGGGCCACTCAGTGGCAGACCAGCGCGCTGTTGGGCGTCGAACACCAACCGCAGGCCGACGATCGCGGACATTTCCACTGGCTCATTCGCCTCAAGGGCGAAGAGAAGGACGTGATCACGCTGTGGCTCTCGCTACGTCAGCGAACGGTCCACGTCGAGACCGAAGTCACCTCGGCGCCGGAAGAGGGACGCGAGACGCTCTATCGCTACCTACTCGTGAAGAACGCCGAACTGCGCGAACTGCACCTCGCCATCGGACCCGAGGACGGCATCTACCTGATGGCGCAGATTCCGATTCTCGAGGTGACCGTCGAGCGACTGGACGAGGTCGTCGGCGCGACCCTGACCTACGTCGAGGAGATCTATCCCACCGCCATGTCGATGGGACTCCCGTCGCTCTATCGCCGGCGAAGGAAGACCTAGTCACGACCTTGTAGCGTTGATTCGTGGCCTTCAAACTGATAATCGTCGGCGGAGGACAGATGGGCTCGGCGCTCGCCGAGGGTCTGGTCGACGCCCAGTGGTGTCCCCCCGGAGACCTGGCGGTCGTCGAGATCTCGGTCGATCAGCGTAGCGAGCTCCATCAGCGACTCCCCGGCGTCACCGTGCTCGCGTCGCTCGAGATCGAGCACGTGGACGACGCCAGCGGGGTCGTGATCTGCGTCAAGCCCGAGCACGCCGAAGCGGTCGCCCGGACGGTCGGCGCGATGGGCGCGACGCGCCTGTTGTCGATCGTCGCCGGACTGTCGACCGCGCGAATCGAGGCGACCCTCTCGAACCCCATCGCGGTGATCCGTTCGATGCCGAACACGCCGGTGCTCGTTCGAAAGGGCGTCAGCGCGATCGCCGGCGGTGCGCACGTCACCAAGGACGACCTCGACTGGGCCGAATCGATACTCGGCGCCGTCGGCACCGTCGTTCGCGTCAGCGAACGCAACATCGACGCCGTGAGCGGACTGTCCGGTCCGATGCCCGCCTATCTCTACCTGGTCATCGAGGCGTTGATCGAGGCCGGTGTCCACCAGGGCCTCTCGCGCGACGTGGCGCACCAACTCGTAGTCGGCACCTTCGAAGGCACCGCCGCGCTGATCACGTCAACCGGTGCATCGCCGGAGGAGCTGCGTCATCAGGTGACCTCACCGGGCGGTACCACCGCGGCGGGACTGCGCACGCTCGAGAGTCGCGCCGTTCGCTCGGCCTTCATCGACGCGGTGGCCGCGGCCGCGGAGCGGTCTCGCCAAATGGGTCGCTGAGCGTACAGGTAGCGTTACGGACATGGCGACCCCGCGTCTTCGAACGAGGAAACTCTCCGAACCGACCATCGCACGCCTGCCGGTCTACCAACGCATCGCCGAGAGCTGGACACTGCGCGGGCTGAATCGCATCGACTCGCGACAGATCGGTGAACTGGCCGGCGTCACCGCCACGACCGTGCGTCGCGACCTCGCGGGACTCGGCTCCTTCGGCACGCGCGGCGCCGGCTACGACGTCCAGGTGCTCAACGAGCGCATCGCCGAGGCGCTCGGTCACGACCGCCAGTACGACGTGGTCGTGGTCGGCATTGGCAACCTCGGACGCGCCTTGGTGAACTCGTCGAACTTCTTGATCCGCGGAGCCCAGCTCGCCGCGCTCTACGACGTCGATCCCGAGGTCGTCGGCACGATGGTGGCGGGTCACGTCGTGAAGTCGCTCGAGGATCCGATCGTCCCGGCCACGGTCGCCGTCATCTGCGTGCCCCCGGAGGCGGCGCAGTCCGTCGCCGACCGTCTGGTGAGCGCGGGGATCCACGCCCTGCTCAACTTCGCCCCGCAGGTCCTCAACGTGCCCATCGGCACCGCCGTCCACTACGTGGACTTCTCGATCGAACTGCAGATCCTCATGTATCACCTCAACAACGGCACGGGTCCGCTGGGCGGGGGACTGCTCCACTCGCTCGGTATCACGACGCCGACGCCGATGCGCGGCGCGCTATGAAAGTCGGAGACGAACCGTGGCCGTGATCTCCGTCGGCATCGACCACGAACACGCCTCGCTCGATCTCCTCGAACGAGCGAGCGTGCCAGAACATGAGTGGAGCAAGGTCCTGCGCACGTTGATGAGTCAGCGCAACATCCACGAGGCGGTCTTCGTCTCAACCTGTCTGCGCACTGAGGTCGTGGCGGTCATCGACCGGTTCCACGGCGCGATCGAAGAGATCACGCACACGCTGGCCGAAGCGACCGACCTGGCGCCGAGCGAGTTCGCCGATCACCTCACGGTGAACTTCGACCGCGGTGTCGCCACGCACCTCTTCAGTGTCGCGGCCGGATTGAAATCGGTGGTGCCCGGAGAGTTCGAGGTGCTGGGTCAACTTCGTCGCGCGCTGGAGCTCGCGATCGAGGAACAGACCGCGGGACCGGAGATCACCGAACTCTTCCAGCGCGCCATCGCGTCGGGCCGACGCGTACGCATCGAGACGCCAATCGCTCGCGGGAGTACCAGCTTCGCCCAGGCGTCGGTCATGATGGCGACCGATGACCTCTCGGTGGACCTCGAAGGTTCCGACGTGATCATCATTGGCGCCGGGCAGCTGGCGAGTGGCATCGCGCGCACGCTGCTCGAGCGACCGGCGCGACTTCGCCGGATGACGATCTGCAATCGAACGACGGCGCGGGGCGAGCGCCTCCGCGATGAGTTGGGCGACGTCCGGGTGGCTGTCGGCACGCTCGAGGACGTCACGTCGCTCATCACCACGGCGCGACTCGTCGTGGCTGCCGTCGAGGTCGCCGCGCCGGTCATCACGCGAGGCGACCTCGAACGATGTCGACAAGACGTGCTCTTCGTGGACCTCGGACTCCCGCGCGCCGTGGCGAGCGACGTCTCGGGGCTGGCCAACGTTCGACGCATTGACATCGGAGACCTGCGCGAACGGGTCGGCCAGGCTCTGGGCGATCGCCGCGAGGCCGTCGACGAGGCGCAGCAGATCGTCTCGGACGACGTCGAGAAGTACCTCAGCGATCAACGCGCTCGGGGCGCGTCGGCGATCGTGAGCGAACTGCGCGAGTACTTCGACGACGTGGTCGCCAGCGAAATGACTCGACGCGAGAACGACCTGGAAGGCCTGACGCCGGAGCAACGCGACCGCGTCGCCTCGATCCTGCGCTCCGTCGTCGCCAAGATCGCGCATCGCCCGACTGTGGTGTTGAAAGAGGCCGCCGGAACCGATCAAGGGACTCGATTGAGCGAGGCCACGCGCACGCTCTTCGATCTATGAGCGAGCTGCGTCTCGCGACCCGTCGCTCGCCGCTGGCCCTGACGCAGGCGTCGTTCGTTCAGCAACGTCTCGCCGGACTTGGCGTGCGGTCGGTGTTGGTGCCACTCGAGACCCAGGGCGACCGAAGTGCGGACGTCTCCCTGGATGAGCTCGGCGCGCAGGGTGTCTTCGCGCTCGAGATCCAACGCGCCGTCTTGAACGGCGAGGCCGACGTGGCCATTCATAGCGCCAAAGACCTTCCGAGTACGACGCCCGAGGGACTGGTCTTGGCGTGCGTTCCGCAGCGACTCGACGCCGCCGACGCGCTGATCGGCCGCTCACTGGCCGGACTGGGACCGGGCGCCACGGTCGCGACCGGTTCGCCGCGCCGGCGAGCGCTGCTCCTCGAGCGCCGACCGGACCTACGCGTGGTCGGGCTGCGCGGCAACATGGCCAAGCGCTTCGCCGCGGTGAACGACAGTGACGTCGACGCGGTCGTCGTGGCCGCCGCCGCGATGTCGCGTCTGGATCAGAACGCATTGGTCGCCGAACGGCTCGATCCCGAGTGGTTCGTACCCCAGGTCGGCCAAGGTGCGCTCGCGCTCGAGGTGCGCGACGGTGACACGTCGACGGCGCACGCGCTGGCCCCGATGAATGAACGCGACGCCATGACGGCCCTCGTGGCCGAACGCTCGTTTCTCAGAGAACTCGGCGCGGGTTGCACGGTTCCCTGCGGCGCTCACGCGAGCGTGAGCGGCGGCGTGATCTCCCTGCGCGGCGTCATGTTGAGCGTCGACGGCACGCGAAGCGTGCGCGAGGTCGTGAACGGAGACGATCCGCTCGCGATCGGTCGTGCCCTGGCGCTCGAACTGCGCGACGCACGAGGCGGCGGCGCGCTGGCCGGCTGGCAACGCACGCCGTGAACGTCGTCCTGACGCGAGAGGCCGGCTGGAACGACTCCCTGCGGACCTGGCTCCCGCCGGACGTCAAGGTCGTCGAGGTGCCCCTCACGACGACGACGTACTTCGACGTGGACGACGTGCGTACCGTACTCGAGCGCTCGCGCGCGCACGGCATGTACCGCACCCTCGTCGTGACGAGCGAGCGCAGTGCCCGGTACGTGAAGACGGCCCTTCTCGCGTCGACGTTGGACGTCGAGGTCTACTGCGTCGGGCCGGTCACGGCCGAGGCTCTGGCGTCACTCGGCGTGACGGTACGCGCTCAGGAGGGCTCATCGGATTCACTCGCTCCCCGCATCACGCGCAGCCCCGTGCTCTTGCTCGGCGCGACGACGATGCGCGGTGGTCTGGCTGCGTCGTTGCGCGAGAAGGGATTCGAGGTGGTGACGATCGCGTGTTACGAGACGGTCGGCGTGCCGCTCGTTTCGAGTGACGCGCAGACGCTGCGCGACGCCGACGTCGTCTTCATCGGCGCGCCGTCGGCCTGGGCGGTGGCGCGCGAAAACGTCTCGGACGACACCTGGGTCGTGGTCCCGGGCTCGTCGACGGCGGCGGTCGTGCGCGCCGAGCATCCCCGGGTGATTGAGGGTTGGGGACCGGACCTGGCGACGCGGCTCCGCGAACTGTCGCCGTAGCCCGAAGGTCGCCGGACGCGCTGTCCTAGGCTGGGTCCGTGTTTCCCACCGAACGACCCCGGCGGCTCCGACGCACGCCCGCGCTTCGCCGACTCGTCGCCGAGACGCACCTGGCCGCCGAGGACTTCGTGGCGCCGCTGTTCGTCGCCGAAGGTCTGAGTGAGGCGCGCGAGATCGCCTCGCTCCCGGGACAGTTCCAGCACACAGTCGATTCCTTGCGCAAGGAGGTCGAAGAGTTGGTGCGTGTCGGGGTCAGGGGCGTAATCCTCTTCGGCGTGCCGTCGACGAAGGACGAGCTCGGGAGCGGCGCCTGGGATCCTCGGGGCATCGCGCAGGTCGCGCTGCGAGCGCTGCGCGATGAGTTCGGCGACGAGCTCGTCCTGATGGCCGATCTCTGTCTCGATGAGTACACCAGCCACGGCCACTGTGGCGTCCTGCGCCCCGACGGCACGGTCGACAACGACGCGACGCTCGAACTCTACGGACGCGTCGCGCTGGCTCAGGCCGAGGCCGGGGCTGCGGTCGTCGCGCCGAGCGGGATGATGGACGGCCAAGTCGGCGCCATCCGCGGCGCGCTCGACGCTGCGGGCTTCGACGAGACCATCATCTTGGCGTACGCCGCGAAGTTCGCCAGTGGCCTCTACGGACCGTTCCGCGACGCCGTCGGTGTCGAGATCATCGAGGGTGGCGATCGTCGGGGCTATCAACAGGACTACCGAAACCGGCGCGAGGCACTTCGTGAGGCCCGTGCCGACGTCGAGCAGGGCGCCGACATCATCATGGTGAAGCCGGCCATGCCCTACCTCGACGTACTGAGCGACCTGCGTCGCGAACTCGACGTGCCGCTGTGCGCGTATCACGTCAGCGGCGAGTACGCCATGGTGAAAGCGGCCGCCGAAAAGGGTTGGCTCGACGGACCCGCCGTCGCCCTCGAGCAGTTGACGGCCGTGCGCCGCGCCGGCGCCGATTTCGTCCTCACCTACTTCGCCCGAGAGCTCGCCACGGAGCTCGCGCGTTGACCTCACAGAACGAGGTGTGGTTCGCGCGTGCCCAGCGCGTCCTGCCCGGTGGCGTCGACTCGCCGGTGCGCTCGTTTCGCTCCGTCGGCGGGGTTCCCTACACGGTCCTTCGGGGCAGCGGCGCCTACGTCGAAGACGTCGACGGCACGCGCTATCTCGACTTCGTCCAGTCCTACGGCGCGTCACTGCTCGGTCACGCGCACCCCGACGTCGTGGCGGCGCTGCGCGCGGCGGTGAGCGAGGGAACGACCTTCGGGGCGCCGACGCCCGGGGAGGTCCTGTTGGCCGAAGCGATGACCGCGCGCGTCCAGGGACTCGAGCAGGTGCGACTCGTCTCGTCCGGCACCGAAGCGCTGATGAGCGTGGTGCGTCTCGCTCGCGGTGTGACGGGCCGCGACAAGATCGTAAAGTTCGACGGCTGCTACCACGGCCATTCCGATGCGTTGTTGGTCGCGGGCGGCAGCGGCGTCGCCCAGATGGGACTACCCGGTTCGGCGGGTGTCACGGCTGGCGCGGTGGGCGACACCATCGTCGCGCCCTACAACGAAGTCCCGACGCTCGACGAGAGCGTCGCGGCGGTGCTCGTCGAGCCGGTGGCGGCGAACATGAACCTCGTCGCACCGACGGCCGGATTCTTACAGGGACTGCGCGACGAGTGCACGCGCGTCGGCGCACTGTTGATCTTCGACGAGGTCATCACCGGTTTTCGCCTCGACTTCGCGGGCGCCCAGGAGTTCTATGGCGTGACGCCCGACCTCTGGTGCTTCGGCAAGGTCATCGGCGGCGGTCTGCCCGTCGGCGCGTTCGGCGGGTCGAGTGCGCTGATGTCATCGCTCTCCCCGCTCGGTCCGGTGTACCAAGCCGGCACGCTGTCGGGCAATCCGCTCGCGACCGTGGCCGGTACGACGGTCTTGAATCTGGTGACACGGCGTGACTACGACGGTCTCACCCAACGCGTCGCCACCTTCGCCGCCGAACTCGAAGTGGCGATCACGTCGAGTGGTCTGTACGGACTCTGCCCCGCGCAGGGACCGTTGATGGGGCTCTACCTGTCGCGCGAACCGTTCGACGCCCCGCGCAACTTCGTCGAGGCCCGGTCGCTGTGCGAGAACGGACTGTATCCGGCGTTCTTCCACGCGATGCTCGATCGCGGTGTCGCGCTCGCGCCGGGCGCCTACGAGATCCTCTTCGTCTCGCTGGCGCACAGCGCCGACGACCTCGCCACTACGGTTTCCAAAGCGGCCGAGGCCGCGGAGGTTGTCGCGAGATCATGAGTACGGCGTTGCGCAGCGAGGGGTGGTCGGTTCGACCGAGCTTCGTGCCCAACGGTGCGGTGACGCCGATCATCCTCCTCGCGGACGAGAACGCCCTCACCCAGTTGGCCGGTGAACCGCCCGTGGCGTGGCAGACCCCGTGGAGTGAACTCTCCAACATCCAGATCGTTCGCTTCGCGAGGAGCATGGCGCTCTTCGCCACGGCCGCCGGCGTTCGGTACTGCTGGCGCAACCCCAGCCGCACCGACTTCGAGGCGTTGCGCTCCGTCGTCGTCGCCCACGGCGGTGTGGTCGCGCGCCATCGCCGACGCGCCGGCCTCTACAGCGTCGCGGTCATAGTGTTGGTCGCCGCGCTCGCCGGGGGCATCGGCTCGTGGCTCTATCGCAACTCGTCGGGTTCGCGAGAGCTCACCGAACTGCGCGACGTGAACCTGACCGTGAAGGACCTACCGACGGGCTGGTACCAATCGTCGGACCCGGGCACGTCGGTGTTGTCCTATCTCTTCACGGCGCCGGGTAAGGTCCTGCGACTGTCGACGACGCCCACGACGCAACCGAAGGCGAACTCGGTCTGGGCCCACGTCTCGACGGTCTTCCAGCAGTGCCTCGGCGTCTCGGCCAAGCGCGACCGCATGTACGGGTCGGCCGGACAGGAGCCGGACTATCAGATCTCGTCCCCGATCTTCAACTCATCGTCCTACGGCGGCATCGAGGTGGTGTCGACGGCGCAGTACTACCAGACCACGACGATGGTGCACCGCGACACCGCCGAGATGACACGCGCGAACTTCGGCTCCTGTTTCGTGACGTCGAACGTCGCGCTGGTGCGCGCCGTCCTCGGCGTGAAGGTCCCAACGACGAATATCGGTACGAACTTCCGACCGACCACGTTCCTGCGGGGCTGGTCGCGCGGCGGGCAGGCCACGATGACCCTGCCGAACGTGCCCGGCACCCCACACCTCATCATGGTGGTGATCACCGGCGGACACTACGAAGTCACCCTCGGCGTGCTCGTCAACCAATGGCCCAAGTCCGAGGCGCTCGTCTCGAACCTGACCAGCACGCTGTTGTCACGAGTGGAGTCGCCGTCGTCCAAGCCGGTGTAGCTGTAGACGCGTCACTCCTTTGAGGAATCGCCGCCGCTCAGCAACATGGCGTAGGCACGTTCGGGGATGACGTCCGAGAGTCGTAACAGCGCGCGGTACCCGATCTCGGCCGGACCCTTCTTGTCGTTGCGCATCAGGTTCGCCATGATGGCGAGCAGTTCGTTCATCAACGGCTCGATGCGCAGCCCCACGCCGACGCAGGCCGAGAGGATCTTCGGTTCCGAGATGATGCGCACGAAGGCGCGCGCGACCTTGAAGTAGTCGCCGTAGGCCGCGTCGAGTCGCTCGTCGTAGAGACCGAGGAGCGAGGCGTCGTTGAAGAGCAACGCCTCGGCGAGGACCGCCGCGGCGATCCGACCGGTCTCGTAGCCGTAGGCGATCCCTTCGCCGTTGAACGGGTTCACGGTGCCCGCGGCGTCGCCGATCGTGAGCGTGTTGGGACCGCTGCGCGGCCCGAGGGCGAGACCCATCGGTAGACGTCCGCCGGTGGGCGGACCGCAGGACGTCTCGTCGTTGAGGCCCCAGGCGTCGGCCGTCTGGGAGACGAAGTACTCCTGGAGCTTCGTCGTGTTCACGCCCTTCCACGCCCCACCGGTCGAGAGCAGTCCCACGCCGACGTTGACGCGCCCGTCGCCGAGCGGGAAGATCCATCCGTAGCCTGGTACGACCTCGCCCTTGGGGTCGCGGATGTCGAGGTGCGAGTCGATCCAGGGTTCATCGTGTCGCTCGCTCGTGTAGTAGCCCCGAAGCGCCATGCCCATCGGCCAGGACTTGTTGCGTACCGTGCCGAGCTCTCGACCGAGCCGCGAGTTCTGACCGTCGCCGACGACGAGGTAGCGCCCGCGGATCTCGGCCACGTCGTCGTCCTTGGTCTTCACGAGGACGCCCGTGGCGCCCCGGAGGGAGCCCTCGGGGGCCTCGGTCGGCTCGAGCAGCCCTACCGCTTCGACGCCACCGAGGAGCGTCGCGCCGAGGCTCTCGGCGCGCTCGGCGACGAGTCCGTCGAGGTTGAACCGGGTGATCGTGTAGCCGTAACCGGGGAAAACCGGGTGTTCGGGCCAGTTCATCTCGAGTGAGGCGCCGAAGCCGAAGGCGCGTAGTCCCTTGAATCTGTGCCCGTTCGCCGCGACGATGTCCTCGAGACCCATCTGTTGGAGTTGGTAGACCGACCGGGGCGTGAGTCCGTCGCCGCAGGTCTTCTCGCGCGGGAAATGTTTCTTCTCGATCACGCAGACCGACCAGCCGGCCTCGGCCAACCAGTACGCGCAGGCCGAGCCGCTCGGACCGGCGCCGACGATGACGACGTCGTAGAGGGTCGGTTTCGATACGACTTCGCGCAGACTCGTCACTGGAACAGCCTACGAGTTTCACGTCGACACCTATCGGTCGAAGGGGTCGAGTGCGTCTGGTAGAAATGATGACCGTGGACCAGTACATACCAATACTGGGGCTCCTGATTCTCGGAGTGCTCTTCGGTGCGGGTTCGCTCGTGATGTCGGCGATGCTGGCCCCTCGGAAGCGACCCTCTGACGCGAAGTTGGCACCCTACGAGTGCGGGATCGTCCCCGAAATCGAGCCGCCACAGCGATTCCCGGTCCGGTTCTACCTGGTCGCCATGATCTTCGTGATCTTCGACATCGAAGTCGTCTTCATGTACCCCTTCGCCGTCGTCTTTCGCCAACTCGGCCTCTTCGGGCTGGTCGAGGTCCTGGTCTTCTCGCTCACCGTGTTCGGTGCCCTGCTCTTCTTGGTCGCCGAGGGCGCGCTGTCGTGGGGACCGGTGAAGCACCTGGTAGCCGGGATGCCCTCGCGCACCAGTTCTTCGACGATCCTGCGCATCAACTCCGACTCCGATCAGGCGGCCTAGGCGTGGCCCTAGAAGACCTGCAGCACAACTTCCTGACGGGACCGCTGGAGGACATCGTGCGCTGGGCGCGGCGCGCCTCGGTCTGGCCGGCATCGTTCGGCCTGGCCTGTTGCGCCATCGAGATGATGGCGACTGGCGGCGCTGACTTCGACCTCGCGCGTTACGGCATGGAGGTCTTTCGCAACTCGCCGCGTCAGGCCGACCTCATGATCGTCGCCGGTCGCGTCAGCCAGAAGATGGCACCGGTCCTGCGCCAGGTCTACGACCAGATGATGGAGCCCAAGTGGGTCATCTCGATGGGCGTGTGCGCGTCGACCGGGGGACTGTTCAACAACTACGCCATCGTCCAGGGCGTCGACCAGATCGTGCCCGTCGACGTCTACGCGCCGGGCTGTCCGCCGAGTCCCGAGACGTTGATGCACGCGATCCTCACGTTGCACGAGCAGATCCGCACCGGTGAGATCATGAAGCGCCGTCACGAGGGTCGCCCGGTGCACCTCGACGGCACACCCGAACTCTGGACCCCCGAGGTCCCCGTCGCCGTGAGGGTAGGCACCCCGAAGTGACCTCCCTGTCGTCGACGGCCCCCCCGGGCGTGGTGACCAGCGCGGGACTCGCCGCGGACCTGTGCTGTTTCCCGACGCGTGCGCAGTACGTCGGTCTCGTCGCGTCGTTTCGCGACGACGGCTTCGAGATGTGCGTCGACGTCTGCGGCGTCGACTACCTCGAGCACTTCGATCGTTGGCTCCCCGAGGGCATCGACGCCACGCGCTTCGAGGTCGTCGTCAATCTGCTCAGCCTCTCAAAGAAGGAACGGGTCCGCGTGCGCGTCCAGGCGGGCGACGAGGACCCTGAGGTCGACTCCCTCTTCTCGCTCTATCCCGGGACCGAGGCGATGGAACGTGAGGCCTTCGACCTCTTCGGGATCCTCTTCACCAATCACCCCGACCTGACGCGCATCTTGATGCCCGAGGAGTGGGAGGGTCATCCGCTGCGCAAGGACTACGGCGCCGGTCGCGTCCCCGTGCAGTTCAAAGAGTCACCGGGGCC
>Ga0187871_10001803_pt1 | contig 18218 bp, 15 predicted proteins | sample June2016WEW_16_1_FD_132988 | JGI IMG/M metagenome (GOLD analysis project Ga0187871, IMG submission 132988) | Peatland microbial communities from SPRUCE experiment site at the Marcell Experimental Forest, Minnesota, USA - June2016WEW_16_10 | ecosystem: Environmental > Terrestrial > Soil >...
CGGTTAGCGGCGCTCAATCCAACGATAGTCGTCGCCGGTCACAAGAAGCCCGGCGCGCCCGACTCTCCCTCGACCATCCAGGACACCAAGCGTTACCTGCAGGACTTCGATCGGCTGCAGAAAACCGCGAAGTCAGACCAGGAGCTGTTCGATCAGATGACGGAGCTGTACCCGCACTGGGTAGCCAACCAGTCGTGGTTGATGTTCGGATTCCCGCAGCCATAACCTACATTAACCACTGATGCGAATGTTTCCTCCGACTGAGGAGGAAGCAGCAGCTCATAGACAGCACTTGCGAATTTAATCGGAGGAGTCCAACCATGCGTCCTGACATTGTGCCCGGAAGCGTTTTTCCCGACTACGAACTGCCCGATCAGACGGAAAAATTGTGCAAGCTTAGCGAACTACAGGGCGATGATCCGCTGATCCTCACACTCTCGCGCGGTCACTACTGCCCAAAGGAACACCAGCAGCATCTGGAACTCGCCGCGTTCTATCCCAAGATTGCAGTCGCGTACACCCAGATCGCAACAATTTCCACCGACGACCACCACACGCTCCAGGAATTTCGAGCATCGATCGGAGCCGAGTGGACCTTCCTTTCCGACCCCGGCCGAACGGTTCAGAAAGATCTCGACATCCAGGAGTACACCGACCCCGAGCACAACCCGATGATTCCGCACACGCTCGTGCTCAAGCCGGGCCTCGTGATCCACAGCATCTACAACGGCTATTGGTTCTGGGGCCGTCCGTCGGTCGTCGATCTTTGGCACGACCTGCGCGTCGTGACCAGCGAAATCCGTCCAGACTGGGATCTGAGCAAACCTGGGCTCCGCGAGGCGTGGAATGCAGGGAACCTCTCGCCTTTCCACGGGTGGAACAAGAAGGCCGGTGCGGAAGCGCCGCCGGTCGGGCGAAAGGAATAAAAAGCGATCCTTCGATGCTCCGCTATTTGGGGTCAGCTACTCTGCCATACGCTCATCCGAAAGCGAACGCGCGGATCAACGCCATCACGGAGAATAAAGGAGGATTTGGCCGAAAATGGCCCGCCTGCTCTCAGTAAATGTCGGCCTGCCGCGCGACGTGACATGGAACGGCAAAACTGTGCGAACCGCCGTTTGGAAATCTCCAGTCACGGGACGGCGAATGGTGCGCAAGCTCGATATAGATGGCGATGCGCAAGCCGATCTCGTCGGTCACGGCGGGGAACACCGCGCCGTATTCGTCTACCAGATGGATTCTTACCGTTACTGGGAGAGCTTTCTGGGCCGCAGTGATTTTGCTTTCGGCCAGTTCGGCGAAAACTTTACCGTCGAGGGGCTTCCTGATAACGAGGTGTGCATCGGCGATCGCTACCGCATCGGTGGCGCTGAATTTGAAATAACCCAGCCCCGCGTAACGTGCTACCGCGTGGGCATCCGCATGAACGAGCCACGTATGCCGGCGCTGCTCGTGGCACATCACAGACCAGGATTCTACTTTCGCGTATTACAGGAGGGAGAAGTTGGCGCCGGCGACGACATCGTAAAAATTTCGGACGGTCCAGAAAAGATCACGGTGGCCGACATCGATGCCCTCTTATATTTGCCCGGGCATACCAGCGAGCAACTGCAACGTGCGCTAGAGATTCCTGCCCTCAGCCAGGGCTGGCGGAGTTCGTTCCAGGCGATGCTCCAACAGGATGCGACGCCCAAAACGGCGGCAGGGAATCCGGGACTCGCGAATGAGGAGCAGGCTCCGGCGTGGCCCGGATTTAAACAAATGCGAGTCGCGCAGATCCATAAAGAAAGCGATAGCGCGACCTCCTTTTTTCTTGTACCAACGGATGGGCACCCGATTCCTGTCTTCCAGGCAGGTCAATTTGTGGTTTTGCGGCTGCTCATTGATCCGGACAAGGATCCGGCCAAACCGCCCGTTCTTCGCAGCTACTCATTGTCTGATCTGCCGGCAGCCGATCATCTCCGCATCAGTGTCAAGAGCGAAGTGAAAGGGATTGGAAGTTCATTTCTGTGCAACCGTGCGCGAGAAGGCGATCTATTGGATGTGAGTGCCCCGCGCGGAAGCTTTACTCTGCGTCCCGGCCAGAGTCCTGTGATTCTGCTTAGCGCCGGAGTGGGCGCAACGCCCGTGATGTCGATGCTGCACGCCCTCGCCGCTGAAAAATCGCAGCGGGAAATCTGGTGGATCTATGGAGCACGCAATAGCGTCGACCATCCATTTGCCGAAGAGTCGCGTTCGTTACTGAAACAGCTCTCTCACGGACGAGCGTATATCGTATACAGCAGGCCCACTGCAATCGACAAAGTCGGGGCAGACTTCGATGCTGCCGGGCACATTGATACCGCTTTGCTGGAAAAAATCGAAGTGCCACGGGCCAGTGACTTCTATCTGTGTGGCCCGCCCTCATTCCTGCAGGACATGCGCGATGGGCTGCAAGGCTGGGGCGTGCTCGCCGGGAATGTGCACACCGAAATCTTCGGTTCTCTTGAGGCGATTACCCCTGGTATGGCGCAGGTTGCTCATACTCCTCACCTGCCACAAGGGCCGCCCGGATCCGGCGCCTCGGTGTCGTTTGCGCGCAGCGGGATCACCACCGCATGGGACTCCAAATACCAAAGCTTATTGGAGCTAGCGGAAGCGTGCGACGTGCCGGTCAGATGGTCGTGCCGGACTGGAGTGTGCCACACCTGCATGACGGGTTTGATCGGCGGATCGATTAATTACAGTCCGGAACCCCTGGAAATGCCGGCCCCGGGAAATGTGCTGCTGTGCTGCTCGCAGCCAAACGTGAATGTAGTTCTTGATGCGTAAGGAGAGAGGCTGGGGAACGTGTCAGATGAGTTCACTCCCGCCGATTTGATAAAAATGCGCACCATCAAGAAGACTCCGATGCCCATAAACAGGCTTCTCGCCGTCACCGCCGTCGTGATCGTTGTGACCTTTGCAAGCACCCATTCATTATTACCGCCCGGCGCACCGGGAATCGCCCACGCCGCTGCGGCGACGCTGAACTTCGCCGTGGGGCCGCAATACGATTCGTCCCACGTTTATGTCGCGCCAGAAGACCTCGACCGCCTCGTGGCAAGCGTTCTCGCTACTTTCGGCGGCGCCGCCTCGAAGCAGTTCACGCTCACCATCACGCCGACCCCAAGCAGCACCATCTGGCAAGCGGTGTCGACTCCTGTGGGCGGCATGTCGGTTCTTGGTTTCAAAACGCCGGTCCCATATCCGTTTGGCACGGAAAGGGTAGGTTATCTGGTAACAGACATGGATGCGGATATCGCCGCCGCTCGCGCTGCTGGCGCGGACATTCTTGTTACCCCTTTCGACGATCCGGTCGGGCGAGACGCGATCCTCCAATGGCCGGGCGGGGTGAATATGCAGCTCTACTGGCACAGGATCGCGCCCTCCAATAAGCCGCTGCAGACAATTCCGGAGAATCGCGTTTACGTATCCGCCGACCGCGCGGCCGCATTCCTCGACAGCTTCCTTGCCTTCTCTCAGGGCAAAGTTGTCTCCGACGATGCGCATGCGCCCGGCATCGAGATCGGGCGTCCCAGTGACACCTATCGGCGAATCAGGGTCCAATCGAACTTCGGCAAGCTCACCGTGCTCGTAACCGATGGCCATCTCCCGTATCCCTATGGACGGGAAACAACCGGCTATGAGGTCGCGAACCTCGCGGATACCCTTGCCAAGGCCAAGGCAGCAGGAGTTACGATTCTGGGCGCTCCCTATACCGCCGATCAGCGGGATGCGGCCGTCGTACAATTCCCCGGTGGCTATATCGCCGAGATCCATTCGCCAGCCGGAAAATAGGAGGTCAACAGCTGCGGACTGTCATCTCGAGCGAAGCGAGGGATCTTGGTGTTTGCTTGCAGTGCGGCAAAGTTTCTCGCAACCGCGGCATCTCAGGCGCATCTCACATGGGGAATGTCCGATTGATGTGAACGGCTGAGAGCGCAGCACGGGTGAATTTCAAGTAGACTTGCGGTTGGGTAGTGGTGCAGTCTTGGTTGTCATCCTGAACAAGCGTCCTTTTGCGCAGTGAAGGACCTGGGCGAGGCGCGCGAAAGCGTCGCGCTTTTTGCGAGGCATTAATCGCGCGTTTGGCTCGCTTCCTTATCAAACTGCCACTACTTGCGGTTGGCCAATATATCTCAACTTCTTAAACTAAGGAGATGTTATGAGCAAAACAATTGAAGCAACTCAAGAAGAACGGAAAGCACTCAACACCCCCACTGACCTGAAAGCCGAGGCGACCAGGGACATCACAGGGGCCATGAACGCCCTCCTGGCGGACGTCTTCGCGCTCTACCTGAAAACCAAAAACTTCCATTGGCACATGAGCGGTCCCCACTTCCGCGATTACCACTTGCTGCTGGATGAACAAGGCGACCAGCTTTTCGCCATGACCGACCCCATCGCCGAACGCGTCCGCAAAATCGGCGGGACAACGGTGCACTCGATCGGCCACATCGCCCGCCTGCAGCGCGTATTGGACAATGATGCCGCCTATGTTGAGCCCGAGGACATGCTCGCCGAGTTGCGCGAGGATAGCCAGGCGCTCACCGTGCGCCTGCGCGAGGCCCACGACGTCTGCGACGAATACGGGGACGTTGCGACCGCCAGCCTCATCGAGGTTTGGATTGACGAGACCGAGCGGCGTACCTGGTTCCTGTTCGAAGCCGGCCGCCGAAGCGATTCCACGGGGCACTGAAACCCGCTGGATGAGGGTAGCCTCGATTATAAAGTCAGGCAGCAGTGCGAGCCGTCTCCCTGTCATGCGGGATGGGCGCCTCGCCCGTCCAGCGAGCGAAGTGAGCCACCTCTCCTCGAACGAGTGGCCGACGGCTCCACTGCGATGCCGACTGTCCCAAAGGAGTACGATCGCTGGGAACGAGAATCACCGTCCCAGCAGCGGAAGTGTGGAGGCCGTCTTGAACACAGAACCATACAAGCAACAATTGCAGGCAGAAGAAAAGAGGCTTTTGAAAGGCATCGGCCGCGGTGAAGCGAGCGCACGCGGCCTGAGCGACGCGCCTTCCACCGGTGACTGGAGCGATGCAAGCGTCGCCGACGAGGAAAAAGACCAGCAGTTCGGGGAGGCACAGACCGATTCGACGACCCTCAACCTGGTAAGAGCCGCGCTGAAGAGGATTCAGGACGGCACCTTCGGCAAATGCCTGGTCGATGGCGGCCCCATCGAAGAGAAGAGACTGCACGCCGTGCCTTGGACTCCTTATTGCCTGAAGCACGAGCAACAACTGGAACAGAAGAACCCACGTCGAATGCCCACTCTATGAATTCCCGGCGGCTCAAACAGTGTGCCCGTTACCAACGTGCGCGGACGGTGCGAAATTCCACTCTCGCAGGATAGAATTGTCGTCGTAAGGCATCTCTAGCGGGGAGAACGATGCACTTCGAACAGTTTTATCTGGGCTGTCTCGCGCACGCGTCTTACATGCTGGCCTCGGACGGCGAAGCGGTCGTGGTCGATCCGCAACGCGACGTCGAGATTTACCTCGAAGCCGCCAAAACGAACCGCGTTTCCATTCGCCACATCTTCGAGACTCACCTGCACGCCGACTTCGTTTCCGGTCACAGAGAGCTGGCAGCAAGAACCGGCGCGCGCATCTACATTGGAGCCCGAGCCGAGGCGACATTTCCTCATGTAGCGGTTGAAGATGGTTTCCACTTGCACGTTGGAAAGATGCTCATCACCGCTCTCGAGACCCCCGGGCATACGCCCGAGAGCATTTGCCTGGTGATCGCCGACGAAGAGAAGTCCCCGAAGCCCTGGGCGGTTCTGACCGGCGACACGCTCTTTCTCGGAGACGTTGGCCGTCCCGATCTTTCCAAGCGTTACAGCCCCGCCCAGCTTGCGGGCATGCTGTATGAAAGCCTGCACGAGAAACTTCTGAAACTTGCCGACGAGGTGCTGGTGTATCCCGCCCACGGCGCTGGTTCGTTATGCGGACGCAACATGCGGGCCGAGCGCGTTTCCACCATCGGCACCGAGCGGCTCACGAACTACGCGTTGCAGATCAAGAGCAGGGAAGAGTTCATCAAGCAGTTGACCAGCAACATGCCGGCTCGTCCGGCCTATTTCTTGCAGGACGCGGAAATCAATCGCACTGGAGCCCCGGCGTTGTCTGACCTGCCGCCGTTGTCTCCAATCGAACCGGCCGAACTGAAAACTCTGTTGGCGGAAGGTGGAATCGCGTTGGACGTTCGTCCAGGCGAGCAGTTCGCGGCCGGGCACGTGCCGGGGTCGGTGAACATTGCGCTATCAGGACAGTTTGCTTCATGGGCGGGAGCGCTGTTAGGTTTGGCGGCGCGTCCCGTGTTGATTGCCGACTCACAAGAGGCAGTGGCGGAAGCGCGCATGAGACTGGCGCGTATCGGCCTCGAAGATGCTAGTGGATATCTCCAGGGCGGTGTCGAAGCCTGGACCCAGGCCGGCCTCCCATTGGCGACACTCCCCCAAATCAGTGTCGGAGCTCTTAACGACCACTTGGGAGTCTCCGAGATTCAGGTGCTGGACGTCCGGCGCGAGCCCGAGTGGGAAGCCGGACACATCGCGGGCGCCACCTGGTGGCCGCTCGATAACTTCAAGGTCGCGCCCCCCGAGATCGATCACGACGTTCCCATCGCCGTCCACTGCAAAGGAGGCTATCGCAGCATGATCGCATGCAGCCTGCTGCAGCGCGCCGGCTTTCAGAATGTGGTGAATGTCGTGGGAGGTTTCGACGCCTGGCAGCAAGCGAAACTTCCCGTCGCTACGGAAAAGCCAGTCGAAGCCTGAGTTGAAAAATTAGGCCCCAGGGATTACAAGGTTGAGTGGTGAGGAGCGCTCCAACAATGAGGAAGTCACTCGCGGTTGGCTTATTGCTTGGGCTACTCGGAACCGTGCCGTTGGCGAAGGCGCAGGAAGAACCCTCGAAGGTCGATCTCTACGGCGGATACTACTACGCGCGCTTTAATGTGTATGCCGATGTCCCGGGGCTCGCACCCTATGCAACGTATAACGGACAAGGCGGGGGTGGCCAGCTCGAGTACAACGCCAACCGCTGGCTTGGTGTCGTGGGAGATCTGGCCGGCTTTTACGCAACCAGCACCGGAAACGGCGCATTTGCCGGAGCAATGTTCACCTATCTGCTTGGGCCCAGAGTGAATTTCAGGCACGGGAGATTTACGCCGTTTGTTCAAACCCTCTTCGGAGGCGCTCGCACCACGGATGGCATCGCCCAATCAACAGGTGCCGAAAATAATTTTGCTATGACGGCCGGCGGCGGCATCGATTTCAAAGTGTCCAGGCACGTCTCGGTTCGCCCCCTGCAGGCCGAGTACTTCATGACCAAAATCCCCGACGGTCTCAACAACCGCCAGGACAATTTGCGGATCGGCGCCGGCGCAGTCTTGCGCCTCGGCGGGAAATAGCTAGGTTGCGGTTACGAGCCAGCCTGGCGGCAGTAAGCTTCGAATCATGCGTGGAATCGACCGGCTGCTCATGGGAAGCGTCACCAGATCCGGCGCTGCATACGCGGTTCGCTCAGTCGAAGTTGTCCGGTGAAGATGGTATAGACTAGCTTCGAGCGAAAGAGGGACTTTATGCGCGTCGTTCCCACTTCAGATGAGGAATGCAAAGAACTTCTCCGACGCGTGTCGTTCGGGCGGTTGGCCTGTGCATTGCACAATCAACCCTACGTTGTTCCGGTCGCCTTCTCCTATGAGCCGGAATACATCTACGTTTTTTCGACCCTCGGGAAGAAGATTGAATGGATGCGCCAGAATCCCAAGGTCTGTTTGCAGGTGGATGAAATCGAAAGGCCTTCGCACTGGACTAGCGTAGTCATCAACGGTACCTATCTCGAATTGCGGGAGCCTCAGTACACGGCAGCGAAAGAACGGGCCCGGGAACTGCTCGGTGAGTCCGCGGAATGGTGGGTCGCTCCGATGGCAGAGCGCCGCGAGAAGGTCAGCGACTTGTCGATCGAGCCGATCTTTTTCCGCATTGACATCGAGTCCATGAGCGGTCTGCGCGGGACCCCCGAAGCATAGCGCACCGTCCGCTACCTTCGTTCATTAACTCGAAGCGCTGGCGGTAATATCGCGATCCCACTGCTGACTGAGCCGAATGAAAAAGGCTGCGACGAAGGGACCAAACTTCCTCAGGACGGCGGTAGACTTCTTATAAGGATCGCGTAATCAACCCACGATGAAAACAGCCAAACTAGCCAAAACCTACCGCATTGAAGACGGCAAGCACTTCCGCCTGAAAGACTACGATCCTTCCGACACGCGCGACTGGCATTCGGAAGAGGAAGCCAAGGGGTACTTACAAGAAGACATCGAACGCATGCAGAAGTTGCAGGACAAGCTCTACGCCCAGGACTGCTGGTCTGTGTTGCTCGTCTTTCAGGCCATGGATGCCGCCGGAAAAGACGGCACCGTCAAGCACGTCATGTCTGGTGTGAATCCGGAAGGCTGCCAGGTCTACTCCTTCAAGGTTCCGTCGGCGACCGAGTTGCAACATGATTTCCTGTGGCGCACGACGCAGCGTTTGCCGGAGCGCGGCCATATCGGGATTTTCAACCGGTCTTATTACGAAGAGGTTTTGGTGGTGCGCGTGCATCCCAAGGCGCTCGAAGCCGAGAACCTTCCGCCGAAGCTCCTGACAAAGAACATCTGGGAAGAACGCTTCGAAGATATTCGCAGCTTTGAGCGGCACATGGCGCGCAACGGTACGGTGATCCGCAAGTTCTTTCTGCATCTTTCAAAGAAAGAACAGAAGAAGCGCTTTCTGGCGCGGCTCGACGACCCCGATAAGAACTGGAAATACTCCGCCGCCGACATTCACGAACGCAAGTATTGGGATGACTATCAGAACGCCTACGAAGACATGATCCGCAATACGTCGGCGGAACATGCTCCGTGGTACGTCATTCCCGCGGACAATAAATGGTTCACCCACCTGGCAGTCGCGGCGGTCGTGGTCGAAACTCTGGAAGAGCTTAACCTCTCCTATCCAAAGGTCGACGCCGCGAAACGCAAAGAACTAGAGGCAGCCCGGCGACTGCTGGATAAAAAATAGTGCAGTGAAAAGTGTTCAGTGGTCACAGAGCCCAGGTGTTTACTATCTCCTATCCCCTATCCCCTGACCCCTATCCCCTGACTCCTAACCACTGACCCCTGCTTTCCCCCCTGTTACTTTCGTGCCACCACAATGGCACAGTTGTGCCTTGCTGCGCGCCGGACCCACTGCTATTTTGCCGATAGTGATACTGATCCTCCCCTGAGGTGAATGCCGATTCGGAGGGTTGGGGGTTTCCATGCGGTTCATGCATCTGTGTTATGCGGCTTTGGGTTTCGCGGTGGCACGTTGGGTATTCCGGAGACAGCCAGTAGCTGATCCTGTTTCGCGTTTGCGGTCCTCGGGTCTTCTTTAGTTTGGGGCTAGGTTTGGGCGCGCGCCCCGTTGCGTCGCTACTTCGCCTGCGCGCGCCCACACCTTTATCCCTTCCTTCCTGCATTCATTTGGCGTTCTCTCCGGAAGTTCTAGTACTAAAGTTTGCCAGGGTAACCTGCGCTTCTCTGCTCACCCTCACTACAATCGAGCTTGGACTTCTGATTTGTCATCCTGAGCAAGCGTTCTTTGAGCAGCGAAGGATCTGGGCAAGCCGCGCGAAGTGTCGCGTTTTTTGCGACACAATAATCGCGCTTTGGCTTGCCTCCTTATTATTACTTGTGCCGACCCTGACCCCAAGCCGCCTGAAGCTGGCCCTGCTGTTCGCAGGAATGCTCCTGTTGACGGTGCCACCGCGCCTCAGCGCGCAGGACACCGACGACACTCCGCTCGGGGACGTCGCGCGCAGTTTCCGCAAACAACAGGCTCCCTCCGAAGTTGTTGTTGATAACGACAATCTGTCGAAAGTAGTGGATGACGCCGAAAGCCGGCGCGCCGCCGGTTCATCGCTCGTGTTCTCACTCGATCCCGCCGGCAAAAGCTTTCGCGTCTCCTCGCCCGATGTGATGTGCAGTCTTTCATTCAGCGCCAAAACCAGTTCACTGCTCTCCGATCCAATGGCGCTCGACGAGCTGCCGCGCAGCGAAATCGCCAAGCTCGATGGACCGGCAACCATCGACGGCGATTCGCTCCAGGTTTCCATGCACAACGGCACCTCGTGGGAGGTGCGCGAGGTGGTCATCGGCCTCACTATTGTGAAACGTCCAGAGCCCGCAAGTGCGACTTCCTACTTCGGCCAGGCGCGGATCGTTCCCGCAGTCGCGGTCGGCGCCACGCAGCAAGTGCAAGACCCGTTTCAAAAGCAGCCTGACGTCACCTTGCTGTTGAAAGTGAAAGGATCGGCGGCCCCATCGGCGACCGCGATCTTCCGCACGTCGTTGAACTTTGCTCTCTTTCCCGATCAGGACTGGCACTGGGCAATCGTGAAGGCCAAAGGGATCCCGCCGCAGACTCCTCCCGAGGCAACGGCGATGACGCAACCCGGAAACACGGACCAGCCTGCGCCTGCAGCGCTCGACGCGAACCCGAAGGCCATAGCGCCTCAGCTCCCGTCGACCAAGATTCCTGTAAGCCCGGATACGCTGCTCCACAAATAGCTCGTAGCTGAAAACCGTAACGCTGTCATCCTGAGCGAAGAAAATGCTTCGTGAAGCGGAGCATTTTCGCAGTCGAAGAGCCTGCCCTGAGCGAAGCCGAAGGGACCCCCACATCGCCGGCGGTCCCCATGCTGCCTCAGGGAATTTTCGTGGTGCCCCCGACATCGTGAGAATGCCTTGACGGGGCTCAGGCACTGCCAAGTTGACCGGGGTCCTTCGAGTGCGTTGGCCTTCGCTTCGCGAACCCCAACTCCGCTCAGGATGACAGCTCACGAATTGACTCGCCCGCAAGCAATAGTTCCGCTCCCCACTTCTCCGCAATATCCTCCCAGCGAGGATTCTTCAATTCGATTAATGCGATCTTCTTCGCTCGGCTCCAGCTCTTCAATTGCTTCTCGCGGCCGATGGCCTTATGAACGTCGTCGAAGCTTTCGTAGTACGCCAGCCGGATGCAATGGTATTTGCTGCTGAAGCCTTCGATTTCGCCACGCTTATGTTGAAGCGCGCGCCGGTAGATACTGTTTGTCATCCCAATGTAAAGTGTTCCCGACAGGCTGCACATGATGTAAACGAAATACTCGTGATCTTTCATCACGTATCATCCTGAGCGGAGCGAGCCATTGGCGAAGCCAAAGGCTTGCGCAGTCGAAGGACCCCATGCATGCCGGCGGCCTCAACAGTCCTAGCAGGGAATTTCCGCCAAAACTCTGGGAACTCTCCGCGACCATGATCAGCTTCCGGGTTCGTACCTAACAAGGTCAGATGTCACACAGATGCTGTGGATTTTGTGGAGCCGGCCGCCTCAGCCGTCAGCGGAGCGAAGCGACGCCCGTTTTCCACAGCCCAACCCTGTGACATCTGACCTTGCGCACAGCCCCGAATTCATCGCATCATTGCCCAAGCAGGGGCAATAGAGTCAGCGGCAGCGCCCGAGTAAAAATCGCCACGCAACTCCTTTGTTCTCTAGATTTTGACCTCTAAGTCCTTTGTTCGAAGGATTTTGCGGTCCAAAACATGCTTAAGTCGATGATTCCAAAGATTGAGGGGGGTGGGGGGAGTGGGGGTACCCAGTTGCAAAAAGTAAACCGGCTCCGCGCGATCAAACCCGCCGGTTTGGATTTATTTCGCGGCTTCATCGCATGCTAAACTGACCTCAAATCCCACACCAAGGACAGGCGACAGGCGATGAAATTTGGGGTCATCATCTTTCCCGGCTCTAACTGCGATCACGATGCTTACTGGACTCTCCAACAGGTTGCTGGGCAGCAGGCGACTTTTCTTTGGCATGAGTCGCATGATCTTGAAAACTGCGATGCCATCATTGTTCCCGGAGGGTTTGCGTTTGGCGACTACCTGCGCACGGGCGCGATTGCGAAGTTCTCTCCGGTGATGGAGTCGGTGCGCCGCTTCGCCGATGGCGGAGGCCTGGTGCTGGGAATCTGCAATGGTTTTCAGATTCTGTGCGAGTCGGGACTTTTGCCGGGAGCGCTCATGCGCAACACCGGATTGAAATATGTCTGCAAGCCGGTGCAGGTGCGAGTTGAGAACGCTGACACTCCTTTCACCAATGCCTGTTCTCAGGGAGAAGTGTTGACTATCCCCATCGGCCACATGGAAGGGAACTACTTCTGCGACCAGGCGACTCTGGATGAATTGCATCGCGACAACCGCGTAGTATTTCGCTATGCCACACCGGGCGGTGAGATTTCGCCGTCAGCCAATCCGAACGGTTCACTGGATAATATCGCCGGCATCTGCAATGCGGGCGGCAACGTAGTCGGCATGATGCCTCATCCTGAGCGGTCGTCTGAAGCCGCACTCGGCGGCACCGACGGCATGAAAGTTTTCCGCTCCATGGTGGGCGCCTTAGCAGTACCGAGTACCTAGTACATTCTGTTGCATGCTGTCTGCTGGATTGGTTGCTCGGTACTGGGTACTAGGTACTCGGTACTAGGTACCCGGCGCTAAACGGCGCGTTTTCCACATCACGCTAACAAATACTGTTTGATAATCCTGTGACGTGGTGATAGTTTTTTCGCCGAAGCAGTTTCCCTTTCCCGCCCCAACAGGAACTTAGAAGGTTCAAGCAAGCGCTAGGAGGAGTGTGCGGAAATGACGGCGAAGCAGATTCTCGATGCTTTTTCTGAAACGTTAATGCAGGATGAACGGATTCTCAGCCCGCGTGAGCGCGAGTTGCTGATGAGTCTCCTGCAAAACTCCAGGGCAGTTTCCAGCAGCAATCCAGAGATTCAATCGGCGGTAACCGCAACCATAGCTCGCTCGGTGGGTGAAACCGTAGCGCAACGCGCCTTTGCGTTGTTAGGCGGCAGCATTGTGGAACAGATCCTGGCCAGGTCGGGAATGCCTGCCGGCATAGAAGAGACGGTGCCTGTCGTGGCTGGTCCGGGAGCACCGCAGCCGCCGGGCGCGCCACAACCTCCTGGGGTAGAAAGGCCGCGGGGTCCGGGAGCGCCGCAGCCGCCGGGTGCGCCACAACCGCCGGGCCTCCCGAAGCCGCCGATGAAGGGTCCTGGAGCGCCGCAACCTCCGGGCGCGCCACAGCCGCCGGGAGTTCGCGCGCCGCATAGCCTGCAACCATTGAACGTACCTGTGCAGCAAAGCGCGCATGATTCGGGTGGCGGCGTCGGTGTGATGGAAGCTCCTGCGATGGTGCGGGCGCAATGCGTTGTGCTGGACGAGTTCCTTGCGCCGCAAGAACTCGACGAGTTGGTGAACTACGCGCTGCAGCATGAGGCGGAGTTTCAGAGCAGCTCGGTAGTTTCTCCCAGCGGAGATCTGGGAGCGATCGATTATGACCATCGGCGCTCGCAGGTGCTGATGGATTTGGGAAAGCATGAGCATGTCATTCTGGAGCGGATTCGAGGAGTGTTGCCGCGGGTACTGGATCAGCTCGGGATCGAAAAATTTCCAGTCTCGCGCGTGGAGGCTCAGATCACGGCCAGCAATGACGGCGACTTTTTCGGCGCGCACAGCGATGACTCGCAGGAAATGATCGCGTCCCGCCGCGTTACGTTCGTCTACTTCTTCCATCGCGAGCCGCGGCCGTTTGAAGGCGGGGAGTTGCGCCTTCACGATTCGCATGCGAGCGAACCGTATATCAGCGCGGGCAGCTACCAGACAATAAAGCCGCAGGCAAACCAAATCGTGTTTTTCCCGTGCTCGCTTTTGCACGAGATCACACCCGTGGAGTGCCCGTCGCGGGACTTCGCCGACAGCCGCTTCACGCTAAATGGATGGCTACACAACTAAAAGACACGGCGTGGCTTGAATGGATTGCAGGCCTGATGGGGGTGGGGTCGCGGCAAACCTATACCGCGACACTGCCCCCGGGCCAATTCCATTGCCTGCTTGACGAGTTGCCGTTGCACCTGATTCCGCAGCGGCAACTCGATTCACAATGCTGGTGGCTGAATCTGCCTGGTCAGGAGTTGTTTCTTAATCCAGAATGTTCGGTGCTGGCGCCTGGGCAGGTGCCGGCGGAACTCGAAGCGCATCGCGATTTGCTAAAGAATTTCCACTTGCAGGGAACTGTGGCCTGGGTGCGTGATCCGGCTACTGGTGCTCTGAATCCGTTCTGGCTTGGTCCGCGAATGGAAGCGGCGGTTTCTCGTCTTCGGGCGGGTGAACCCGCGGGTGACTCCATTCCGGCGGAGCTTCGGTTTTTGCTGGCTGGCGCTGGCATTCTGACTCCCGTTGATTATGTGGAGCGGCGTCTCGCGGAGTGGGCTGAAGTTGTCAGTAAGTGGGCCGGCGAGTTTAGGAAAAACGGTTACGCGCCTCTTCGCCAATTGATTCACCCATTCGCGCTTGCGGCATTACGGCGCTACTACCGGCATGCCATCCGGCGGGGAGTGATCCGCCTCGGCGATGAGCAGACTTCGCGGAGATATGCAGTCCACAATGAGAGCGTTGCCCGCTTCTTCCACTTCCAGATTGCGAACGGCGTGAGCGCCATCGTGGGAGAAACGGTCAAGCCGTCTTATGTTTATTTTGGATCTTACTTGAGCGGCGCTGAACTGAAGAAGCACACGGACCGCGAGCAGTGCGAGTTCAGCGTTACCTTGTGTGTGGACTTTTCTCCCGAACCGGAGCTGGCAACCTCGTGGCCCATCCGCCTGGATACTCCGAAAGGCACAGTCAAGGTTTATCAGGCGCTGGGCGATGGCCTGGTCTACCGCGGAACGAAGGTGCCTCATTACCGGGACATGCTGGCCGAGGGATATACGTCGACGTCGATTTTCTTTCACTACGTGCCGGCGGATTTTCCGGGTTCATTGGAATAGGGAAGCGCTCGTCCACGCTGATTGAGTTAGCGCAGGCCCGAGATCAGATAAAGCACGGAGAAAACCTGGTGGTAGCTGTAGGCGAAGCGGGAGCCATCGCGGCTCATGACGACCGGTGCGATGGTTATGACTCCGACCGTTGATTCGGGTTGCAATTCCTGGATGAGGGTCTTGTCACCGGTGAGCAGGTTGACCTTGTAGACTTTCATGGGAATCTGCCCCGAAAGATATCCATAGACCGAGGAGTTGTCGTCCGACCATTGGAGCGGGTTAAAGTTCGGATCGAGACCGGGAATGAGATGGGGCGCGCCACCAGCGGTGGGGTAGACTGAAACGCCCTTGGCGTCGTTGGTGCGGACGATGTATTGGCCGTCGGGAGAGATCAGACTGTTGGTAATCCCTTCGGGCGTAATCGGTATTGGTTTTCCCCCCTCTAAATCCACCATATAGTTGCGCGACCCGTGGCCGGGTTCGTTGGCAATCAGGGTAATATGTTTTCCGTCTGCGAGGAAACGAACATTGCCGTTTGAGATGTACTCCAGTCCGGGTAGAGCGATTGTACGAGGTTGACCCGGACCAAGTGGAACCAGCGTCAAGCGTCCGGGATTGCCTGCGAGAACGGAAATCGCCCATTTGCCGTCGGGAGAAAGGCCGCCTCCGCTGCCTATGCCCAGTTGCACGGGCGGAGTACCGTCGAGTTTGCGAATCGCAAGCGCATAGTTGCTCCCGGCGGCTTCACTTGCGTCTTCAAACAAGATTGACTGACCATCGCGCGAAATGTCTTTGGCAACGGTCCAGTCGCGCCAGGAAACATCCACGGGTTTGCCGTCGCGTGCCATGGTCGCCATGGCAACGCGCTCGGCATCGATGCTTACCAGTGCCCGGCCATCGGGCGCTACATCCTGCAGGGTCATGCCTGCTGGCATGTCGACGAGTGTACGAACGCGTCCGGACATATTCACCGCGTGCAGGTCACGGCTAATGCCTTTTTCGACGGCTGTAAACCAGACTTCTTTTCCGTCGGGACTCCAGGCCAGGCCGTCCTCCGATTCCCACTCGGTCGAAAGCACGGTCATATGGCCGGAAAGATCGATGAGTGAAACGCAGCCGCGGTCATCCCACAATGTAGGATGGTCCATGAAAGCGATCTTATCGCCGCGCGGAGAGACGCGGAGATGGCTGATCCAGCCCTTGCTTTGGTATAGAGCATGGCCGATCGGATATTCGATTCGATCGCTACCTTCGGTATGGTGGACCACAGCCAGTTCACCAGTTGGACCCCAGTCGGCCCAGGGAACGTCTTCGAGAATCTCCCGCGGAGAACCCCCAGCAAGGGGAGCGCGGGCGAGGACTCCTCCTTCCGTTTCCAGGTGTGCCCTGTGAGTCCCGTGGAGTATGACGGCCAGTTCACCGCTGCGGGAGACGGCAAGAAAGTTTGCGTCGGTGAGATTGAGCGGCTGACTCAAGAGCGAATCCCCGATAGTGGAGAAGAGCTGTAACGGTCTTCCGTTCCAGGCTCCGCCGTAGACAATCGACCGAAAGTCGGGTCCGAAGCGCGCCGAGTACAACGTGCCCTGTTCGTAAGTTAAACGTTTGTAAGATGGAAATTGGGCGCTCTGTTGCCACCGATTCGCCAAGAGCAGCAGGGTCGCAAGCAGCAACACACCTGCGATCGCCCAAGGGACGATTTTTGCTACCGGCCTGGGGCGAGTCTTGAGCCAGACTGGGCCGGAAGGGTCGGCCAAAGTTTCCAGGGCAAACGCCAGATCGCGCGCGGATTGAAAACGATTCTCCGGTTCTTTCTCCAGGCAGTGGTGCACGATTTGCTGAAACGATGCGGGGACGCCGGATTGCTCCAGATTGATTTCTGGGGGATTTTCGAGGAGCACGGCGGTGATCGTATCTACTTCGGTCTCGCCGCAAAAGGCCCGATGCCCGGTCAGCATTTCATAAAGAACTGCGCCCACGCTGAAGATATCGCTGCGATGATCGACGGTCTTGGCCCGCAGTTGCTCGGGCGACATGTAGGCGACGGTGCCGACCACGACGCCATTCTTAGTGACGGTGGTCAATTCTTCCACGGAGCGCTCTGAATCCTCCGGGCCGGGTTGCAGTTTTGCCACTCCGAAGTCGAGAATCTTGACGCGGCCGTCGGTGGTGACAAAGAGATTTTCGGGCTTGAGGTCGCGGTGGACGATGCGGTGATCATGCGCCGCTATTAAACCCTGCACCATTTGCGACGAGTAGTTGATGGCCAGACGAACGGGCAAAGCTCCTTCTGCAAGCCGTTGGCGCAGGGTTTTGCCTTGCAGTAATTCACAGACAATGTAGGGAGAGCCCTCGTGGACGCCAACGTCATAAATGGCGACAATGTTGGGGTGATTCAACGCCGCTGCGGCGCGGGCCTCCTGCTCGAAGCGGCGGAGGTGATCGGGATTTTCGCTGGACGCGGGCCGAATCAGCTTCAGAGCGACATCGCGCCCGAGCCTTTCGTCGCGGGCTCGAAAGACCTCGCCCATGGCGCCAGAGCCAATCTTCTCGAGGACCCGGTAGTGACCTATGACTTGGCCAGTCATGGCTGCAAACGCCCCGGTGGCATGTTAGGGTGCATATCGGTTGGAGTCAATGACCGAATAAGGCCATGTGGCTGTTAAAGTCGTTCCTATCGTTGTCGCGGCCTGCCCATGGGAGCCGCTCAGTCCGATAGTGAAGCGAGCCAAACGCGCGATCATTGCGTCGCAAAGAACGCGACGCTTCGCGCGGCTCGCCCGGATCCTTCACTGCGCAAAAAAACGCTTGTTCAGGATGACAACCAAACTGCACCTCGAGCCCACCAGGTGAGGCGCGACCGGGCGGATGGCGTCGTGCTATAATTCTTTTTCGCCTGCACACTTTCGAGGCAGTCAGTGATCTTTCTACGGGCGAATCCCGCGAGAAAACGAAATTATCGGATAGAGGTCTAGCCATGTCCGGCCATTCAAAATGGGCCACAATCAAGCACAAGAAGGGCGCGCTGGATGCCAAGCGCGGCAAGATTTTTACCCGCCTCATCAAGGAAATCAGCATTGCCGCGAAGAACGGCGGAGGCGATCCGGATTCGAACCCGCGGCTGCGCGGCGCCATCGTCGCGGCTAAAGCCGAGAATATGCCTGCGGATAACATCAAGCGGGCCATTCAGCGCGGCACGGGCGAATTGCCTGGGGCGACCTACGAGGAGTTTTCGCTCGAGGGCTACGGCCCGGGCGGCGTCGCCGTATTGCTGGATATCAACACCGACAATCGCAACCG
>Ga0187871_10001804_pt1 | contig 18207 bp, 15 predicted proteins | sample June2016WEW_16_1_FD_132988 | JGI IMG/M metagenome (GOLD analysis project Ga0187871, IMG submission 132988) | Peatland microbial communities from SPRUCE experiment site at the Marcell Experimental Forest, Minnesota, USA - June2016WEW_16_10 | ecosystem: Environmental > Terrestrial > Soil >...
ACGTGGTGGTGGTGCGCCGCACCGGCGGCGATGTGGGGTGGAAAGCGGGCCGCGACCGCTGGTACCACGAGGAAATGTCCAAGGCGGCCAAGGAATGCAAGCCCGCCGAAATGAGCGCCGAGGACCCGCTGTTCATCCTTTACACGTCGGGCTCGACGGGGAAGCCCAAGGGCGTGCTGCACACCACCGGGGGTTACCTGGTGTTCGCCGCCATGACCCACCAATACGTGTTCGATTATCACGACGGCGAGATTTATTGGTGCACGGCGGATGTCGGCTGGGTCACCGGCCACAGCTATATCGTCTACGGGCCCTTGGCCAACGGCGCCACCACGGTGATGTTCGAGGGCCTCCCCAATTATCCCGACGCCTCGCGCTTCTGGCAGGTGATCGACAAGCACAAGGTCAACATCTTCTACACCGCGCCGACCGCGATCCGCGCGCTGATGCGCGAAGGCGACGCGCCGGTGGCCAAGACCTCGCGCAAATCCTTGAAGCTTCTGGGCACGGTGGGCGAGCCGATCAACCCCGAGGCCTGGCTGTGGTATCACCGCGTGGTCGGCGGCGGGCGCGTGCCGATCGTCGACACCTGGTGGCAGACCGAGACCGGCGGAATTTTGATCACGCCGCTCCCGGGCGCCACGGCGTTGAAGCCCGGCTCGGCGACGCGGCCCTTCTTCGGCATCGTGCCGGCGATCGTGGATCAGTCCGGTAAGGCGATCGAGGGCGAGGCCACCGGCAATCTCTGCATCCTCGAAGCCTGGCCGGGAATGATGCGCACCGTCTATGGCGACCATAAGCGCTTCATCGACACCTATTTCTCGACCTATAAGGGCAAGTATTTCACCGGCGACGGCGCGCGGCGCGACAAGGACGGCTATTACTGGATCACCGGCCGGGTCGACGACGTGATCAACGTGGCCGGCCACCGCATCGGCACGGCCGAGGTCGAAAGCGCGCTGGTGGCGCACCCCATGGTGGCCGAGGCCGCGGTGGTGGGCTTTCCGCACGACATCAAGGGGCAAGGCATCTACGCCTATGTGACCTTGAAGCTCGGCAGCGAGCCGCAGGAGGAGCTGCGCAAGGAGCTGGTGCAGTGGGTGCGGAAACAGATCGGGCCGATCGCCCAGCCGGACATGCTGCAATGGGCGCCGGGCTTGCCCAAGACCCGCTCGGGCAAGATCATGCGCCGCATCCTGCGCAAGATCGCCGCCAACGAATCCGAACAGCTGGGCGACACCTCGACGCTGGCCGACCCGGCGGTGGTCAAGGATCTGGTGAGCAACCGGCTGAATAGAGGATAGGGCCGGGCCAAGCCCGGTCCGGGCGGGGGTAGGGCGCACGCTTCCCGCCCGCGGTTTCGCGACAACCCCGCCCTCTGCTATCGTCCACGCCGTTCCGGGGTTCATCGGGGGAGTGCCGAATCATGAGATTGGCGATGCTGGGCGCGGCCCTGGCTCTCCTGATTGGCGGCTGGAGCGCCGAGGCCCGGGCCGACAAGACGTTGCTCAACGCGTCCTACGATTCGACGCGCGAATTTTATGCCGAATTCGATCAGGCCTTCGCCATCTATTGGAAAGAGAACGCCGGCGAGAGCGTTTCGATCAACACCGTCCATGACGGATCGGGCGCCGAGTCGCGCGCCGTCATCAACGGGTGGCTCGATGCCGACGTCGTCACCTTGGCGCTCGCCTACGACATCGACGCCATCGCGCAAAAGGCGAAGCTGCTGTCGCCGAATTGGCAAAAGCGCCTGCCCGGCAACAGCGCGCCCTACACCTCGACCGTCGTGTTCCTGGTCCGCAAGGGCAATCCGAAACACATCCATGACTGGCCGGATTTGATCCGTCCCGACGTCAAAATCATCACGCCCAACCCGAAATACTCGGGCGCCGCGCGCTGGGCCTATCTCGCCGCCTGGGGCTACGTGCTCAAGAACGGCGGCGGCGCCGACGCGGCGCGCGATTTCGTCACCAAGCTCTACCGCAACGTGCCGGCGCTCGATTCCAGCAGCCGCGCCGCCACCACCACCTTCGTGCAGCACGGCCAGGGCGACGTTTTGCTGTCCTGGGAGAACGAGGCGCTGCTCGCCGTCGACGTGTTCGGCAAGGACAAGTACGAGATCGTCGCGCCCTCGATCAGCATCCTGGCCGAGCCTCCGGTCGCGGTGCTCGACGTCAACGTAAAAAAGCACGACACCGCCCAGGTGGCCGAGGCCTATCTGCGCCACCTCTATTCGCCCGCGGGCCAGGAGCTCGCCGCCAAGCACTTTTTCCGTCCCCGCCTGGCCGAGACGGCGGCGCGTTACGCGCCCGCCTTCCCGCACATCAGGCTCTTCACGATCGACGAGGTATTCGGCGGCTGGGCCAAGGCGCAGGCGACGCATTTCGCCGATGGCGGCGTATTCGACCAGATCCGGTTGTGTCTCGATTACAACATGCATTGCGTAGGCGGGAGCCAAAACGGCTCGCCGTAAGGGGCGGCGTCCCGGACAGGCCGGGCCGGGTTTAAGGATTTTTCAACCCGGACGCGCAACGCATAAATCCGGCGTTAACCATTCTTCGTCAGCATGGACGCCCATGTCCGACGAATCCCTCATCGACCCGGCCGAAGCCGCCGCCCCCGCGCCCGCGCGCAAGGTTTATCCGCCGCGCGTGCCGACCTTGTGCCGGCTCACCTGCCAGGGTTTCGAGATGTTCTTTTCCGACCGCGCCGACGATCCGCGCATGCCGGGCCTGATCCCGCGCGCCATCATCGCGCCGTGGTGGAACGGCGTGACGGCTTTGTGCGGCGCCGAGATGGAGAAATACGAGCGCCGGCTCAAGACCCTGATCGGCACCGGCGAATTCAGCGAGGCCGACCAGCTCGCGATCGAACTGCAAAAGCAGGCGATCGGCTGGACCAACCGGCTGCTGGAGGAACTCGACCGGGCCGAGGGCGACAAGAGCCTGAAGCAGGCGTTCGAGAACCCGCTTTTGATCGCCGACGTGCGCGAGATCGCGCGCATTTTGCCCTTGAGCGCCGCGCTCAAATCGCAACTCGCGATATGCTACGCGCTCTTGGACGAGGCCGACCAGATGGAAGGTCAACGCATCCTCGATCTTTCGCCCGACACGGTGGCGATGCTGAAGGGCCAATATCTGTCCTTCGCCGAGAAATGCGGGCCGGAGGCGCGTTACCTGGCGCTGGCGCTGATGAACCGTTTGGCGCGGCCGTGGCAGATTTTGATGCTCGCCCGGACGCTCGCCTGGCGGCCGAACGATTCCGGTTCGCCTTACGCCGAATTCGACGCGATTGCGTCGCGCCTGGTGCTGGAATTGCAGCGCCTCGCCCACGCCATGATCGATCTCTCCAAGAGCGCGGACCTTGCCGGGGACATGGACCAACTCCAGGCCCTGACCGCGCGCTATCTCGACATCGCCGTGGGCGTGGCCGGCATAATGAGCTTGCGCGCCGATTCTCCCTGGGCCGAGGCGATCGCGGATTCGCACCGGCGCCTGGCCGCCGCCTTCGACCGCCCGTTCCTCGACCGCGTCGCCGCCGTCGTGCTCGACGCCGAGCGCCTGGCCGACCCGGAATCGGTCGAGACCGCGACCGCGGGCGCGCGTTTCCTGGCGCAGCTGTTGGAACCCGGCGGACGTTTCGGCCTGGACAATGCGGCGCGCGACGCGACTTCCGATCTGGCGCGGCGCATCGGCGATTCTTCCCAGTCCCTGATCGAGGCCATGCGTTCCGCCTCGAATTATTCCCTGTTCAACGCGCAGCTCCAGGTGCTGTTGACCGTCACCGAGATCATCTTCAAGGACGGCCCGGGCGCGCAGTTGGCGCGCAGCTTGCGCATGGCGCGGCAGAGCAGCGCGGCCTGAGTTTCCCTTTAGCTTCGCACGACGCCGATACGCCAGATTCGCGTATCGGCTGTGCTACGCGTGCTTGACCCCTTCGCCGATTGTCCGTAGTTAGGGCCGGTTCAAGGGAGGGGTTTTATGCAAATCGGATTTTGCGGCATCGGGCGCATGGGTGCGGCGATGGTGGCGCGGCTTCTGGACCAGGGGCAAAAGCCCGTGATCTGGAACCGCAGCGCCGGAAAGGCCAAGCCGCTTTTGGAGCGCGGCGCCAAATGGGCCGAAAGCCCGGCCAAGCTGGCGGCGCAATCCGACATCATCATCACCATCCTGATCGACGATAACGCGGTGCGCCAGGTCTATGAGGGGAAGGACGGGTTGTTCTCGGGCGACGTGAAGGGCAAGCTGTTCGTGGAAATGAGCACGGTTTCGCCCGAATTGCCGCAGGCGCTGGCGAAAGCCGCCAAGGCCAAGGGCGCGGCGCTGCTCGAATGCCCCGTCGGCGGCACCGTGGGCCCCGCGCGCGAGGGCAAGCTTCTGGGCATGGCCGGGGGGGATGCCTCCGATTTCGCCCGCGCCAAGCCGGTGCTGGATCTGCTTTGCCGCCGCGCCGAGCACATGGGGCCCAACGGCGCGGGGGCGGCGATGAAGCTCGCCATCAATTTGCCGTTGTCGATCTATTGGGAGGCGCTGGGCGAGGCGATTTCCTTGACGCGCGGCTTCGCCATTCCCCCCGCCAAGATGATGGAAATATTCGGCGAAAGCTCGGGCGGCATCAACGGCCTCAAGGGGCGCGGGCCCGCCATCGTGGCGTCGTTCGAGACCGGCAAGCGGCCGCCCCAGGGTTTCACCATCGACGGCGTGCGCAAGGATTTGGCCATCATGCTCGGCTGGGCCAAGCACGAGGGCGTCACGCTGCCGGTCTTGGAACGCGCGCTCGAATGCTACGACCAGGCCGCGCGCGACGGCTGGAGCCAGGACGACAACTGCACCGTGCTGTTCCACCGTTTGGAACAGGGGAAAAAGCGCTAGGGCCTATTCCGCCGGCTGGGTGTCGGGGACGACGGGCGGCGACGCGGGCGGCCGGGCGCGCGGCCAGAGTTTCTCGAACAGCCCGACGATGCCGCGCGGCATGAAGATGATGAACGCCACCAGCATCGCGCCGTAGATGGTGTTGGAGGCGCCGATGAAGTGGGTTCCGAACAGCACGCGCAGGCCTTCGTTCAAGCCTATTGTGAAGACGGCGCCGACGGTCGGACCGAGCATGCTGTACATGCCGCCCGCGATCGCCGCGAACACGATCTGGAGCGAGATGCCGACGCCCGACATCGCGTCGGGGCTCAGATACATCAGGTATTGGGCGTAGAGCGCGCCGCCCAAGGCGGTGAGCCCGGTCGAGAGCGCGGTGATCTTGAGCTTTTCGCGCAAGACGTCGACCCCGGCCGATTCGGCGGCGTCCTCGTCCTCGGCGATCGATTCGAGCGCGAAGCGGATCATGCTGCGGTCGACCCAGCGCCAAACCGCCAGCCCCAGGAACCACGCCGCCAGCGCGAGCGCGTAGAACTGCGCCCGGTCGGGGATTTGCAGCGCGTACCAGGAATAACCGACGGGATGCGGCGTCATGCCGAGCGAGCCGCCGGTGACCTCGCGCGCGGCCACGATCACCAGCAGCACCACCTGGCCCAAGGCCAAGGTCACCAGCGCGAAGTAATGGCCGATCACCTTCTGGCGCGAGCACGGATAGCCGATGATCAAGCCCAGGGCGACCGCGAGCGCCATCGCCACGGGAATCCCGAGCCAGGGCGAAACGCCGTAATTGTTCCACAGCAATGTCGGCACATAGGCGCCCACGCCCAGGAACGCGCCGTGGCCGAGCGAGGTCAGCCGGAACCGGCCCATCAGCGCCCAGGATGTATAGATCAGGCTCCAGATCGCGATCTGCACCGCCAGATGCTGGTAATAGTTGGACAGGAAGAAGGGCAGCGCCACGACCGCCGCCACCGGCAAATAGGGGATAAGCCGTCGCGCGCTCATTTCTTGCCCAAAATCCCCTGCGGCCGGATCAGGATCATGACGATGAAGAAGACGAAGGCCAGCACCTCGGCCGCCTCGGACGAGAAGTAATAGCCGCCGATGCCGATGATCTGGCTGATGATGAAGGCGGCGAAGAAGCCGCCGATCATGTTGCCGAGCCCGCCCAGCACGCAGATCATGAAGGTGATCGGGCCGAAGGTGAGGCCGATGAAGGGGTGCACGTCGTATTGCAGCACCAAAAGGCAGGCGGCGAGGCCCGCCAGGCCGCCGCCGATCGCCGAGGTGATGACGTAGGTGCGCCGCTCGTTCACCCCCATCAGCCCCATGATCTCGCGGTCCTGCGAAATCGCGCGGATGGAGGTGCCGAGATATGTCTTGGCGAGGAAGAGATAGAGGATGACCGCGCCGATCAACGCCACGACGAAGGCGATGAGGCGCGAGAAGCTGATATAGAGGCCGTCGAACTCCAGCACCGGCAGGCGCACGCCGAGATTGCGGAATTCGGTGCCGAACAGCAGCGTCGCCAGCGATTGCAGGAAGAACAGCAGGCCCCCGGTCGCCAGCAGCTGATTGATCGGGGCGGAGCCCAGGATCGGCTCGATCACCACCACATGCACCAGCACGCCGATCAGCGCCGCGATCAGGATGGCGGCGGGGAAGGCCAGGAAGAGCGGCCAGGCGTAGTAGCTATGCAGCCAATAGACCGCGTACATCGCGCTCATCACGATCTCGGCATAGACGATCCACACCACGTCGATGACGCCGAAAATGAGATTGAGACCCAAGGACAACAGCGCCAGCACGCCGCCCAGCAAGAGCCCGTTGATGATCGCTTCGAGGAGATAGATGTCCATGGGCCGGGTTCAGAGTCCGAGATAAGACGAGCGGATGAAGTCGTTGTTCTTGAGCGATGCTGCGGGGCCGGCGAGCTTGATGCGCCCGGTTTCGAGCAGATAGGCGCGGTCCACCACATCCAGCACCTGGCCGACGTTTTGTTCGACGATCAGGACGGTGAAGCCTTCGGCGCGGATGCGCTTCACCAGCTCGAAGACCTGTTCCACCACCAGCGGCGCGAGGCCCGCCGAAGGCTCGTCCATCAGCAAAAGCTTGGGCTTCGACATGAGCGCGCGGCCGATGGCGCACATCTGCTGCTCGCCGCCCGACAGCGTGCCCGCCATCTGGAATCGCCGCTCCTCGAGGCGCGGGAAGAGCTCGAAAACCCATGCGAGCCGTTCGGAAAAATGCTTTCGCGACGCCGGCAAGAAGGCGCCCATGCGCAAATTCTCCTCGACCGTCAGACGCCCGAACAGCCGCCGGTTTTCCGGCACATGGGCGATGCCGGCCTCGACGATGCGGTAGGCGGGAAGCTGGTCCAGGCGTTTGCCGTCGAGCGCGAAGGAGCCGGATGAGGGCTTCAACAGGCCGGAGATGACGCGCATCAGCGTGGTCTTGCCGGCGCCGTTGGAGCCGATCACGCCCACCGCCTCGCCCGCTTCCACTTGAAGCGATACGTCGAACAGCGCGGCGAAGGAGCCGTAGCCCGCCGAAATCCCGTCCAGGGTCAAAAGCGCGCTCACGGCTTTTTCCGGCCGAGATAGACCTCGGCGACGCGCTCGTTCCGGGCGGCGTCCAAGGGCGAGCCGGCGAAGATGGTTTCGCCGTGGTCGAGCACGATGACGCGGTCGACCACGCGCATCAGCACGCCCATGATGTGCTCGACCCAGATGATGGTGAGGCCGAGATCGCGACGGATGCGCCCGAGCATGTCGGCGGCGCGTTCCATCTCGGCGTGATCGAGCCCGCCCAGGCTCTCATCCGCCAGCAGCAGCTTGGGCTTGGTGGCGAGCGCGCGCGCCAGTTCGAGCTTCTTCAACTGCGCCGCGCCCAGCCCGTCGATCTGCGCGCCCGGGTGATGGGGCAGGCCGACGAGTTCGAGCGCCGAGGCGGCGTCGCGCGTCGCCTGGTCGCGGGTGATCGCGCCCCGCCCGCCGTAAAAGGCCGCCAGCGTCACGTTCTCCAACAGCGAAAGCCGCCGGAAGGGGCGCGGTATCTGGAAGGTGCGGGCGAGGCCGAGGCGGCAGATGCGGTGCGCCGGCAGACCGGCGATGTCGTGGCCCTCGAAGGCGACGGTGCCGCGGTCGGGCTTCAAGAGGCCCGCGATCAGGTTGAAGGTCGTGCTCTTGCCCGAGCCGTTGGGGCCGATCAGGCCCAATATCTCGCCCGGCGCGACCGCGAAGGAAACCTGGTTGACCGCCAGGAAGCCGCCGAAGCTCTTGCTCAGCCCCTCAACCTTAAGCAACCGGGCGGCCCCGCATCAGGCCGCGTAGGGGTTCGACTTGGGCAGCGGCATCACCGCGTTGGCGGTCTTGATCTTATCCGGCCAGACGATGGTGTCCTTGTCGTCGAAGGCCTGGGTGACGCAGGCGGCGGCGCGCAGATTCTGGCCCGAGACCTCGTTGCCGGGCGGCGCGAATTTGACGCCGTAACCCTGGATCGTGCCGCCTTCGGGGATGTCGAGTTCGAGCGCCGCCTTCTGGATCGCCGCGGGGTTGGTGCCGCCGAATTTGGCGATCGCGACCGGCATCACCTTCTGCAGCAGAATCCAGCTCTGGTTGAAGCCCATCGAGACGTGCGGCGGCACATCCGTGTTGCCGGACGCCTTCTGGTAGCGCTCGACCATGATCTTGACGAGACCCGACAGCTCCGGCGACAACGCGCCGGGTTTCAGGGTCTGCGCCGCCACCGGGTCGACATTGAGGAAATAGTCGAGGTCGGAGCCGAAGGTCGCCTTCAGCTTGTCGCGCTGGCTGTAGCCGGCGCCGTGGCCGATCAGCATCTTGAACTTGAGCCCGGCCTCGCGCGCCTGACGCAGGAACAGCGTGATGTCGGGATTATAGCCGGTGTGCAGGAGCACGTCGGCGTTGGCCTGCTTGAGCTTGGTGACGAGCGAGGACAAATCCGAGGTGGTGGCCGAATAGGCCTCGTTGACCAGGATCGGGATGCCGGCTTCCTTGGCATGGATCTCGTCCGCGGCGCCCGTGTCGGTGCCGTAGGGTCCGTCCTCGTGGAGGATCGCGCATTTGAGATTCTTGGGATCGATGCCGAGCTGCGCCTTGGCATGCTCGTTGAGGAAAGCGATCGCCGCGCCGCCGTAGAGGTCGGCGGTCACGCCCGCGCGGAAGGTGTAGGTCAGGTTTTGGCCCTTGAGCACCTTGGTGGCGACGGCGATGGTGATCCACAGGATCTTCTTCGCCTGCTCCATCTTCTGCGCGAGCGGCACCGCCTCGGGACTCGCGTAGATGCCGAGGATGGTGTCGACCTTTTCCTCGCTGATGAGGCGCTCGGCCTCGTTGAGGGCGACATCGACCTTGCTTTGCGCGTCGCCCTTGACCGGCTCGATCTTGTACTTGCCGAGCACGCCGCCCCGCTCGTTGGTGAGGTCGATGGCGATCTGGGTCCCGATCGAGCCCGGCACCGAGCCCGCGCCGGTGAAGGGACCGCTCAGATCGTACAGCACGCCGATGCGGATGGGCGAGGCGACCGATTGGGCGAAGGCGCGCGTGCCCGCCAAGGGCCCGGCCGCGGCCAGCGCGGCGGATGCTACCGAATATTTGAGCACGGAGCGGCGTGAAGTCTTGGACATATTCCCTCCCGGAATTGCGGCGCGTTGCCGCTATTGTAAACGGGCCCGCGGTTCGTCCCGGCCCTTCGCTTTGGCGAGGAGTGTTGGTCAAGAACGCTGTTCTGTCAACGCGCGCCCATTCCGGCAAGACGGCGGTTTCCCGCGCCGCCGCCGGGCGGTTTCCGCCGCCGTCAAAACCGGCTTTTCCCAGGGCTTTCAATCTCTTGGCAAAAGGCCGCAAGGCCTTGAATGAGCCGGGGCGGAAGTCCAATATCGGCTCCGAGAAACCGGCAGAGTCGAGGAACGCCGATCATGGACACGAGCGCCTTGGGCCATACCGTCAACCGCGAGGCGGAGAAGGGCCGGCAGGAGTTCTACGGCCGCGCCGTGACGCAGAACCTGGCGCCGCTGTGGCGCGTCCTGGGCGAAATCGTCACCGACGAGCCGGTGACGCCGGTCAAGGCGACGATCTGGAAATACCGGGATGTCCGCCCCTATCTGATGGAGGCGTGCAAGATCATCTCCACCGCCGAGGCCGAGCGCCGCGTGATGATGCTCGAGAACCCCGGCCTGCCCGGCAAGGCCTGCATCACCCACAGCCTGTTCGCCGGCTTGCAGATCATCCTGCCCGGGGAGATCGCGCCCGCGCACCGCCACGTCGCCTCGGCGCTCCGGTTCATCATCGAGGGCAAGGACGCCTATACCGCCGTCGCCGGCGAGAAGACCTACATGCGGCCGGGCGATTTCATCATCACCCCGTCCATGACCTGGCACGACCACGGCAACGACGGAACCGGGCCGATGGTGTGGCTCGACGGGCTCGACGTGCCGATCGTCAATATGATGGATGCGAGCTTCCGCGACGGCTACCCCGAGCCCAGCCACCCGGTGACGCGGCCCGAGGGCGCGGCCGACGTCGAATTCGGCACCAACATGCTGCCGATGGACCAGGAACTCGGTTCGCAGACCTCGCCGATCTTCAACTATCCCTATGCGCGCACGCGCGAGGCGCTGGAGAAGCTCCGCCGCTTCCACCCGGCCGACCCCTGCCACGGCTTCAAGATGAAATACATCAACCCGGCGACCGGCGGCTGGGCGATGCCGACGATTTCGACCTGGATGCAGCTTTTGCCCAAGGACTTCAAGACCCGGCCTTATCGCTCGACCGACAGCACCGTCTTCACCGTGGTCGAGGGGAAAGGCTCCAGCGTCATCGGCGGCCAGAGCTTCGCCTGGGAAAAGCATGACATCTTCGTCGTGCCGAGTTGGCATTTCGTCGAGCACCTGGCCGGCGAGGACGCGGTTCTGTTCGGCTTTTCGGATCGGGTCTGCCAGGAAAAATTGGACTTTTTCCGCGAGCAGCGGGGCAACGCCTAGCCTTTGGATTCACGCTCCGCGTGGGGGTCGGGTCTGCCAGGAAAAGCTCGACTTTTTCCGCGAGCGGCGGGGCAACGCCTGAGCCGGCCTAACGTGAAAGTCTTTGGATTTGCGCGCCCCTCGCGCGGCGCGCGAATGAGAATGGGCGCGGAGGCTTAAAGCGGCTTGTGCTGCGCCTGGTAATGCGCCTGGAAATAGCAGGCGCCGGTGCCGAGATCGGCGCAGCCTTGCTGATAGGCCATGTCGTTCCAGCTGATGGCGAGGCGGTCTTCCAGGCTGGCGGATTGGGCGTTGCTCATGGGGTGGCTCGCCAGCACCGCGCAGGCGATCAACAACGCACCCAGGACATTCATCACGTCGCTTTGCATGAGCCTAAACTCCCGCCGGCTTCCGCCGGCCCGTAAACCGCGTCCTCACGGCTCATGATTTAATCACGCCGCGGTTAAGCAGCGGTAAATAGGCTTAACAAAAGATTGCGGCATGCCGTCGCAGGCAAGCCGCCAAGAAAAAGACATGATTCGCTCAGCCACGGCCTTTCATGCGCAGGAAACGGGCCGCGTAGCTCGTCAAGAGCGAAGCCAGTAATGTGATCGCCCGGCTCAGCCACGGCCTTTCATGCGCAGGCAGCGGGCGATCACGCCGTTGGCCAGCGTCACCAGCACGAATATCACCGCCAGCACGGCATACATCTCGGCGATGTCGAAGCGGCCGTAATCCTGCATGATCAGGAATCCGAGGCCGCGATTCGACATCTTGATCTCGCTCAGCAGCGTGCCGATGATCGCGACGCCGAGGCCGAGGCGCAGGCCGGTGGCGATGGGTGGCAGCAGCGCCGGCAGGTAGATCTTGGCGACGGTCTGGGCCAGGGAAAGCTGGAAACTGCGCCCGACGCGCAACAGCACCGGATCGACCTGGCGCACGCCCGCGATCACGCTCAAGACCATCGGGAAAAAGCAGGACAGCGCGCCGATGGCGACCTTCGAGCCGGGGCCGATGCCGAACATCACCATGAACACCGGCAGGAAGATGATCTTGGGCGCGGGCGCGAGATATTGCAGATAGGGCTCGAAGGCTTTGCCGGCGAATCGGCTGGCGCCCAGCGCGAGACCGACGGATATCCCGGAGGCGACGCCGATCGCCATCGCCGCCGCCACTTCCAGGACCGTGACGCCGAGATTGTAATAGAAGGCGGGCATGACGAAGAGATCGAGCGCAGCGGCCGCGATCGTGAAGGAGGAGGGCAGCGCGCCCGCGTAGAACAATCCCGACCGCGCCGCGCCCTCCCACAGCGCCCAGAGCAGAACCAGCGTCGCGGCGCGGATCAGCGTCACCAGCCCGAACCGGCCGCGCGCGGCGAGCGGCAGAGTCGCCATCAGCTCAGCCATGGGGCCTGAACCATTTTTCGGCCTTGCCGGTCGCCCAGAAGAAGGCGACGCTGGTCAGGATCACGAACAGGATGGCGCCGAACATCGCGGGCAGTTCCCAGCGCTGGGCGAGATCGTCGATCAGCTCGCCCAGGCCGCCGAAATTGATCAGGAATTCGACCCCGACCACGTTGATGAGCGCGAAGATCAGGGCCAGGCGCACGCCGTTGGCGATGGTGGGGATCGCCGCCGGCAGCATGATCTTCCAGAACATCGCCGAAGGCCTGAGGCCGAAGCTTCGTCCCACATTGATCAGAACGCGCCTGGTGCCGTCGAGCCCCTCCTTGGTCTTCAGCACCATCGCCGGCAAGCCCGAGAGACAGCTCATCACCACGATGGTGCCGGTGTTGCGCCCGAACAGAACGAGGAAAAGCGGGTAGGCCACGACCAGAGGCGCCCCGGCGAAGCCGCCGATCCAGTTTTCATAGGCCAAGCCGGCCAGCGGCTGGCGATGGAGCCACCAGCCCAGCGGAATCCCGATCGCCACGGCGAAGCCGGCGGCCAGGAAGGTTTCGGCGAAGGTCTGGAAGAAGCGGCGGACCAGCCCTTCCTCGGTGAACAGCGCCGGGAAGCTGCGCGCGATGTCGGACGGCGACGGCGCCGTGAATGTGCTGATAAAGCCCCATTCCGCCGCGCCTTGCCACAGCGCGACCGCCACGGCGATGGCGGCGACGCCGACCAGGACGGGCGCGGCGCGGCGCGCGAGACCGGGAGAAGCGCCGTCGATGGCGGCCATGGAGGCCTAGGGTTTCAGGGCTGGCCCGGCTTCCAGACGATGTCGATCATGCCCTTGACGTCATCGGGCTTCATCGGATGGTCGATGCGCTTGGCCTCGAGCGCGTCGTCGAGCGTGCGCTGCAAGCCCTTGATCACATAGGGATCGGTCTGCGCCTTGGGGTGGTAATGCTTGATCGCCTCCGCCGCGATATCGCGCGGAATCTTGTTCGCCTCGGCGTAGTAGTCGATCGCCTTCGGGTCGGAATAGGCCCAGTTGCGCGCCTTGTCATAGGCCTTGGCGAAGCGGACCACCGCGTCGCGGTTCTGCTGCAGCAAATCGAGCCGGACGACGTTGACCCGGATGGTCTGGTCGCGCACCCCCGGCGCGTCGTTGCCGTGGGCGACGACCACGGCCTGCTTGTCCGCGATCTCCTTGAGGACGAAGGGCGGCACGCCCCAGCCGATGTCGATCTGGCCCGACATCACCTGGGTCAGCGTGCCGGGCGGGCTGCCGGTGGCGGTCGGCTTGGCGTCGGTCACGTTGTTGGCCTTGAGCAGCGCGTTCAACACGAGATTCGTGCTCGAACCCGGCGCCGAGAAGGCGACCGTCTTGCCGTGCGCGTCCTTGATGCTTTTGATGCCGCTGCCGGCCTTGGCGTACCAGAAGATGTCGGGCGCGCCGGTCGATTCTGCCCCGATGATGCGGATGGGCGCGCCCTTGACGTAAAGCGAGATGATGCCGAGCGTGCCGGTGGCCATGGAGAAATCGGCGCTGCCCGAGATCACCGCCTGCTCGTTGTTGGCGCCGCCCTGGCTGAAGATCTCCTCGATATCGAGGCCCTGATCCTTGAAGAAGCCCTGTTTGACGCCGAAATCGACGATCGAGGTGTCGAACGCGCCCTTTTGCGGAATCACGACCTTGAGGGTTTGCGCGCCGGCGCCGGGCGCAAAACCCGCCGCCGCAACCAACGCGAATACGCCGACAATAATCTTACGCATGACGAAAACCTCCCTTTTGGCCGCGGTTCCGGCCGCTGTCTTGTTCAGTGACGATGGCCGATGGCGGCCTCGTCCTCGCTTAAGCCGATGCTAGCCTCTTCGCGCAAATCCTTCCAGACGCTCGCGACATAGTGGCCGAAGGCCTCGGAACCGAGAATGGCCGAGGAGCGCGGGCGTGGCAAGTCGATCTCGATCACGCGCTTGATGCGGCCGGGGCGGAAGGTCATCACCAGCACGCGGTCGGAAAGCTGCACCGCCTCGGCGATGTTGTGGGTGATGAGCAGCGTGGTCTGGTGCAGCTGCTGCTGGACCTGGAGAACCTTGTCGCCCAGGAGCAGCCGCGTCTGCTCGTCGAGCGAGGCGAAGGGCTCGTCCATCAGCAGCACCATGGGCGAGAAGGCGAGCGTGCGCGCGAGCGAGCTGCGCTGGCGCATGCCGCCCGACATTTCCGAGGGATAGCGGTTCTCGAAGCCTTCGAGACCCACCAGCCGGACGAGTTCGCGCGCGCGTTTCAAGCGCTCGGCCTTGGCCATGCCGGCGGTTTCCAGGGGAAACGCCACGTTCTCCAGCGTCGTGCGCCAGGGAAACGTCGATTCCTCCTGGAACACCATGCCGATGGAACGGTGCGGCCCTTTGATCTCGTCGCCGCCGACGGTGACGCGGCCGTCATAACGGTCGATCAGGCCGCCGATGATGTTGAAGAGGGTGGATTTGCCGCAACCCGAGGGGCCGATCAATGAGACGAATTCGCCCTGGCGCACCTCGAAGGAGATGTTGTCGAGCGCGTGCACCGGCCCTTCGGATGTGGCGAAGCGCTTGGAAATGCCTTCGACGGCCAGGACCGGCGCGGCCATGAGCCGGCCTGGACTTAGCGCGTTCCCGGGGCGCGGGAGAGCGCGCCCGAGGTGCCGCTGTCATAACCGGGTTCGACGCGCACATCGACCACCGCGACCAAGCCGGCATCGACCGCCGCGATCCCCTGCCGGATCGCGTCCGGCAGCTCGGCCAAGTCGCGCACCGGGCCGAAGCCTTGCGCGCCCTGGGCCTTGGCCATCGCCGCCAGATCGATGTCCGGATGGGTGATGTGCTGGCCGATCCATTTATTGGCCACCGGACGGTTGCGCTCCTTGGCTACGCGCTCCTGATGCACCTCGTCGTTGTAGAAGGACCGGTTGTTGGCGACCAGGATCAGCAGCGGAATGCGGTAATGCACCGCGGTCCACAAAGCGGTGACGCCCATCAGGAAATCGCCGTCGCCCAGCACCGCCACCGGCAGCCGCCCGCCGCCCCGAAGCGCGAGCGCCGAGCCGACGCTGGTGCCGGGGCCGGAGCCGATGCCGCCGCCGCCGTCGCCGCCGAGGAAATCGAGCGGGTGACGGATCGGCCAGAAATGCCCGGCCCAGGAGAGCGAATGGCGCAACAGCGAGGATGGACGCCCCTTCACCGCCGCGCGCAAGGCCGCCGCCAGATGGGGGACCGAGATGGCGCCCTGGCCTTCGACCGCGGGCAGCGCGCGCGGCTCGGCCGGCTTGCGTCCCGGCCAGGCCGGATGCTTGCGCGGCCCCAAATCCCGCAGCGCGGCGAGGATCGCCTCGACCGCGGGCTCGGGCGATGATTCCAGCGCGAGATCGACCGGGGCCAGGCCCTGGTGATCCATGCTCCAGCCATTGTGCAGATGCCCGTCGAGGGTGGCGTGGATGACGAAGGATTTGACCGCCTCGCCGCGCCAGGCGGCCTTCAACGTGCCGGCGAGATCGGTCCAGTCGAGCGCCAGCACGCAATCGGCCGCGCGCAACAGCGGCGCCGCCTCGACGCCCGGCAAGGTCGTGGGCGCGGCGCCCAACAGCGGATGATCGGAGGGGAAGGCCGCCGCCTGTTTCAGATCGGTCAACACCACGGCGCCGAGGGTCTCGGCCAGCTTGACCCGCTCGGCCCAGCCCGGCTCGCCGCGCGACACCCGCCCCATCAGGATCACCGGCCGGTGCGCCTCGTGCAGATGTTTTGCCGCCAGCGCGGCCAAGGTGGCGTCGGGGGCGGCGTCCGCGGGCGGGCGGAAGCGCGTCACATCGGGCAAGGGCGGCGCCGCCTCGAGCTTCGATTCCTGCAAGCCGGCGTCGAGGCAGACATAGGCGGGGCCGCGCGGCGCGGTCTGGATGATCTTCCAGGCGCGCAGGATCGATTCCTGCGCGGCCGCGACCGAAGCCGGCTGGTCGTCCCATTTGACGTAGGGACGGACGAGCGCGCCCTGGTCGCGGGAGGTGTGGATCCAATCGATCCAGGGCCGGCGCTTGGCCGCGTCGACCGGCCCGGTGGCGCCCAGCAAGAGCAGCGGGACGCGGTCGCACCAGGCGTTGAACACCGCCATGGTGGCGTGCATCAGCCCGACATTGGAATGGACGATCGCCGCCATCGGATTGCCCGAAACCTTGGCCCAGCCATGAGCGATGGCGACGGCGCTTTCCTCATGCAGCGACAACAGCATCTGCGGGCGCTCGTTGCCGAGCCGGTTGACCAGGCTGTCGTGCAACCCGCGATAGCTCGCGCCGGGGTTGAGTGCCACATAGGGAATGTCGAGCGCGCGCAGCAGATCGGCCACGGCGTCGCTGCCCCAGACGCCCTTATCGCCGCCCTCGTCGGGCAACGGGCGCTCGACGCTTTCCGGTTCGTTACGGCGCGGTGCCTTGGGCGCGGCGGTCATCCGGCCTCCCCCTTTTGAGCAGTCTTGTTCAAACCGAGCCGGATTGTGCCCCGGCCCAGGCTAAACGTCGAGATGGCTAAACGTCGAGATTGACGACGTCGAGCGCGTTGGCCTGGATGAAGTCGCGGCGCGGCTCGACCAGATCGCCCATCAAGGTCGAGAATATCTCCTCGGCCAGATCGGCATGCGGCACCTTGACCTGGAGCAGCGACCGCGCCGCCGGGTCGAGCGTGGTTTCCCACAGCTGCTCGGGGTTCATTTCACCGAGCCCTTTGTACCGCTGGATGTCGCCTTGTTTCGGACCCAGCTCCAGGATCGCCTCGACCAGCGAGGTCGGGCCGTTGACCGGGGTTTCCTTGTCCTTGGATTTGAGCGCGCCGGGCTTGCCGTAGACCTCCTGCAGCTCGGCGGTGCGCTCGTCGAGGCGGCGGGCCTCGGCGCTTTTCAACAGCGCCGCGTCCAGCACGCGGCGTTCGGTGACGCCGTGGCGCTTGCGCGTCAGCACGAAGCTTTCGCCGGCGGCGAGTTCGCCCTTCCAGCCGCGCGCGTCGGGCGGCGCCAGCGCGTCGAGCCGCGAGGCCAGATATTTGGCCGCCTCGCCGCCCTTTTTGGGATCGTCGAGCAGGCCTGCGTCGAGCACGCCGGCGATGGCCGCCTGCTCCACCACTTCGAGGCTGCCCACTTTCCGCATCAGCGGCTGGAGCAGGCCGCGCACATTGCGCGCGCGCTCGACCAGCTCCTTGAGGTCGTTACCGGCGCGCTCGACCTTGTCGTGCTGGCGGAACACCGCGTCCTTGATGCCGGATGAGACCCGGTATTCCTCGAGCGCGGTGTCGTCCTTCAAATAGATCGCCTTGCCTTGGCCGCGCTTCACCTGATAGAGCGGCGGCTGGGCGATGTAGAGATAGCCCTTGTCGATGAGCGCGCCCATCTGGCGGAAGAAGAAGGTCAGCAGCAGCGTGCGGATGTGGCTGCCGTCGACATCGGCGTCGGTCATGATGATGACGCGGTGATAACGCGCCTTGGCCGCGTCGAACTCCTCGGGGCCGATGCCGGTGCCGAGCGCGGCGATCAGCGTGCCGATCTCGGCCGAGGACAGCATCTTGTCGAAACGCGCGCGCTCGACGTTCAGGATCTTGCCCTTCAAGGGCAAGATCGCCTGGTTGCGGCGATTGCGGCCCTGCTTGGCCGAGCCGCCGGCGCTGTCGCCCTCGACGATGAACAGCTCGCTCAACGCCGGGTCGCGCTCCTGGCAATCGGCCAGCTTGCCGGGAAGATTGGCGAGGTCCAACGCGCCCTTGCGGCGGGTCAGGTCGCGCGCCTTGCGCGCGGCCTCGCGCGCCGCGGCGGCCTCGATCACCTTGCCGACGACGCGGCGGGCGTCGGAGGGATGCTCCTCGAACCATTGCCGCATCTTGTCGGCGACGATGCTTTCGACCGCCGCGCGGGTTTCGGAGGAGACCAGCTTGTCCTTGGTCTGGGAGGGGAATTTCG